>OJPM01000792.1_pt1 | contig 19265 bp, 18 predicted proteins | sample 1598471 | NCBI WGS metagenome assembly OJPM01 (sample SAMN03922484, study PRJEB24848) | human gut metagenome | isolation source: stool sample | host: Homo sapiens | place: Germany | collected 2011-05 | reverse complement strand
ACACTTCACAACATATCACTTCATTGCCATAAGCCTGGGCGGTATCAATATGTCTGTAACCAAGTTTTACCGCTGCCTTCACGGCATCTGCCGCCTTGTCATCATCAATGAACCATGTTCCCAGTCCCAGCTGTGGAATCTTCACACCATTATTTAAAGTTAATTCATTCTGATACATTTCTTCTGCTCCTTCCATAATCTTTCTATTTGACGATCTTGCTCATTCTGCCCGAAATCTTGCATATGTCCTGTCTGCATAGTAATGTTTCATTTCGGACAGTTTTATCATAATACCTGGAGCTAACTTTAGGTCAATACTTTTTTGCTACGTCGGTAATATTTGTTCCTGCATAGTCATAAATTTTTAATTGCATCACAGAAAATGGTATGTTATACTATGAAAAATAAATCGAAACAAAAATCAGGTAGCAATGTCAGCGTGGACATCTTCGGATGCCCACGCTTTTTCTTTTGCCCGATAAGACAAAGGAGGAGAATGTTATGGTAGAGCTCATTACAAATGTGAACAATGCTGTCAACGGTTTCGTGTGGGGTGTTCCCATGCTGGTGCTTCTGGTGGGGACAGGTATTCTGATGACCGTGCTGACATAATTTTTCCAGTTATCCCATATCGGGCACTGGTTCCAAAACACAGTCGGCGGTATCTTCCACGACAAACATGTAACGAAACATACCGAAGCCGGAGATCAGTCCATCTCCCAGTTCCAGTCTCTGTGTACCGCACTGGCCGCCACCATCGGTACCGGTAATATCGTCGGTGTGGCCAGCGCTCTGGTGGCCGGTGGCCCCGGTGCTATCTTCTGGATGTGGATCGTAGCTTTCTTCGGCATGATGACGAACTACTCGGAAAATGTACTTGGCATCTACTATCGCCGCAGGAATTCCAAGGGCGAATGGAGCGGCGGTGCCATGTATTATCTGAAGGATGGTCTCGGTTCCTATAAGGGATGTAAACAGATCGGCGCAATACTTGCAACGCTGTTCTCAGCTTTCTGTCTGCTGGCTTCCTTCGGTATCGGTAACATGAGTCAGGTGAATTCCATCGCTGCCAATATGACTTCCGCCTTTTCGATTCCCGCAACCGTGACCGGTATTGTTCTGGTACTCGTAGGTGCCCTCGTTATCGTCGGTGGATTAAAAAGAATCGCTTCCGTGACTGAGAAGCTGGTGTCTTTTATGGCAATTGCTTATGTCCTCGGTGCTCTCGTAATCTTCTTCGCCAACATCAGTCACATAGGTGCTGTATTTACCGCTATTTTCAAAGGCGCTTTCGGTCTGAAAGCCGTAGGCGGCGGTATCGTGGGTTCCAGTGTGAAGCTGGCGCTGACCTGGGGCATGAAGCGTGGTGTATTCTCTAACGAAGCCGGTCTTGGTTCCTCCGTTATGGTGCATTCCAGTTCCAACGTGAAAGAGCCCGTACGTCAGGGTATGTGGGGTATCTTCGAAGTATTCGCCGACACCATGGTCGTCTGTACACTGACAGCTTTCGCCGTGCTGTCCTCCGGACTGATCGACTTAGACACTGGTGCTGTGCTCGTTGATTCTTCAGGTTCCGCTCTGGTAGGTCAGGCTTTTGCAACGGTTTTCGGCAGCTTCGGTCCTGCTTTCATTGCGATTGCGATCTTGCTGTTTGCTTTTTCCACGGTACTTGGCTGGAGTCATTACGGTTCCAAGGCATGGGAATATTTATTCGGCACCAAATCAACGATTATCTATAAGGTAGCTTTCGTGCTGATGATCTTTATCGGCTGTACCATGAATCTGGGACTTGCCTGGGATCTGTCGGATACCTTCAACGGACTGATGGCGATTCCCAACCTGATTGGTGTCATTGCATTGTCGCCCGTAGTAATGAAGATCACAAAAAATTACGTGGCACGTATCATTAAAAAAGAAGACGTGAAACCCATGTTATCTGTTTTCCCCGAGATTCAGGAAGAGCAGGAAAAGGCTATGTAATTAAATCAGGCTCATACTTCTTCTCTGGTAATATTCTTCGCCCATCTGCCCTTGCGGTAATGCTTAATGACCCAGGGCCATTTGACGAATTCATCGGTGCATAACAGGAAATAGACCCACAGCACCGGGAGTTTTAGTACAAATGCGGCGAAGAATCCCAGAGGGATCGCATAGCACCACATATCGATCGTATCGCAGATCAGTCCGAACTTCGTATCTCCGCCGGCACGGAATACTCCGGCGATCAGCGCCGTATTCACGGCAGCGCCCATAATATAATAAGTATTGATGAGCAGCATGTATTTCAGATAATGCATGGCAGTGTCATTCAATGTAGCAAACCGTAACACAAAGGGGGTAATTGCCAGTACGATCAGGCCGCCTATAGCTCCGGCGATTACCGTCATCTTCAGCATCCGGGAAGCGTAACTCTTCGACTTCTCCAGATCGCCTTGTCCCATAATATTTCCCAGTAATATGCCACCTGCACTGGCAATGGCAAAACAGAACACCGTGCCGATATTGCGCACTACGACGACCAGTGAATTAGCGGCCACCGCATCTGTTCCCAGATGCCCCAGGATCACGGAATACATGGAAAACGCCACACTCCAGGACACATCGTTGCAAAGTGCGGGCAGAGACAGACGCATGAAATCTTGTGTCAGCACCTTACTGTGAACAAACAGGTACTTCGGATGCAGTTTTACATTTTTGCTCAAGAAAGATACAATGAAGCATGCCACCAGTTCCACCAGTCGGGACAGGGCTGTGGCAATGGCGACACCGGTAGCTCCCAGCTTCGGCATGCCGAACAGTCCAAAGATAAAGGTGGCATTCAGAATGACATTCAATACGAAAGCCAGCATATTCAACACCATACTGACCGTCACACGACCTACGCTTCGCAGGATGGCAAGATACACCTCCGTGATGCCCCAGCACAGGTATGTGATGCCCATGATCCGCAGATAAGAGACACCGATGGTGATCAGCTCCTGATCAGGAGTAAAGAGAAGCATCATCTTCTGAGGAAGGAAAAATGCAATCAGCGCAACAATACCTGAGATTGCCATAGAGAAACGAAGTGTGATTCCCTCTACCGTATGAATTGCTTCCAGGTTCCCCTTTCCATAATATTGGGCGCACAAGAGAGTGGCTCCCGTCCCCAGTCCGTAATATACCATAAACAGGACATTTGAAAAATTTGACGCCAGGGATACTGCGGATATTGCGGACTGTCCCACATAGTTTAACATAATAACATCCGCGGAATTCACTGCTGCACTGAGCAGATTCTGTATAATGATCGGGATGGTCAGTTTGAACATCTGCCGGTAAAAATCGTCTTTTTTCATTGCTGCTATCTGCATGGTATTCCTCTGTGTTCCTCTCCATTGGATAATTTTCTGCCGTTGGATTGTATTATATGTCGTTCGCAGGAATTACGCAATATGCTAAAAGCGATCCGCCTGTAAACAAGCGGACCGCTCCTTTTAAAAAGGCTGTTTGATTATAATGTCCAGCCGGCAGCCTCCATCTGAGTGGCTTTCATATGCCGGTAAATGCCGTCTTTTGCTTCCAGTTCGGCAGGCGTTCCCTGCTCTGCCACCACGCCATCCTTCAATACAACAATCTTGTCTGCGTCCGCCACGGTACGCATGCGGTGCGCAATGATCATAACGGTCTTGTTGCGGATCAGCCTGGAAAGGGATTCCTGAATCAGTGTCTCGTTATCTACATCCAGAGAAGCGGTTGCCTCATCCATGAGGATGATGGGTGCATCCTTTAAGAATGCTCTGGCAATGGAGATCCGCTGTCTCTCACCGCCGGACAGTTCCGAACCGTTCTCACCGATCATGGTCTGCCAGCCGTTCGGAAGTTTCTCCGCGAACTCATCGCAATGCGCCAGTTTTGCCGCAGCCAGCACTTCTTCATCCGTAGCATTCTGCCTGCCGATACGGATATTTTCCATCACCGTATTATTGAACAGTGTCACATCCTGGAATACGATAGCGTACAGAGACATCAGTGTCTCCGGATCGATGGTGGAGATGTCCATGCCGCCCACGGTGATCTTACCTTTATGGATATCCCAGAACCGGGAAGCCAGTCTGGACACGGTGGTCTTACCGCCGCCGGAAGGTCCGATCAATGCGGTCACTTCGCCTTGTTTTGCCGTGAAAGTGACATCGCGAAGTACGGTATCCTGACTGTCATAGGAGAATCCCACATGGGAAAATTCGATGTCATACCCCTTAGGATCCATGGTGCTGGCACCGGTCTGGATCTCATGGGACAGGATCTCGTCGAGACGGTCACACTGCACACCGGTACTGATAATAGCTGCCAGATTCTGCAGTGCCACCTGCAGGGGATCATACATTCTGGATACCAACAGGAGGAATACGAAGAAGGTCAGGATGTCGATCTCTCCCTTTACTAACAACACACCGCCGGTCAATGCCACGGTAGCGATACCAAGCTTTAAGATCATCTGGGCACCGCCTACAAAGACTGCCGTACCAAGCTCCGTCACCAGTGCATGTTTTTCTACGGCACGGATCTTGCCCTCTAAGCCTTCCATGTACTCAGCCTGGGCATTGTTGGCCCGGAGGTCACGTACGGTCTCCAGGCATTCCTGAATGCCGTCAGCACAGTCCATTTTTAATTTCATCTGCTTCTTACTTAAGCTCTTCTGTACCCTGCCGGAACATCCCACAATGAGGAAAGACACCGGCAGTACCCACAGTGCTGTGATTGCCATTCTCCAGTTCATGAAAAAGGTACCCACAGCGATCAGTGTGGTGGAGATACAGGAACCAACCAGTTCCGGAATGAAATGGGAGGATGCAGTCTCCATGGTGGCACAGTCCGCCATAATGGTACTTGTCAGATCGGACAGATCTTTTTTTCCGAAGAAGGATAACGGGATCTTACGCAGCTGCTCTGCCAGAGCAATTCTGCGCACACCGCTCTCCACATAAGTTGCCAGGAACGTGGCACGATACTGCACCAACGTTGTCAGCGCGATCAGAAGAAGACAGAGTACGCAGCCCACAATGTAGAAAACACCTCTGCCTGCCATGGTGCCCTGTAAATAATCTCTTACCAGAAAATACAGCATCCATACCGGGAACATCAACACTAGATCAGAACATGTTACGGATACAAATGCCTTTATCATATCCTTCGCACCTTTTTCGGAAAGCGCGTATTTATGCTGCAATTTTGCCTGTAAGCTACTCATTCTATTTCTCCCCCTTTCCTACTTTCCAGCTGACGGATTTATTGTACTCTTCCCACATATGGGCATACAGTCCGTTTTGTTCCAGCAACGTCTTATGGGTACCCTTCTCTGTGATCTCACCGTCTTTCAGGACACAGATACTGTCAGCATCCACGACGGAGGACAATCTGTGTGCGATCATGATCACGGTCTTGCCTGCGGAAAGCTTCGTAAACGCCTGCTGTACCTTCGCCTCGTTATCGGGATCTGCAAATGCTGTAGCTTCATCCAGGATCAGGATCGGTGCATTTTTTAACATTGCCCTCGCAATGGACAGACGCTGTGCCTCACCTCCGGATACATAAGTACCCTGACTTCCGATGACGGTATCCACACCGTCCGGCAGCTTTGCAATAATATCCTCACACTGTGCATTTTTCAGAGCCTCCATGACTTCTTCTCTGGTGGCATCCTTTTTGCCCATGCGGACGTTATCGTAAATGGACATCTTGAGCAGTTTGCTGTCCTGAAATACGAAGGACACCATATCCATCAGCTGTGAGGAAGGAATCTCCTTCACATCCACGCCGCCGATGCATACCTTACCTTCTGTGGTATCGTAGAAACGGGCAATAAGGCTTGCCAACGTGGTCTTACCGCCGCCGGAGGGACCGACAAATGCCACGTGCTCTCCTTCTTTGATATCGAGATTGATCTGATGCAGGGCATCTCTTCCCGCATTTTCATAGCGGAAGGATACATTTTGTAATGCAATGGATTGATCCTTGATGTTCTGCTCTTTGTCGGCTTCCGGCAGAGGCTTGCGGCTTAAGATACCATCGGTTCTTTTCAGGGCATCCTCCACGATCATCTGATTCTCTCCGCCGTACATGATCTTGCCTAATGTAACGGTCAGTACCGGAGTAATGATGATGTAAAACAGAAGGTCGATCAGTACCGCAGGATCCCCACTTGCTCCGCCAAACCAGTAAGCAGCACCGATCAGAACGGCGAAAATCGCATTGATCAGTGTGGTAAAACCTACCATATGCCACATCAGTTCTTTGGTATAGGCGATGGTCCATTTTTCATATTTTTTAATAGATGTTTGGAAGCGTTTGAAAGAAAATACCGACTGTCCGAAGGTCTTCACCACCGGAATACCACGGACATATTCCACGGCTTCGCTGGACATCTCCTCCAGCGCATTCTGGTACTCTTCCATCTTATCTTTCATGCGCTGTCCGGTCATGGCACCCATAATGAGAAATGCAAATACCACCGGCACCAGACTCAACAATCCCAGTTTCCAGTCAAATATCACCAAAAGTAATAACAGTCCCACGGGCGTTGCTATGGCGCCTGCCTTATCCGGCATCTGGTGTGCCAGATAGGTCTCAGTGGCTGCGGTGGACTCGTTGACGATCTTGCGGATCTTACCGCTGCTCTCACTGTCCATGAAGCCCATGGGCAGCGTCAGAATATGACGCATCAGTGTGCTTCGCATATTCGCCTGCACGTGGAAGGCTGCAATGTGGGAGCACAACAGTGCGCAGATATAAATGATCATGGAAAGCAGTGCAAATCCCACGGCACTCCATCCAAGCCCCGACAGATTCTGCGACTTGCTGTAATCCGGCGCTGCCAGCACCACTTCCTGCATGATCCGCCATATGTAATAGAACGGCAATAGCGCGATCAGAGCACTGGCAGCAGACAGGATCCATGACGCGATGGTCAGATACTTGTAGCTGCCTGCATAGGTAAACAGCTTCTGCATAGTACTTTCTTTTTTCATGTGATCTTTTCCCTCTTTCCCTTTCTGCTTTTTGTCATAACACTGCTTGTTTTGAATTAGTCGCAACTAACCGCGTCGGTTTTTATAAGACTGCCTCTGCTTTCAGAAGCAGTCTTTTCGTTTCAGATTTTCCGAGGTTTCCGGAATCTTAGTCTCCTCCTACCCCAGCTTTATGATGGCTCCCCAGCCGCCATAGTGATATTTCTCCAGCATGTGGAGGTATTTTCTGGCGGTGTCCCTGTCCATGCGGTGGCGGACGACTTCAAACATACTGTCGAACATGGCTCTCGCTGTGATGTGTACGAACTCCTCCGTAATTTCACTGCCGTCCTGCAAGGACGCCGTCGCCTCCATATATTTGTAGGTATACTCCGTCTCGATCTCCACCAGATGTTCCACAAAGTCCTGATACCTGGTACCGTAGGAAGCATCCAGCAATAGCTGGAAATCCTCAAAGTGATCGTAGACATAATCCAGCATTTCGTCCATTCCAGAAACCACATACGTCTCCATCACCTTCGGCTGAACCTCTGCCTCCCTGGCATGAAATTCCTCCTGTGTCTTCAGAAATATCCGGGTCAGCCCCTCTGCCGCAGGCTCTACAATGGCACTGAACAGTCCTTCCTTATCCCGGAATCTGGAATAGATGGATCCGGTGGTCGTGTCCGCCTTCGCCGCGATGGTCCGCAGGGATGCTTCGGAATATCCCTTCTCCAGAAATTCTTCTTTTGCACATGCCAGAATTTTCTCTGAAACTCCTTCGATTGGTTTTGTCACTTTTTCCTCCAAAAATTTATAACAGCGTTATATAACGCTGTTATAAATATAAACACATTCTATTTTTCTGTCAAGAGGGAAAACTTATTTTAAAGTTCAGCCCGCACCATCGTGCACACCCGGTCCGCCAGTTCAATGGTGGATGGTCTGTGGGCGATCATGAGGATCGTCTTCTGTCCCTGGAGGTTCCGCAGAGCTTCGTTGACTGCCTGTTCGGACTCGTTATCCAGTGCCGAGGTTGCCTCATCCAGCAGGATGATGGAAGTATCTTTTAAGATTGCTCTGGCAATGGCAATCCGCTGTCTCTGCCCGCCGGAGAGATTGTTGCCCCGCTCACCCACCGTGGTATCATACCCTTCCGGGAATTCCATGATAAAGTCATGGGCATGCGCCTGCATTGCCGCTTCTCTGATCTCTTTCTCTGTGGCATCCGGTCTTCCCATACGGATATTCTCCGCAATGGAACCCTGGAACAGGTACGGCTCCTGGGGGACATAGGCGATCTGACGGCGCAGGTCTGCCAGGTCACTCTCCCGCATAGACATTCCGTTGACACGAATATCGCCTTCTCCTAAAGGATACAGTCCCAGCAGAAGCTTGGAGAGGGTCGTCTTGCCGCAGCCGGAAGCACCGGTGATGGCAACGCATTCCCCCTTTTTTACTTCCAGGGAAAAATCACGGAGCACGTCTTCCTCACCGGTGTAGGAAAAACGGATAGACCGGATTTCCACAGCATTGGCATGCTGTATCCCGGTCGTGGTCTTCTGCCCGGCAGGCATCTCTGCCTGCGCTGTCTCTGCTATCCGTTTGTCGCCGTTCTCCCGATACCAGTTGGCAGGCTCCTTCACCTCATCGAGGAAATAGAAGATATTCTGTGCATTGGCAAGACATCCCACCAGCTCCGGAATGTACTTTCCGATCTGTAAGAACTGGAACGAGAAGGAAGCATACATGGTATAGATCGCCGCTAGCGCTCCCAGGGTGGTGTAGCCTTTGTCCACGTAGTAGATTCCCAACATCAGAAATACCAGGGAACACAACAGTTCAAAGCCCTTGCTGCTGCCCTCCAGACAGGCGGTATACAATGTCTTGCGACCGTATTTTTTCTCATAATGGTGATTCTCTTCCCGAAACTGCGCCACGGTTCCCCGCCCGCCGGGAAACATCCTCACCTGCTCCATTCCCTGCAACATGTCCGACAGCCGGTTCGTCATAGCAGTATTTACTCCCGACAGTTCTCTGCTGACGCAGTGCATAGGATTTAACAATAACAGCTCAATCGCCATCATCACGCTGTTAACTGCCAGCAGGCACAATGTCAGCTGCCAGCTTAAGAGAAACATAGGAATCAGGTATGACACCACCTGTAAAAAGGGCATCACCACTCTCCGCAGTCTGGAACCGTAGATGTCTCCCATTTTCGTGAGATCATAGGACACTTTGGAGACAATCTCGCCGCTGTGGTGTTTTTCATAATAGCTGTAGGGAAGGCTCATTTCTGCATCCAGCACCCTCTCCGACAGATCACCGTAGACCCGCTTGGCCTCCACATTGTAGCGGATCGTTGCCACACGGTAGATCAGTAGAGAGATCACGCCTACTACCACAATAGCTACGATGGAATACCCCAGTCTCTCATATTCCCCGGTCTGGGCAATATCCACCACACATTTCATCAGCAGTGAGCTCATGATCCCGAACAGGGCAAAGGTCACACTCATAACGAAGATGGATCCCAGGTAGACAAACCGCTTCTTCCCCATGACACGCATGGAGCGGATAAATAGCTTATAATTCTGCATGGTCTGCCTCCTCTCCGTACATCGCGGCATAGGCTCCGCCTGTTGCCAGCAATTCCTCATGGGTGCCGCACTCTGCGATTTGTCCCTGCTTCAGCACATAGATCCGGTCCGCATTCTGTATGGTGGACAGTCTGTGGGCAATGGTGATGCAGGTTCTGCCTGCCATCACCGTGCGAATCGCCTCCTGGATCTCGCTCTCCGTCTCCACATCCAGTGCGGATGTCGGCTCATCCAGTAAAAGTACCGGCGCATTCTTTAAAATCGCTCTGGCAATGGCAATTCGCTGTTTCTGTCCTCCGGAGAGAATAGCTCCCCGTTCTCCCACCATCGTCTCATAACCTTCGGGCAATATCTGTATGAACTCGTGGATTTGCGCCTTTTTGCAGGCTTCCTCGATCTGTTCTCTCGTGGTGCCCGGCTTACTGTAGGCGATATTCTCCGCGATGGTCGTAGGGAACAGGAATACATTCTGGGATACCAGTGCAATCTGCTCCCGCAGGGCTTCCCGGTTCCATTCCTCGATTGGTCTGCCAAAGATCCGGTATTCTCCGCCCGTTTTTTCATAAAATCCACACAGAATGCGGAAGATCGTGCTCTTTCCACCGCCGGACTCACCTACAAATGCGACGTTTTCACCCTTTTTCACAGAAAACGTAAGCCCCTGCAATACCGGCACATTTTCATGATAGGAAAAATCCACCTGATCAAATGCGATCACATTCTCTGCCGCCCGGGTCACTGCATCCGCGCATCCCTCGCCGGAGGGTTCCTCCTCCGCAGACAATATCTTCTCCACACGGTCGACGCTGACCATTCCCGTAGAGGCATCCACCATGGCAAAGGGCAGTCCGGTATAGGCATCCACGAACTTGCTCAGGATCAGGATAAATCCTACCAGTCCGCCCAAACTGACCGCTCCGCGGCTCACCAGCCATACGGCATAGACGGCACTGATAATGTTGGGAAGCCACTGGATCAGCTTTCTTACAACGATGGCGGTGTTGGTGATCTGGGTACGCTTCTCCTCATTCTCCACCAGTTCCACCGACGCTTTGTGCATCTTTTTGCGGAAGACCTCTTCGATGCCGAAGGAACGCAGTACCAAAATGCCGCTGACCGCATCCTGGGCGATCTGCGCCATCACGTCTGTCTTCTGTCTGTAGTTCGCCTGCAGACCACGGATCCGTTTTACCAGCTTCCCGGCGATCCAGAAGATCAGGGGATAGGTGATCAGGATGACCATAAGTAACCCCAGATTCGTCTCTCCGATGTAGACCGCATAGGTAAAAATACCGATGAAGCTGGCGATCATGTCCGGCAGCACGGTCTCTAAGAAGCTGGCGATCTCCCCCAGATCTCCGATGACTTTGTTGAGCAGCGTGGCGGAATAGTTCGCATCAAAATATTTATATTCCGTGCGGTACAGTTTCTCTCCTACCAGGTCTCTATACTCCGTACAGACTGCCACTGCATACCGGCTGGCTGCCGCACTCTGCAAGAAAGCCGCTATGGTTCCCACCACCGTGTAAATCAAAAATTGCAGCAGAAAGCTGCCAAACAGGACTTGCCTGCCTGACAGCATTTCATCGATCACGCCGCTGATGATTTTATTTCCCTGTACCAGGATCACGCTGACCGCCAGTGCCAGAATCGCTTCTACCGCAAGCAGTCCGCCGTGTCGTATCATACAGCCTGTGAATACCTTCTTATTATGCATGTGCTCCCCCGTTGTCTTTTGTTCGTAATTTTAATAATACTATATATTATAAATTACCATTTTATAAAATACAAGTTTGACATTTTATAAAAGTAATGTTATCATAATTTTAGAAAAGGTGCTACTGATAACGGTTCACCTGATTTATATGAGAAAAAATGACTGCTCAACTTGTCAGGTTAGGGGCGGTCATTTTTTTGTGGTCTTATCACTATTAGAACCAATCGAATAGCCAAGCCCAAACAGGTTAAGCAGAGACTAATCACTGCAATCAAGTCACCGAACTTAGCATAAGCAGAGTCCTCCTTTCCAAGATTTCCCATATGGGATGATCTATGTAATCAGAGCTATCAACTCTCCGCAAAAAGTGAACCGCCATTCACGTCAACGTGAAGTAGCACCTTAAGGCTAATGCCCATATACATTATATAGAACGTTTGTTCTATATGTCAACTTATTTATTGTTAGTATTCCTTTTCCTATTTCTGTACAGTAAATTCTATGGGAGATGCCACCTTACTGTAGATGTCCCATTCTTTTATATACTCCTCTTCGGTGCTTTCCACAGTCTGTCCCTGATCGTCCAGCCGGTAATAAATCGCATTACCGTTCTCGTCATAGACTTCCGTATTGGAACGGACAAGTCCCAGCTTTTCCGTTGGCAGCATACCCTTTTGCGGCAAAGAAACCGCTATAGGAACTGTTCTCCAGATAAATCCATGCCTGATTCGAATTTTGTTCCGTCTGCTGTGTGGCATTCAGCTGTTCTTTCGCCGCTGCAATCGCCTCCTGCTCCCCCTTCCGCTTCGTCGATCATTTTCCGGATCTTCGCTGCTTCCTCTGCGGTCAGCGCCCTGTCCTTCGTAAAAGCTGCAAGAAACGCAGGCAGAGAACCCTCAAAAGTGTCCTCCACAAACTGTCTGCTCTGCATCGCATAGAACTCTTCTCTGGAGATCAGGGAAGTCACCGTCCCGTTGTCATTGCGAAACAGACCCTTGTCACACAGTCTGCGCAGTACATTATGCGCCGTGGTGCGCTTCCAGTGAAATGCTTCCTCCGTCAGCTTTACCAGTTCCGAAGAAGACACCGGTTCATGCTCCCAGATCATATCCGCATATCGTGCCTCGATCACACCCAACTGAATTTCTGCCATGTTGTTTCCTCCTATTACTGTTTTCCTGATTACATAGATTTCTTTTGATCTTCTTATTTTACTTTTGCAAAAGTAGAGAGACCACATGTTGTGGTCTAATTATAGACTACAGCATGTGGTCTCCATTGTCAAGCATATCTTCTATCAAAAATTACCGCTGGATATCATATGTTTCCGGCCAGCCTGCCCGTTCTCCCCTCTCGATCTCCCTCTGGATCCGCTCGTAGATATACAGATTTTTGTGTTCCAGATCGATCAGCTGCAACAGTTCCTCATCCGTCAGCGACCGTTCCGGGTAGTAAAACTGTGCGTCTGCAATACAGTAAACAAGTTCCTGTCCGTCATATTCTTCTGGGAATGTGATCACTGCAATGGTTGTTTCTGTATAGGCATTTTCCTGTTCGTACTTTTCCGTCCACTCTTCATAACGGGTCTGTTCCTCCGGTGTCAGGTCACGGCTGTCCCCTCCCCAGACATCCACAGGTGCGGAAGAAAGCATTGCATACAGTTCATCGATTTCCGCATCTGACATCTGTTCATAACGATCAAAATAGGACACCTCGGAATATTTCTGCTGCCATATTTTCTCCTGTATGCTGTAATCCAGCTTATGCACATATTCGATGACTTCCAGCCATTCCTCTTCGGTAACAGTGGTACTCGGCAGATAGATGAGACAGCCGTATTCTTCCCCGGGGGTGCTCCGAACGGCTACACCTGTGCCGGAATAGTTCTCTTCTTCGGCTAATTCATGAAGCTGTCCCGCGGGATATTTGCCATCCTCTTCATATTCCCGGGTCAGCTGCTCATATACACTCTGTTCTCTTGCCGTCAGTCCTCTGTTAAATTCCGCCTGAACACTGCCTTGTCCTGCCACCATCTCCAAGTGTCCCAATTCTTCCGTCCCGATGTCAGTCATGCGCTCTGCCAGATAGCGGCGGTATCCCATGATTCCGGCGGCGGTGGCGGATACAGCTGTGCCAGAAAGTATCACCACAGCTAACAGGATGCCTGCTGCCCGGGGGAATCTCTTGCCCGTCAATTGTTTTTCCTGCGACGCCTGTTGTCTGATCTGTGCATAGGCTGCATCTGCCCGCTCCAACACGATCTGTGGAAGTTCTATTTCTATTTCCTGTATTCGTCTCATTTTCTTCCGCCTCCTTCCTCTGTCTCCGCATAATACTTTGCCAACTGCTCCCGTCCTCTGGCAAGCCTTGTGCGTACCGTACTGTCCGGCAGCTGCAACAGCTTTCCAATCTCTGCTGTCCGCAGTCCGTCCGCATAGAACAGCACCACGATCAGACGATATTTTTCATCCAGTCCCCGCAGGGCTTCCTTCCATTCCAGATTGGCCTCCGCCTCTACTGTACTCCCCGTTTCCTGCTCCGGCAATTCCTCCACGCAGACCATCCGCCTCCCCAGGCGCAGGATATCCTTGCATTTATTGATCAGAATACGGATCATCCAGGTCTTGAAATACCGATTTTTCTGCAACGTGTCTATTTTCTCCCAACAGGTGAGAATCGTCTCCTGCATGGCGTCCGCAATATCCGCATCCTGCGACAGGATTGCACTGGCCGTACGGTACATATCCCGTTCATGAAGCTGCATCAGCTCCGTGAAAGCATCCGGATTCCGCTTCTTCGACCTGCGCACTAGTTGTTCTACCTCTCCCATATGCCTCGTCCTTTCTTCCTCATAAGTATACGTCTTATGACTATTAGACGGAAGAGCACATGGAAATGTCCCGGGGATAAATACCAAAATCAAATTCCTACTTTAGAAAAAACTTTTCAGCCTGTTACGAGGCAAAGCTCTTTTTTTGCTACATATAGTCCGTATAATTTTCTTTTTATTCCTCTGACTACTAAATATGGTATTGTGCACTTTTTTGTTGTGGAATTATATACGAAATATTAGAATTGAAACGCCTTCACACGCATGATACACTTCTTGAGAAGCAACCGTGTTACAAGGTGATAGCCTCCCGGCTTATAGCTTTTAATGAGAAGGGAGGTGGTGCTAATGAATATGTATGAAGTATTAAACCTGTTATTTTTAGGTGGTACATTTCTCATTGCGCTGCTTGCCTACATAGACAGTAGGATAAACAAGCGAAAATAAATAAACCTACCTTGTCACTTGGCCAGTACAGGTAGGTTTACTAAACAATTACCGGGAGGCTAACCACTTGTGGGCGGTTGCTTCTCTTTATGTCTTGATTATAATATCTTTCTTTCTTTCTTTCAAGCCTTAGTTTTAAAAATTATTTTCTCACCACTTACGGTCTCTGTCCCATAGCGCCTTCCAGTGTCAGGGTCTCACCGCTCATATACTTGAAGTCGGGAGAAGCCAACTGTACGCAGACGCGGCCGATCTCCTTCTCCACGTCGCCGTAATGTCCCATAGGAGGCATCTTGACATTTGCCTTGAAAGCATCGGGATATGCCTGCTCGAATTTCTCCAGCTGTGCGGTCCATGCCAGAGGACATACAACGTTGACATTGATGCCATCGGGACCCCACTCGGTAGCTGCGACTCTGGTCAGTCCGCGGATACCTTCCTTGGCTGCCGCATAAGCGCACTGTCCGAAATTACCGAAGAGACCTGCTCCGGAGGCAAAGTTAATAACAGAACCCTTGGTCTCCTTCAGATAAGGATAGCAAGCCTTCATATAGTAGAATGCTGCATACAGACCGGAATATACCGCCAGGTCAAACTGCTCGGTGGTATGATCTGCGATGGTTACGCCGGAAGCGGAAGCCTGGGCATTGTTGATCAGCACATCGATTCTTCCGAAAGTGTCAATCGCCTGCTTCACCACATTCTGTACGATCGCTTCATTGTCCGAACCGGCGCTGACATCCGCCTGCACAGGAAGTACTTTGATCCCATACTTTTTCTCCAGTTCTTCCTTCGCGTCGGTCAGCTTCTGAACATTACGTCCGGTCAGCACCAGATTGGCACCTTCCTTTGCATAAGCGGTTGCAATACCGTAACCAATGGATCCGCACTCTCCGTTACTCAATACCGCTCTTCCTCCACCGGTGATGATTGCTGTCTTTCCTGTTAAAAATCCCATAAATAACCTCCCTTTCCAATCTGACGATCTGCTATTCTAAAATATACCATGCCTTCCGGAACATATGTCATTGATTTCTATTTATGATACAAGTCCATGTAAGCACTTACATTTATTATAGCACACTTGTCAGACTTTTCCACAACTTTTTTCACATATTCAGTATTTATTCCCACTACTTGAGAAAAATACTCACCAATATCCCCACGATTCCGCCAATAATCAGCGTAGCCGGCACACCGTAAGCATCTTTTTTTGCCAGCCGCTCCCACTCGATACGTGTGGGGGTCATCTTCGTATGGCTCATGCTCTGATAGCAGAGGTAAATATGTTTCCAACGGCACAGGTAGCCCACCAGATTATAGATGCCATCCAATAATATTCCCACTGCCAGTACAAACAACATTGTAATTCTCCCCCGGTAGAAATCTGCCAGCGCTCCGGCTATCAGAATCAATACCGGATAGCCATAACGATCCAAATATGCCAGAAGGTACATTACTGTCGTAGAATAACTGCGCTCCGGCTTTTTCTCAACGATCACTTCCGTACACCCCCAGCCGCTCTGCCTCTTGTAAGAATCTGACTTCAATCTCTCCGGGCGTATGCTCCGCAAGATCCGGTACCGACAATAACTTCGGTACCTCTCGGTTCTCTTCTCCGTGAAGCAGCGTCTTCAGTTCCAGTTCCAGGATCTCATCATCAATCTGCTTCCAACGACAGCTCTCTTCTTCCGTCAGGTCATCCAGTCCGAAATGCGTGAGGATCGTTCCCATAATCTTACTTTCAATTTCCAGATAATTGGACAGGTATATCTTCACCGGGCGAATAATATCAGAAATATATCCCTCACTGGCATCATGAAGCAGACAGGCCAGCTGCTGCCTCTCCGACCAGCCTCTGGCTTTCGCTTCCGCAGCACAGTTGAGCGAATGCTGTCCCACCGAATAAAAATAGCTCAGCTGTCCACCGCCCCGACACAGTAAGCTCAGCGCATGAGCGATATCCTCAATATATACATCCCCCGGTGTCATCTGCATGGGATCAAACTTTCTGCCGGAATATGTAGTCATGGTGTTCATAAGTGTCGCTCCTTATTTCTCCGCGCGGATCAGGTTCTTATAGAATCTGACAGCTCCGGGCAGACAATTATACTCAATATTTTCGTTCAATCCATGCATTCCCTTCATCTGCTCCGGTCCATAGATCACCGGTGCAAAACGGATACAGCTCTTACAGATAGGCTGATAGAACTGTGCATCTGTCGCGCCTGTCATAACATAAGGGCTGGAAGGCAGTCCCGGGAAAGTATCTGCGATGGTCTGCTCCACCAGATGAAATGCTTCTCCGTGAATATCCACAGGCGGCGTATAATCATTGGCATGCAGCACTTCGGTCTCCAGACCGTATTTGCCTGCCACTTTTTTGATGATCTCCAGGCTCTCTTTCTCTCCCTGATGGGGAATAAAACGCATGTTGGCACCCACATAAGCCTCCTGGGGCAGCACATTATAGGCATCGGATCCCTTCTGTACCGTAAACGCTATCGTGGTCTTTAACATCGCTCCTGCCTGTGCACTGAGCGATGGCATCACCGCTTTTAATAAGGGGCCAAACAGCCACAGATTTCCAAATACCAGTTTCATTCCAAACCCGGCATAAGGCGCCAGTGCTGTGAACATGGCGGATACCTCCGGCAGCATCTTTTTCCGGAACGGTGAATGCGTCTCCACTTCATTGACGAATGCCGACAATCTGGCGATAGGGGTTCCCTTTACCGGTGTGCTGGCATGGCCGCCGTTGCTCCTTGCGGTAAATTTCACATCCGCCTTGCCTTTTTCAAATACTCCCACCATGGCAAAATTACCGTGGATTCCACCGATGGGCTCCGTGATGATACCACCGCCCTCATCACATACCAGGAACAGTTCAATCCCCCTGCGCTGCAGCTCCGCTACGATCTTCGGTGCACCGTCCCCACCCCACTCTTCCGTACAGGAACTTGCCAGATAGACATCAGTGGGTGGTATGAAGCCCTCTGCCAACAATTCTTCCACTGCCTGGAAAAATGCCATCACAGAGCATTTGGTATCGGACGCGCCTCGCCCCCATACCTTTCCTTCCGCAATATCTCCGGAAAAAGGTGCATGGATCCACTCACCCTCCGCCGGCACTACGTCCTGATGGCTCATGAGCAGGATCGGCTTCTCAGAGCTTTTTCCCTTCCAGTAAAATAACAGGTTGCCGTCAATCTCTGTCTTCTCCAGCTTCTCATGTACCAGAGGGAACAGTTCCTCCAGCACCTTATGGAAGCCTAAGAATTTCTCCACCTCTGCCACGTTGGTATAGGAGGTGGTGTCATATTGGATCATTTTCGACAGTTTCTGTGCCAGTGCCAGGGATTCCTCCTCCGGTTCCTCTGCTACGTAGGAAGAAGTCTTCCCAGGCATCAGTAAGGTACGGATCACCGCGATCAGTAACAACAATATAATTGCGATGATCACTGCCAGTAAAATGAAACCTATATATTTCATATTTCCTCTTTTCCGGGCGCTTCCTTCTATTACTCACATAACCTGACAGGTTTGGCCCTTTTTCCATTCATCTGTTTTCTGTTCGTATAGCCTTCTGACTATTCATCCCCGGTATTTGCCCTGTCGGGATCAGCTTTTGTCTGTTCCGGGCTCTGCATATTCTTTTTCCGGAACATCAGATATGCCACACCGATGGCAATGGCACCGGACGGAACGATCATAAAGCTGGTGGAGCCGATCAGTGACGGCACCAGGATGAACAACAGGCTCATGAGGATCAGCGGCAATGCAGCGATCTTCATATTTTTGCGGTAATATTTATAAGCCATGGCTCCGAACAGCGCCGGAACCACATTTTCAAAAGCCGGCTGCAATACTTCGCTCTGCAGCACGGGCTGCAGCGGCACCATCAACAACACGCCCAGTGCCAGAACGAGGATTGTCACCAGAGAAGAGGTAGCAATAGAGATTGTGGAAATGATCTCATTCTCCGGGGTTCCTGTCTTCGCTCCTACCATATCTCTCGCATTGACCGCGCAGGGGATCTTCATATTGATCAGGTTACCAGTGATAAATGCCAGGTATCCGCCGCCGGCTCCCAGCATCGGTGTGTAGATCAAAAACTCCGCGATGCTGCTGACCAGCCATACGATTCCCACAGAGAGGAACCCCTTGCCGGCAGCCCCCAGATCCGGATACGCACCTAAAAGCTTACCGATGAGAAACGGTGCTCCCACTAGCATCACCAGCGTAATGATGCTCACAGTCCGCCCGATGACATGTGTTTTCTTCGTATAGGCCTGCCAGGTATCCGAAGTCTGCCCGGTCTGCTCCTTTGTTGCTTCTACATTATTCAGTTCCTTATTATCTATTGTCATGCTATCCGTTTTCATATTAAGCTCCATTCCGCAGACGATTCCTTCCGTTGGAGGAATTGCGAATCAAATTTTAAGGTTGTCACGTCAGCCTTTACAGCAATCCCACCAGTACGGCTGCTGTCATGCCGATGATCATGCTTCCGGCAATGGAAAAACTGTCTACCCAGGCTTTTCCTTTTTTCTCAATGAGGTATACAAATCCTGCCATCACCAGTGCCGATACCGCCATTACCACTAACGGAATGTAATCTCCGTGAAACGTAAACAATCCGTTCTCCGATACAAAACCGCCGAGATATCTTCCGATGTAGGTGC
>OJPM01000776.1_pt1 | contig 19526 bp, 15 predicted proteins | sample 1598471 | NCBI WGS metagenome assembly OJPM01 (sample SAMN03922484, study PRJEB24848) | human gut metagenome | isolation source: stool sample | host: Homo sapiens | place: Germany | collected 2011-05 | reverse complement strand
CGTCAGATGTGTATAAGAGACAGCTTCTACGCCTGCCGCATCGTCGGCACGCTCGTCGGGGCGTGGGTGCTGGTGCGGGTGTCGGACGTGAAATACCTGCGCTGGAACATGGCGGGGGCTTTGGCGCTCTGCGCCGTGCTGCTACTGGTGCGCGGCGAAACGGCGGTTTACGCCGCCGTGGGGCTGACAGGATTCGCCATGGCCTGCGTTTTCGCGACGTTCTACGCCGTGGCGACCAAGGCCGTGCCCGAAAAGGCCAACGAAGTGGCGGGGCTGATGATTCTGGCCATCTCGGCGGGAGCCGTTTCGGGACCCGTCTGCGGGGCCATTGTCCGCTGGAGCGGCGATGCGCACTGGGGCATGCTGTTCGTCGCCCTGTGCGTGGGCTACATGCTCTGGGCGAGCTTCAAACTGAAAATAAAGCAATAAAAACTGAAAACGATGATTCGTAAGATCGTAGTAACCTCTTTGCTGGTCGTTTGCGCGCTCTCTGCCGCGGCGCAGCGGCCCCGCGCCCGGATCGAATGGGGCGTACTGGGCGGCATCAACATCCCCGACTACACGACCAACATGTCGGGCACCGACGTCAAGAACAAACTGGGCTGGCAGGCCGGTATCACCACGGCGGTCAATCTGGGGGCTTTCGCCGTCGAACCGCAGATACTCTATGTGCGTCAGGGACTCCGCATCCGCCCCGAAGGGCAGAAGGAGATCAACCTCAAGTCCAATTCGATCGACGTGCCGGTGCTGTTGTCGTTCCGCCTGCTGCGTCCCGTGCGGATCTATGCCGGTCCCGTCTTTACGGTGATGAACGACTGCAAGCAGAAGTCGGGCGGCGACCTGCTCGATTTCGGCCGCGTGCGTCCCACGATGTCCTACACGGTGGGTGCGGGCGTCAAGCTGCTGGGCCACCTGCTGGTGGACCTGCGCTACAACGGCCAGTTCAAAAGCAAGAAGGACGTGGTGCTTCCCGACGGCGGCAAGCTCGACAAACTCCGCACGTATAACGTGGCGCTTAACTTCGGATACCTTTTTTAGCCTATGACAGACGCAGTCGGAAAAGAGATACTCATCGAGGGTGCAGACCCCCGCGAGTTGTACGGACCCCGGAATGTCTACCTCGACCAGCTGAAATCGCTTCACCCCCAGCTCAGGATCGTCGCGCGGGGCTCTTCGCTCAAAGTCCTCGGTTCCGAAGCCGAGACGCGGCGTTTCGAGGAACGCATGGAGGGGCTGGTGGCCTATTATCTCAAATACGGACACATCTCGTCGCAGGTCATCGACCAGTGCTTCGCGGGTGGCATCGCTGCGCAGGAGGCTCCGGTGGACAAGGACGTGATCGTCTACGGCAACAACGGCAACATCGTCCGCGCCCGCACGGTCAACCAGCTCAGGCTGGTGAAACTTTATGACAGGAACGATCTGCTCTTCGCCGTGGGACCCGCCGGGTCGGGCAAGACCTATACGGCCATTGCGCTGGCCGTGCGCGCCCTGAAGGAGAAGCAGGTGCGGCGCATCATCCTCACGCGCCCGGCGGTTGAAGCGGGCGAGAAGCTGGGTTTCCTGCCCGGCGACATGAAGGAGAAACTGGACCCCTACCTGCAGCCGCTGTACGATGCGCTGAACGACATGATTCCTCCTGCCAAGCTGGCGAAGTATCTGGAGGAGGGCACGGTGCAGATCGCGCCGCTGGCCTACATGCGCGGCCGCACGCTCGACAACGCCTTCGTCATTCTGGACGAGGCGCAGAACACGACGCTCTCGCAGATCAAGATGTTCCTGACGCGCATGGGCCGCAACGCCAAGTTCATCGTCACGGGCGACGTGACGCAGATCGACCTGCCGCGCAAAAGCGACAGCGGGCTGGTGCGCACGATGGAGATTCTGCGCGAGGTGGAGGGCATCGGCATCGTCGAATTCGACGTGCGCGATATCGTGCGCCACCCATTGGTGAAGCATATCGTCGAGGCGTTCGACAAGTGCGGGACGGACCTGTCCAAAGTTGAAAAGTAAGGACGGAACCGCTCCGGGACGGGCCTTCCGGCCGCATGCGGGAGGTTCCCGCCGGGGAGAGGATTACGGCGCGTCGCCGAAGCGGCAGGCTAGGGGAGAAGCAGACCTGCAAACGACGCCAAAGGCGGCGGCAACGACGGCAGGGCTGAACGAGAATGAAAGAATACGCAAAACGATAACATATCATTAAAACCTACTTTTATGAACGACACACGCAATCTCGCGGCCCTGAAGCCGGCGCTGGTCTGGAAGCATTTCGCTCAGATCGTACGCATTCCGCGCCCCTCGTCGCACGAGGAGAAGATCCGCAAATACGTCATGGATTTCGCACGGGAGAAAGGACTCGAATGCAAGGAGGACGCCGCACATAACGTCTATGTCCGCAAACCCGCCTCGAAAGGCATGGAGGACCGCAAGGGCGTGGTCCTGCAGGCCCACCTCGACATGGTGCCCCAGAAGAACAACGACAAGAAGTTCGACTTCACGAAAGATGCGATCGACGCCTATGTCGACGGCGAGTGGGTGACGGCCGACGGCACGACGCTCGGTGCGGACAACGGCATCGGCGCGGCGGCCATTCTGGCCGTGCTGGAGGACGATTCGCTGGTACACGGTCCGCTGGAAGCGCTCTTCACGGCCACCGAGGAGACGGGGATGGACGGCGCGTTCGGGCTGAAAAAGGGGCTGCTGCACGGTGACATCCTGCTGAATCTCGACTCGGAGACCGAGGGCGAGCTGTACGTGGGCTGCGCCGGAGGGTTGGACGCGAACATCGTCTTCAAATATGCCGCCGAGCCGACGCCCGCGCGCAACTACACCGCGGCCCGGATCACGGTCAAGGGACTCAAGGGCGGCCATTCGGGCATTCAGATCGTCTGCCAGCGCGCCAACGCCAACAAGGTGCTGTTCCGTTTCCTGAACGCCGCGTCGGCGTCGCGCGATCTGGTGCTCTGTTCGGTGGACGGCGGCGGCCTGCGCAACGCCATTCCCCGCGAAGCCGAGGCGGTCGTGATGGTCAAAACCAAGGAGTACGAAGCTTTCGCCAAGGAGCTGAAAGCCTATGAAAAGGTCATTAAGGCCGAATATGCCGGTATTGAGGACGCCGTGTCGATCAAACTGAAGGAGTGCGAAGCCCCGAAGGAGCGGATCGCCGCCGACGTGGCCGCCCAGCTGACCAAAGCCGTTGTGGGATGTCCCGACGGCGTGCAGCGCATGTCGGTGTCGATGCCCGGACTGGTGCAGACTTCGAGCAACCTCGCGCGCGTGGTCTCCGACGGCAAGAGCGTCAAACTGCAGTGCCTGCTGCGCAGCTCGGTGAACTCGGAGAAGGCCGCGCTGGGCGAAGCGATCGCCGCGGTATTCTCTCTGGCCGGGGCCAAGGTACAGCTCACGGGCAGCTACGACGGCTGGAATCCGAACATGGAGTCGCCGATCCTCAAGGCCATGACTGCTTCCTACAAGGCCCTCTACGGCAAGGAACCCGCCGTGACGGCGATTCACGCCGGACTCGAATGCGGCATCATCGGCAGCAAATATCCCAAGATGGACATGATTTCGTTCGGACCTACGATCTGCTATCCCCACTCGCCCGACGAGAAGGTGGAGATCGCGTCGGTGGGCAAGTTCTACGACTTCATGGTCGATACGCTGCGCAATATTCCCAAAAAGTAGTGCGCTTTGGAAGCCGACAAGGTCAAATGGTTCGTCATTGTCAATCCCGTGGCCGGAGGCGGCCGCGGGCTTGACCATTTTCCGCAGATATCGAAGCTCCTGCGCGACGCCCATATCGTCTGCGAACCGGTCTTCACGGAGCATAAGTTCCACGCCACGGAACTTACCGTGTCGGCCGTCAAGGAGGGTTACCGCAATATCATCGTCGTGGGCGGCGACGGCACGCTGCACGAGGTGGTGAACGGACTTTTCATCCAGCAGGAGGTCTGTCCCGACGAGGTGCTGCTGGCGGTGATCGCCGTGGGAACGGGCAACGACTGGGTCCGCACGTTCGGTATTTCGAACCGCTATCAGGATGCCGTGAAGGCCATCGGCGAGGGCTACTCGTTCCTGCAGGACGTGGGCGTGGTGTCGTACGAGGAGTCGCACTACCGCCAGAGCCGCTATATGGCCAACGTAGCGGGCGCGGGTTTCGACGCGCGGATGGTGCGCAAGCTTTCGCACCTCAAGAAAAAGGGCCGCAAAAGCCGCTGGCGCTCCACGTGGTGTCTGGTCAAGAACTTCTTCCGCTACAAGTCGACGGGCGTGAAGGTGTGGGTCGACGACCGGCTGGTTTACAACAACCTGCTGTTCAGCATCGCCATCGGCATCTGTAAGTACAACGTCGGCGGCATGCAGCAGCTGCCCGACGCCGTGGCCGACGACGGTATGCTCGACGTGTCGCTGGTGCGTCCCGTGCATTTCTGGCACCTGCTGTTCCGCTTCCACTACCTGTTCAACGGCGGCATCTACCGCATCCGGCATATCCTGCAGGAGAGGGGGAGCTGTATCCGCATCGAGTCGTCGCCCGAAATTTCGGTCGAGGTGGACGGTGAGCTGCTGGGCGAGACGCCGCTCGAATTCTCGATTCTCCACAAGGCGGTCCGTATCGTCGTGGGCCGGGAGTTCTACGACCGGCAGGAGCGCGGCGAGTGTCCGTGCGAGGGAAAGTAGCGGCCGCGGCCGGAATCTGCGCCGGAAAACGGCGTGCGGCAAGCGGTCGTGTCGGGCGGCGTTTCCGGGAAGAAGCGGAAAATAATACGTTAGTCTCTTTAAAAACGATGTATAACACTCGGAAGCCGCTTGGAAGGTAAATCCGAACTATAAATCAAGCATGATTATGACGCCTAAAGAAGTTTTGGAAAAGTGGATAGACCGCTTTAATGCCGCCGATGCGGTTCGTCTTACGGAGCTGTATGCCGAAGATGCGGTAAACCATCAGGTTGCGAATAAACCGGTGGTAGGTAAAACGGCGATCCATGAAATGTTTGCAAATGAATTTGCAACGGCTGAAATGGTTTGTATCGTAGAGAATATTTTTGAAGATGGAGAATGGGCGATAATGGAATGGAAAGATCAGCTCGGACTTCGCGGATGTGGATTTTTTCATGTGAAAAACGATAAAATCGTCTTTCAGAGAGGGTATTGGGATAAACTCTCGTTTTTGAAACAGTACAATCTTCCTGTTGAATAATGCTGTGAATTCGTCGCGGCTGTTTTTTGACGTTCCGTTATCGGGTTGTTCGTCGATCGGGTATGTGAACCGATGAGAATCTGAAACAAAAAAGCAGGCTTTTGCAAAAGCCTGCCTTTTTTGTGCGCGGACCGTGCGGCTGCGCGTCGTTTGCCGTGCGATTCCGGTTGTCCCGGTTATGCGGTCCCGGTTCTGTCAGTCGGCGGTCTCGGTCACCTCCACTTCGGTAATCACCCAGTCGAAGAGGTCGTTGGCGCATCCGGCTTCCATCTGACGAATCTGCGACATGTCGGTCGTGTCGGCCAGTATGGCGTTGAAGAACTGCGACATGGTGCTGTAGGCAGCGTTCACCTTGCCAGCGAAGCAGTTGTAGAAAGCCTTCTGCTGCTGGTGGTCCAGCCCGGCGGGGAGCACGCCCTGCGCCACCAGATAGTTGTACGGATAAATATGGCGCATGTTGTGTGCGTCGGCGTTCAGTTCGTCCACGATGGTCGTGACGACGATCATGTCGACCGTGTCGGTCATGCCCGGCATTTCGACGAAGGTCGTATAGACGGGGTAGGCCCCTTCCAGATCACCGGCCACCTCGTCGGTAAAGAGCACGAATTCATCGTCCGAAAGGTCGTCGAGATAGACCATCTGACGGTAGCTGCGCAGGGCTTCGCGCATCGCTTTGCGCTGTTCGTGATTCCATTGCCGCTGCTGCGAGCAGCCGACCAGACCCGCTGCGAATGTCGACAGCAGGCAGATACAGAGGAGAATTTTTTTCATCGTTTCCTTGATTTTGGTTTTACTTGGGAGCAGGACGCAATACGTGTGCCAAAAATTATATATCTTTGGGTGGCGAGTAATTCCGGCCGGCCGTGGAAATGCGCCGCTGCGACGGAATTGTGCCGGACCGGAACGAAAAAACGATCGATTATGGATGTACTGACTTTCCGCGACTACTGTCTGTCGCTGCCGATGGCCGAAGAGACTACGCCCTTCGACGAAACGACCCTTGTCTACAAGGTCGGGGGCAAGATGTTCGCCTGCGCCGACATGGCCGAATTCGAATGGGTTGCCGTGAAATGCGATCCGGCCGAAGCCGTGCTGCTGCGTGAGCAGTACGACGAGGTGAGTGCGGCGTGGCACTTCAACAAACGCCACTGGAACGCCGTCCGCACCACGGGCGACCTGCCCGACGGCTTTATCCGCGAGCAGATTCGCAACTCTTACCTGCTGGTGCTGCGGTGCAGCGTGACGCCCAAGGCGCTGCGCGAGGAGATCCTCGCCTATGTCGGGGAGCACGGCCTGCCGGAATAGGGACGCGGAGAAGGTTTTCGGGGCAGGCTTCGCTCTTTGCCGGGCAGGGACTCCGATGCGCCGGAGCGTCGTCTTTCTCAGCGAACAAGAACCGGATGCAATAACGCAGTAACGTGGGGCTTACCCTGCGTTACTGCGTTATTCGTAATGGTCGCCGAGTTTCGGCGGCCCAGTGCCGGCGCCGTTCCGCGTTGTGCGGCTCTGCTGTGTCTCACTCGCGTTGTGTTGCTCAGCGTCGGCGGCGCCTTGTGCCGTAGTGATTCTTCGCCTGCGTTACTTTGCGGCGCCGGTCGTTTCTTGTGCCGCGAGCTTGCGCCAGCGCAGGTATCCGGCCACGGCCAGCGCCGAGTAGAGGGCGTAGAGTCCCGCGGTGAGGGGGATTCCCTTGTAGAGATACAGCCCGATCGTTATCAGATCGACGGCCAGCCAGACGAGCCACTGTTCGATGTATTTGCGCGAGAGCATCCACATCGCCACGATGCTTGCCGCCGTGGTCATCGCGTCCCAGAAGGGCACGGTACTGTTGGTGAATCGGGAGAGCAGGAAATAGATTCCGGCGTGCGCCGCGGCGTAGACTGCGGTCAGTCCTGCTGCATAGCACAGGGGCGTATGCCCGATCCGGACGGCGGCGGGTTCTGCGCTCCGGGCTGTTTGGGCCGCTTCGGGTCCTGCATTGCAGGCCGTTTGGTCGCTATGTCCCGCCGTTGTGTTCCGGTCCGGTTGGCTGTTGTGTCCCCCCGCGAGTGCTTCGCTTCCGGCTGTTTGGGCTGGTTGTCCTGCTGCCGCGTTCCGGGCCGTCTTGGCTTTTTTGTGCGGGGCGTTTCGCCACACGAGCCATCCGTAGAGTCCTGCCAGCACGTAGTAGACCTGCATCGAGCAGTCGGCGTACAGCCCCGCCTTGTAGTAGAGCGCGCCGTGGACCAGCGGCATGACGAGTCCCACGATCCACAGCCGGATGTCGGCGCGGTATTCGAGCCAGAGATAGAGCAGCCCCAGCACCACGCCGGCGATCTGCAGGATAAGTTTCCAATCCATCGTTTTATCTGCGTTGCGTCCATCCGGATCGGGTTCCGGGAGGACGGAATTTGCCCGTCAGAACTTTACCGTGACGTTGGCCAGCACGTTCAGGGGCGCCTGCGCGAAGTAGTAGGCCATGTCGATGCGCTGGGGCGTCGGGTCGCTCCACGTGTCCATGTACGAATAGCCGTAGCCGTTGCTTTCGTACTCGGCGTTGAAGAGGTTGTTGACCTGCAGACCCAGCCGCACGCTCCGGGCGGCGCGGGTGCGGAACGTGTAGCCCAGATTGAGGTTGGTGACGCAGTAGCGGCCGAGTGAGAGCGTCTCGTTCTCGTCGTTGGTAAAATACTGTTTGCCTACGGCCTGCGTGTGCAGCACGGCTTCGAAGCCCCGGTAATGGAAGTCCAGAAACAGCGACCCCATGGCCGACGGCGAGTAGGAGATGGTCCGCTCGCCCAGATTCTGCCCGTAGGTGGGGCTGTCCGAGAGTGCGTCCACATAGTTCTCGATCCTGTTCTGGCTGAAGGTGGCGTTGGCGCCGGCGGTGAACCATCCGGTCACGCGCCACGAAGCCGTCAGCTCGATGCCGCGGCGGTAGCTGTCGGGCACGTTGACGTTCAGCGCGTCGGAACTGTCGTTGACCATGCCCGTATGCACCAGCTGGTCCTTGTACTTCATGTAGTAGAGGTTCACGCCCGCACTGAAACGGGGCGAGGTGTAGGTGTAGCCCAGTTCGTAGTCGTATAGCTTCTCGGACGAGGGGTACGAGTCGTCGCCGGAGAACATGTAGCGGTCCGTGAAGTCGCTGCGTGTCGGCTCCTTCTGCGCCACGGCGAACGAGAAGTAGAAATTGTGGCGTTTGCCGGGCGTGTAGCTGACGCCGGCGCGGGGGTTGAAGAAGTGGTATGTCTCGTCCACGTCGATGGGCTGCATGCCCCCGCTCGCTTCGTCGTAGTTGTCGTTCACGCCCCATGCCTTGTAGTGAACGTAGCGGTACTGCATGTCGGCGAAGAGGTTAAGTCCGCGGGCCACGGTCCAGTTGGCGCGTGCGAAGAGGTTGGCGTCCTGCTTGTCCACGTCGTTGTCGTACCAGCGTTTGCTGCGGTAGTCGGCGGGATCGGTCTCCTGCATCCAGTCCAGCTCGCCCCAGTGGGGACAGCTGTAGTAGCTCCACGAGCCGCCGAAGGCGAGATCGAGGTTCTCCGCAGCGTAGGCCGCCGCGGCGTTCACGCCGCCCAGATGGTTGCGCATGAGTTTTTCGCGGATCAGGTCCCTGCGTACGGCGATTCGTTCGCCGTCGCCGTCCGTCACGAAATTGCCTTGGTCGTCGGTCTGGTAGGCCAAATGGTCGGGGAAGAGGTATTCGAAGAGTTTGGCGTTGTCCTTATACTGCTTGTAGTAGCCGTAACCGTAGGTGTAGAAGGCCGTGGCGTTCAGCGTCCATCGGTCGCCCAAGCGCTGGCTGAGGATCAGCTGGTTGTTGATCTGCAGGTAGTTGTCGGTCTCGTCGTCGTAGAAGTTCACCTGCTGCCACTCGCCGTCCTCGCTGTTCCAGATGCGGTGGGAGTAGGCGTCCGAGGTGGAGTACATGCCGCTGCTGTTGTAACGGCGGCCGTTGAGACGCATCTCGTCGCGCGTGGCGCCGTTGTAGCTGAGGTTGGTCTTGGCCTTGCCGCCGAACGAAACCAGCTTGAGCATCGTGTTGCCGTTGTAATAGCCGCCTTGGAACATGTAGGAGGTGAGGGAGGTCCCTCCGCGGCGGATGTAGCCGTCCGAGGAGAGGCGCGTCAGGCGTGCGTCCACCGTCCAATGGCCGCCCATCAGCCCCGACGAGACGTGCACGGCCTGTTTGTTGGTGTTGTACGATCCGTACGAGAGCGAGACGTCGCCGCCGAACTCGGTTTCGAGCGGGGCCGTGGACATATTGACCGCGCCGCCGAAGGCGCCCGTGCCGTTGGTCGAGATGCCCGCGCCGCGCTGGATCTGCATCGTGCCGACCGACGAGATGAGGTCGGGCGTGTCGTACCAGTACATCGAGTGCGAGTCGGGGTTGTTCATCGAGACGCCGTTGATGGTGACGTTGAGCCGTGTGGCGTCGGTTCCGCGCAGGCGCATCGACGTGCCGCCGATGCCGATGCCCGTTTCGTTGGTGGCGATCATCGAGGGAGTCAGCGCCAGCACCGACGGAATGTCGAATCCGTAGCTGTTGCGGGCGATCACTTCGTGCGAAAGGTCGGTATAGGCGACCGGCGTGCTGCCCGATGCGCGCGTGGCGGTCACCTCGATCTCCTGCAGGCGGTACATGCGCACGGAGTCTTCGGGCCGGGCCGGCCCGGCGGCTGCCGTGATCGCTTCGCTTGTCTTTGCAGGGGGAACGGCAGCTGCCGTGACAAACGCCGCGGATCGTGTCGCGTCTGCGGCGGTTGCGGCGTTCGTTACGCCTGCGGTGAGGGAGACGGCAGCCGGAGTTTCGGCCGCAGCGGTAATTTCGGCGTTTGCCGGATTCTCGGCGTTTGCCGGATTCTCGGCGTTTGCCGTGTTTGCGGCGCCGCAGAGCGCGACGGCCGCGATGGGAAGTAGAAACCTTTTCATGTCTGAACTTTTAAAAGTTAATGAACTGAAAAGGGGTATGCGTTGAAAGATTATGCATCCCGGTTTCGGCATTACCCGTATCCGGTTCAATGGGTATAATCTCAGCCTGATAGTAAGGCACCCCTTCGAAATATCGACGGCAAAGGTAATAAAAGATTCGGGAAATCGGGAGCGGGATGTGAAGAATTTCTGAAAAACTCAGCAGGTGCAAGCAGGAACGGTTATCCGATGGTTTCGTGACGATAATGCAACGACGCGGGCATGTGCCCGCGTCGTTGCACTGCGGCCGATGACTTTTCCTTGCGAATCGGGTTCGGACTGCTCTTTCGGCTCTTTTGGTCCGTTGTTCTGCTGCCTGCGTTGCCCGGTTACGCCTGCGTATCCGCCTGCCCGCCGGCAACCTGCGATGCTCCCGGCTTTCGGATTGCGCCTCCGGGGGCCTTGCTGTCGGAGATGGCCGGGTGCCTGAGTCTCCCGGCCGGGACGCTCTGTTACCGGCAATGCCCGGTCTCAAGGTCCGCCCAGTCCGGTTGCCCGTTGTTGCGACGTCCGGTTTTTGCCGCGGCTCAGTCGCCGTTTTTCCGCCAGAGTTTCGACATCTCTTCGAGGGTTCTGCCCTTGGTTTCGGGTACCCATTTCCAGACGAAGAGTGCCGATGCGAGCGCCATCAGGGCATAGATGCAGTAGGTGCCGCCGACGCTCCATGCGCTCAGCGAGGGGAAGGTCGCCGAGACGAGGAAATTCGAGATCCACTGCGCAGCCACGGCTACGGCCACGGCCTGCGAGCGGATCGTGTTGGGGAAGATTTCGGAGATCAGCACCCAGCAGATCGGGCCCCACGACATCATGAACGATGCGGTGTAGATGATGATGAAGACCAGTGCCGCAATGCTGATCGACCCGGTGAACGAAAGCGCCGCAAGAGCGGCCATGCCGATCATCATACCCGCCGAACCGACGATGAGCAGCGGTTTGCGGCCCACGCGGTCCACGGTGAAGATCGCCACGACCGTAAAGAGGATATTGACCACGCCCATCACCACGGTCTGGAGCATCGAAGCGTCGCCCGACGCGCCCATTCCGGCGAAGATGCGCGGGGCGTAGTAGAGCACGACGTTGATGCCGATGGCCTGCTGGAAAAACGAGAGCAGGATGCCGATCAGGATCACCGCTGCGCCGTAGGCGAAGAGCCGCTCGGTCTTGGCGTGTACCGTCCGGCGGATTTCGGTGTGAATCGTGCGGGCCTCGGCCGCGCCGTTGATGCGCGTGAGCACCTGCAATGCCTTCTGATCGCGTCCGGTGAGGGTCAGGTAACGCGGGGTTTCGGGCACGAAGAGGATCAGCAGCAGGAAGGTCGCCGCGGGGAACGCTTCGCTGAGGAACATCCTGCGCCAGCCGACGGAGACCCTGGCGGCCTGAATGGCTTCGCCCGTGTCGCCCAGCTGGTTGCGGATCAGATAGTTCACGAAGTAGACGACCAGCATGCCGAAGATGATGGCGAACTGGTTGCACGAGACGAGCGTGCCGCGGATCTTCGCGGGCGAGATTTCGGCAATGTACATCGGACACACGGCCGAGGCAAGTCCCACGCCGATACCGCCCAGAATGCGGTAGATGTTGAACGACGCCAGCAGCGGCAGCGACGCCTCGCCGTAGGGCAGGATGCCGCTTTCGGGCCGCCACGAGCCGACGGCCGAGACGAAGAACAGCACGGCCGCCGCGACGAGCGTGCGTTTGCGTCCCAGACGCGAGGCCAGCAGGCCCGACAGCGCACCGCCGACGATGCAGCCCACCAGCGCGCTCGATGCGGTGAAGCCGTGCATCCACGGCGTGTAGGTGAAGTCCGCCGCACTGCGGAAGAACTGGTCTAGGGCCTGCTCGGCTCCCGACACCACGGCCGTGTCGTAACCGAACAGCAGGCCGCCGATGATGGCCACCAGCACGATCGAAAGCAGATAGGCGCGGCTCCCGGTTTCTTGGGTTTTAGTCATAAGGTCAGATATACATGTTCACGATCGCTTCGAACAGCTCCTGTTTGCCGCTGCGCTGGACGGGTTCGTGCCGGCGGGCGTAGTCGGCGACCTGCTCCAGCGTGAGCTTGCCCTCTTCGAAGAGCCGGCCTTCGCCTGAGTCGTAGGAGGCGTAACGTTCGGCGAGCATCTTTTCGTAGGGCGAGTTGTCGAGAATGTCGGCGGCGATGAGCAACGCGCGGGCCATGACGTCCATCGCGGCGATGTGGGCGATGAAGATGTCTTCGGGGTCGGTCGAATTGCGGCGCGTCTTGGCGTCGAAGTTCGTGCCGCCGCCCTGCAGGCCGCCGCCGCGGACGATGACCATCATCGCTTGCACCATTTCGTAGAGGTCGATCGGGAACTGGTCGGTGTCCCAGCCGTTCTGGTAGTCGCCGCGGTTGGCGTCGATCGAGCCGAGCATCCCGGCATCGACGGCGCACTGCAACTCGTGCTCGAAGGTGTGTCCGGCAAGCGTGGCGTGATTGACCTCGATATTGACCTTGAAATCCTTGTCCAGCCCGTGCGCCCGCAGGAACCCGATGACGGTCTCCGTGTCGGCGTCGTACTGGTGCTTCATCGGCTCCATCGGTTTGGGCTCGATCAGGAAGTTGCCCTTGAACCCCTTCGAACGGGCGTAGTCGCGGGCCATGCGCAGCATGGTGGCCATGTGCTCCTTTTCGCGCTTCATGTCGGTATTGAGCAGCGACATGTAGCCTTCGCGTCCGCCCCAGAAGACGTAGTTCTCGCCGCCCAGAAAGATCGTGGCGTCGATGGCGTTCTTGATCTGCAGCATGGCGCGGGCCGCGGCGTCGAAGTCGGGGTTGGTCGCGGCGCCGTTCATGTAGCGGGCGTGGCCGAAGACGTTGGCCGTGCCCCATAGCAGTTTGATGCCGGTTTCGTCCTGCTTCTGCTTGGCGTAGGCTACGATCTGGCGGAGGTTCTTTTCGTACTCTTCGGGCGTCGCGGCTTCGTCCACGAGGTCTACGTCGTGGAAACAATAGTACTCGATGCCGATCTTCCGCATGAATTCGAAACCCGCGTCCATCTTGGCTTTCGCGCGCTCGATCGGGCATGCGGACTCGTTCCACGGGAAGGTTTTGGTGCCGCCGCCGAACTGGTCGCCGCCTTCGGCGCAGAGGGTGTGCCACCACGCCATCGAGAAACGGAACCAATCCTTCATCTTGCGGCCTTTCACGACTTTTTCGGGGTCGTAGTAACGGAAAGCCATCGGGTTCTTCGACTCCAGGCCTTCGAATTCGATCTGTCCCACGGTGGGGAAATACTGTTTTGATGCCATGATATTGAATGATTTTCAGGTTGTTATTCCATTCTTTTCTCTACTTCCCGGACCCATGCCCGGTAACCTTCTTCCAGCGTCTCTCTGTCAGCTTCGGCGGGTTCCACGACCTCCAGCCTGCGCAACGCGGCGAACGCTTCGCCGCGCGTCTTGTAGTAGCCGGCGCCCAGCGCCGCGCCGCGGGCTGCGCCCAGCGCGCCGTCGGTATTGAACAGTTCGATGCGGGCGCCCGTGAGCGTCGAGAGCGTCTGCCGGAAAAGCGGCGAGAGGAACAAGTTTGCTGCGCCTGCGCGGATGACGTCGGGGCGCACTCCCAGCCCGCGCATGATGTCGATGCCGTAGCGGAAGGAGTAGGCGATGCCCTCCTGCGTCGCACGCAGGATGTGGGCCGTGGTGTGGCGGTTGAGATCGAGTCCGATGATTCCGGCTCTGGGGCAGCGGTTGCAGAGCATCCGTTCGGCTCCGTTGCCGAAGGGTACGACCGACAGCCCTTCGGAACCTGCCGGGACGCTTGCGGCCTGCCGGTTCATCTCCGCATAGTCGAGCGTCTCCTGCGTGACGTTGCGGCGTATCCACGAGTTCATGATGCCCGTGCCGTTGATGCAGAGCAGAATGCCGTAACGGGGATTGCTGGCCGTGTGATTGACGTGGACGAAGGTGTTCACGCGCGACTGCGGGTCGGCTTGGCGTTTGTCCGTGACGCCGTATACCACGCCGCTCGTGCCGCCTGTTGCGGCGACTTCGCCCGCCTCCATGACGTTGAGTGAAAAGGCGTTGTTGGGCTGGTCCCCGGCGCGGTAGGAGATCGGGGTACCTGCGGGGATGCCCAGCAGCCGTTCGGCCGCTTCGTCCGTGCGGGCCTCCGTGCCGATCGAGACGCCGGCTTCGGGGATCATCTCCTGCGGAATGCCGTACCATCCGGCCACGAAGTCGGCCCGCCGCTCCTCTTCGAAGTCCCAGAGTATCTGCTCCGAAAGGCCGCTGACGGAGGTGGACATGCGTCCCGAAAGGCGGTAGGCGATGTAGTCGCCGGGGAGCATGAATTTGTATATCTGCGCGAATACGCCGGGTTCGTTGCGCCTGACCCACGCCAGTTTCGACGCAGTGAAGTTGCCCGGTGAGTTGAGCGTATGCGCGAGACAGAACTCCCGCCCGATGCCTTCCAGCGCTTCGGCTCCGATCTCCACGGCGCGCGAGTCGCACCAGATGATCGAGGGGCGCAGCGGACGGCCCTGCTTGTCGAGACAGACCAGTCCGTGCATCTGGTAGGTGATGCCCACCGACACCACGTCGCTCATCGCGAAGCCCTGCGCCGCAATGGTTCGAATGCCTTCGCAGACGTAATGCCACCACATTTCGGGGTCCTGCTCGGCCCAGCCGCTCTGCGGCGATCCGATGGGCATTTCGGTCGCGGGGTTGGCGGACGAGGCCGCGCACTCGCCCGACGCGATGTCCAGCAGCGATACCTTGACCGACGAGGAGCCTATGTCTATGCCTAAACTTTTCATATGTTATCTGTTGTTATGGATCAATACCTCCAGTTGTTGATGAATCCCAGCTTCAGCTTCGCCTTGAGCGCCTTTTTGTAGGCGTTTTTATTAAAGGTATAATATTGCGCCGGCTTGTGGGCTACGCCCTGTTCCCGTTCTGCGGTCGGGGTCAGAAACCCCGACGCGAGTATCTTCTTGCGGAAGTTGCGGTTGTCGATTTCGATGCCCAGCACTGCGCTGTAGAGGTTCTGGAGCGCGCGGATGGTGAATTTGCGTGGCAGCAGTTCGAAAGCCACGGGCGATTGCAGCATCTCGCGGCAGAGAACCGCCAGCGCCGCCGAAAGTATCTGCTTGTGGTCCATCGCCAGCCGCTGGATCGAATCGACATCGACCCATTGTGCGCCCTTGGCCGTGGTGTAGGCGACGGTACGGGTGTCGAGCTTCACCAGCGCGTAATATCCCACCGTCACCACGCGTTCGGTCCGTATGCCGTGATAGCGGTTGATCCACTCCAGCTCCTCACCGCTCACCCGGTTGGGATCGGAGAATATATCCATCTGTTTGAGGTATACGTCCCGCAGTCCGGTGGCCTCTTCGAGCACACGGTAGGCGGCCTGCGGCAGCGTCTCGTTGTCGAGAATCATGGCGCCCGGCAGTTTGAGCTTGTCGAGACGGGTGTCGGGGGCATAGTAGCGCCGCTCGATCAGCAGCACTTTGAGCGACTTGCCGTTGAAACCGAACACGGCGCAGTCTACCGACAGCGATTGGTTCATCTGGATGGACATGGGGCTGGTTTTAGGTTGCAGACGTAAAATTATCCATTCGGCGGATGAAAAACAAACTTACGGCCGTTTTTACGCTAATTGTTCGGCGCGTATGCGCCCCTCGGCCCGGTGAGCGTCCGATTACGGGCGTCGGACAATAGTCGCTTTTTTACGCTAAGTCATTTCCGGCTGCACGGCGGATCATAAATAACGCGGATAACGCATTAACGCGGGCGTATGCCCGCGTTAATGCGTTATTGCCGAGCAGCGTATCTGCCCGTGTTCGGCCGGTGCCGGGAGTTTGTTTTGGTTGCGCCGCGGTTCTCCGCCGCCTATGCGAAAGTCCCGAACCGGAATACGATCTTCTGGCAGTAGGTTTCGCCGGGTCTGAGCAGCGGCGACGGGAATTCGGGGTGGTTGACGGCGTCGGGGTGGTTTTGACATTCGATCGCCACGCCGTCGTAGTCGTTGTAACGGCCGCCCGACTTGGTTTCGGGGCATCCGCCCGCGAGCCAGTTGCCGGTGTAGATCATCACGCTGGGCTGCGACGAAAGCACCGTCACGCAGCGGCCCGAAGTCTGTTCACGCAGACAGCCGACCTCGCCCAGAATGTTGGGCTTCCAGCCGTCGATGACGAACGGGTGGTCGTATCCCTTGAAATCGCGGATGTGGTTGAACTCCGAGTCGATGCCGGGGCGGAACGGACGGAATTCGCGGAAGTCCTGCGGCGTGCCCGCTGCGTCGAGCAGCCGGCCTGTGGGGATCTGCTTGTCGTTCATTTCGAGCACCTGCGAGCTGTTCAGGCGCAGCTGGTGGTCGAGGACCGACCCGCTGCCTTCGCCCGCGAGGTTGAAATAGACGTGGTTGGTGAGGTTCACCACCGTCGTTTTGTCCGTCCGGGCCAGATAGGTTATTTCGAGCGCATTCTCATCGTCGAAATCGAACACGGCCTCGACGTTCAGTTCGCCGGGGTAATTCTGGTCGCCGTCCTCCGAAAGGAGCGACATGACCACGCGGTTGGTCTCCACACGGCTCTCCCAGATGCGGTTGGCGAAGTTCTTCGTGCCGCCGTGCAGGTGGTTGGGGCCGTTGTTCACTTCGAGCGCGTACTCCTTTCCCTCGACGGTCATGCGGCCGAAAGCGATGCGGTTGGCGCAGCGGCCCACGCTCTTGCCCGACGCGGCTCCGTCGAAGAAGTAGCCTTCGGGATGCTTGTAGCCCAGCACCACGTCGGCCATGCGGCCCTCACGGTCGGGCATCGTGACGGAGACGATGGCGGCCCCGAAATTCGAGATTTTCACTTCGGCGCCCTTATCGTTGCGCATCGTGTAGAGGATGATGGCTTCGCCCTCCGGCGTCATGCCCCATACGTGTTGTTCGATCTGTACCATTATTCTGCGGGTTTTAAGGTTGCGAGGATATGGTCGATGCGGCGCAGGGTCTCTTCGCGGCCGATGAACGCCGTGACGTCGTACATGCCGGGACCTTTGCCCGCGCCTACGAGCGCCAGCCGCAGCGTGTTCATCACCTGTCCCATGCCGTATCCCTTCTCTTCGATCCAGCCGTGGACGATTTGTTCGGTGTTCTCTTTCGAGAAGTCGTCGATCGAGGCCAGTACGCCGCGCAGCTCGCGCAGGATTTCGGGGTTTTGGCCCTTCCAGTACTTCCGGGCCTGCTTCTCCTCGTATTCGGCCGGCGCCGTGAAGAAGAACGACGTGAGGTCCCAGAGGTCGGTGATGAACGTGGCGCGCTCCTTCATGATGCCTGCGGCCCGGCCTGCGACCTCGTCTGCGACTTCGATGCCGTGGTCGCGCAGGATGGGCTGGAACAGCGCAGCCAGCTCGGCGTCGCTCTTGTGGTGCATGTATTGGGCGTTGAACCATTTGGCTTTGTCGGGCTGGAAGCGTGCGCCCGATTTCGAGACGCGCTCCAGCGAGAAGCTGTCGATCAGCTCCTGCATCGAGAAGATCTCCTGCTCGGTGCCGGGGTTCCAGCCGAGCAGCGCCAGCATGTTGATGAATGCTTCGGGGAAATAGCCGTCCTCGCGGTAGCCGCGGGCCGTTTCGCCCGTCGGGGAGGTCCAGAAGAGCGGGAATACCGGGAATCCCATCTTGTCGCCGTCGCGCTTCGAGAGTTTGCCGCCGCCCGTGGGTTTGAGGAGCAGGGGCAGGTGGGCGAAGCGGGGCTGACGCTCCTGCCAGCCGAAAGCCCGGTAGAGCAGGTAGTGCAGCGGCAGCGAAGGCAGCCACTCCTCGCCGCGGATGACGTGCGAGACTTCCATCAGATAGTCGTCCACGATGTTGGCGAGGTGGTAGGTGGGCAGTGCGTCGGCCGATTTGTAGAGCACCTTGTCGTCGAGCGTCGAGGTGTTCACCTCCACATGGCCGCGGATCAGGTCGTCCATTTCGACGGTCTGGTTTTCGGGCATCCGGAAGCGGATCACCCACTGGTCGCCGCGTTCGATGCGGGCCTTCACTTCGTCGGCCGGCAGCGCCAGCGACGTGGCCAGCTTTTCGCGCACGGCATAATTGTAGGCGAACGCTTCGCCGCGCTCCTCGGCTTCGCGGCGCAGGGCGTCCAGCTCTTCGGCGGTGTCGAAAGCGTAGTAGGCCCAGCCTGCATCGACGAGCTGGAGGGCGTATTTGAGGTAGATTTCGCGGCGTTCGCTCTGGCGGTAGGGGGCGTGGGGACCTCCCGCGCCGACGCCTTCGTCGATCTCGATGCCGCACCATTTGAGCGATTCGAGGATATACTCTTCGGCGCCCGGCACGAAACGCTGCGAGTCGGTGTCCTCGATGCGGAGGATCATCACACCGCCGTGCTGACGGGCGAAAAGGTAGTTGTAGAGGGCCGTGCGGACGCCGCCGATGTGGAGCGGCCCCGTGGGGCTGGGTGCAAAGCGCACTCTTACGGGTCTGGACATAATGATATGCTGTTTATATATTGTTCCGTGTTTGGTCTCTCTTCGGGTCAGACGTTGAACAGGAAGTGCATGATGTCGCCGTCCTGCACGACGTACTCCTTGCCTTCGACGCCGATCTTGCCCGCGTCGCGGCAGGCTTTTTCCGACCCCAGCGTCACGTAGTCGTCGTATTTGATCACTTCGGCGCGGATGAATCCCTTCTCGAAATCGGTGTGGATGACGCCGGCTGTCTGCGGGGCCTTCATGCCGCGGACGTAGGTCCATGCGCGCGACTCGTCGGCGCCGGTGGTGAAGAACGTTTCGAGGTTGAGCAGTTTGTAGGCCGATTTGATCAGGCGCTCGACGCCCGACTCTTCGAGGCCGAGGTCTTCGAGGAACATCTGCCGCTCCTCGTAGCTCTCCAGCTCGGCGATGTCGGCTTCGGTGGCGGCGGCGACGATGAGCATTTCGGCTTTTTCGTCGGCGATGGCCGCACGGACCGCCTCGGTGTAGGCGTTGCCCGTAGCGGCGCTCTTTTCATCGACGTTGCAGACGTACAGCACCGGTTTGTCGGTCAGCAGGTTGAGGTCGGCGACCAGTTTGCGGTCCTCCTTCTCCAGTTCGACCGTGCGGGCGCTGCGGCCCTGTTCCAGCACCGATTTGTATTGCAGCAGCAGTTCGACCTGACGTTTGGCGTTCTTGTCGCCGCCCACGGCCGCCTGCTTCTGGGTCTTGCCCAGCCGGTTTTCGATCGTTTCGAGGTCCTTGAGCTGCAGCTCGGTGTCGATGATGCCCTTGTCGCGCACGGGGTCGATCGAGCCGTCCACATGGGTGATGTTGCCGTTGTCGAAGCAGCGCAGTACGTGGATGATGGCGTGCGTGTTGCGGATGTTGGCGAGGAACTTGTTGCCCAGTCCTTCGCCTTTCGACGCGCCTTTGACCAGTCCGGC
>OJPM01000770.1_pt1 | contig 19613 bp, 16 predicted proteins | sample 1598471 | NCBI WGS metagenome assembly OJPM01 (sample SAMN03922484, study PRJEB24848) | human gut metagenome | isolation source: stool sample | host: Homo sapiens | place: Germany | collected 2011-05 | reverse complement strand
GTGGGCGGGGGTCATTTTCTCCGGTTTCATCTCGTGAAGCTCTACCTGAATTCCCCGCTGGGCCAGCTGCCAGGCGCATTCGCTGCCGGCAAGGCCCGCGCCGATGACTGTTACGTTCATGCTCAAAATCCTTTATCTCCGGGCCGGAACGGGGTCATTCCTCCGTTGTTTCGGCCTTTTTCGTTGTCTTTTTAGTCGTGGTTTTTTTCGTCGTGGTCTTGGCTGCCGCTTTCTTTACCGCAGCCTTTTTAGCGGCGGGTTTCTTTTCCGCGTCGCCGTCCTCCGCCTTTTTTGCGGTCTTTTTCACGGTGGTTTTCTTTGCGGCGGTCTTGGTTGCGGTCTTTTTGGCAGCGGTCTTCTTGGCGGGCTTTTCCTCAGCAGGCGCGTCGCTCTCGCCGGGGGCCTCCTCCGCGTTGGCGGATGCCTCCACCTGCTTCTTGGGATAGCCCCGCTTGTCCTCCGGCAGGAAGTTGGCGCACTCCGGATTGATGCAGTAGGGTCGCTTGTAGCCCTTGCCTGCCCGCTTGAACATGGTCTTGCCGCAGACAGGACAATCATCCTTCACCGGCACGTCCCACGTCATGAAATCGCAGGTCGCGCCGCCGGCTACCCGGTTGTTGGTGTGCTCGCAGCAGTAGTAGGTGTACTGCTTGCCGGATTTCCGGCTGGTGCCGGTGCGCTTGAACAGCCGTCCGCCGCACTTGGGGCAGCGGCCCGGCATCTCCACCACCAGAGGCATGGTGAAATTGCACTCCGGGAAGCCGGGGCAGGCCAAAAACCGCCCGAACCGACCGGACTTCACCACCAGATTCCGCCCACAGACGGGGCAGATTTCCTCGGAGACCTCGTCAGGCACCTTGATATAGACGCCCTCCAGATCCTTCTCCGCCTTTTTGAGGTTTTCCTCAAAATCGCCGTAGAAATCCCGGAGCACGGACTTCCAGTTCACCGTGCCCTCTTCCACATCGTCCAGCTTTTTCTCCATGTTGGCGGTGAATTTCAGGTCGGCGATGTCGCTGAAGCGTTCCTCCATCAGCTGCGTGACGACCCGGCCCAGATTGGTGATGTGGAGGTATTTGCCCTCCTTCACCACATATTCACGGTCCAGAATGGTGGACACCGTGGGGGCATAGGTAGAAGGACGGCCGATGCCCTGCTCCTCCATAGCCCGGATCAGCGTGGCGTCGGTATAGTGGGCCGGAGGCTGGGTGAAGTGCTGGTCCCGGCCAAAGCTCTTGAGGTCCAGCGTCTCCCCTTCCGTCAGCGGCGGCAGGGTGGGTTCCTTCTCCTCTTTCTCCTCGTCCTTGCCCTCCTCGTACACGGCTGTGTAGCCGGAGAATTTCAGGCTGGAGGAGCTGGTGCGGAAGCTGTGTCCCGCGGCGTCGATCTCCACGGAGACGCTGTCATACACGGCATTGGCCATCTGGCAGGCCACAAAGCGGCTCCACACCAGACGGTACAGACGGTACTGCTCGCCGGTGAGATCCTTTTTCAGCATCTCCGGCGTCCAGTTCACATTGCTGGGGCGGATAGCTTCGTGGGCGTCCTGGGCACTGGCCTTGGCCTTATAGTGGTTGGCTCCCTTGGCGGGATAGTACTGCTGACCGTAGCGGCCCACGATAAATTCCTTAGCGGCGGCAATGGCCTCTTCGCTGATGCGGAGAGAGTCGGTACGCATATAGGTAATCAGACCCACGGTGCCCTCGCCCTCAATATCCACGCCCTCGTAAAGCTGCTGGGCAATGGCCATGGTGCGGCGGGGGGTCATGGACAGCTTGCGGCTGGCCTCCTGCTGCATGGTGGAGGTGGTAAAGGGGGGAGAGGGAGAACGGTTCTTATCCGTCCGCTTCACGGACTTGACGGTAAAGACAGCATTCTTCGTCTCCTCTACCACGGCTTCCACCTCGGCGGCGGATTTCAGCTCTGCCTTCTTGCCGTTCTTCCCGTGATACCGGGCGGAGAAGGGCAGCTTTTTCACGTCATTGCCGGTGAGGTTGGCATCCAGCGTCCAGTATTCCTCCGGCTTGAAATTCTCGATCTCCCGCTCCCGGTCATCCACCATTCGGGTGGCAACAGACTGGACCCGTCCTGCGGACAGGCCCCGCTTGATCTTCTTCCACAGCAGGGGACTGAGCTGATAGCCTACCAGCCGGTCCAGAATACGCCGGGCCTGCTGGGCATCCACCAGATTCTGGTCGATGTCCCGGGGATTTTCGATGCTCTGGCGGACCACGTTCTTCGTGATCTCATTGAAGGTGACCCGCTTTGTTTTCTTGTCCGGCAGATCCAGCAGGCTCTTGAGGTGCCAGCTGATAGCCTCGCCCTCGCGGTCCGGGTCGGTTGCGAGGTACACGGTATCCGCCGCCTTGGCGGATTTTTTCAGGTCGGAAATGATGGCTTCCTTCCCCTTGATGGGCTTGTAGACCGGCTCGAAGTCATTGTCTACATCCACGCTGAGTTTGCTTTTCTGCAAGTCCCGAAGATGGCCCATGCAGGCCTTTACCTCATAGTCCTTGCCCAGATATTTTCCAATGGTTTTGGCCTTCGCGGGAGACTCCACGATGACCAAGCTCTGTTTTGCCATAGTTACCTCCGGCGGCTTTGTTCAAAAGCCGCGTTTTCATATTCTGATCGTGCTCAGGAGCGCGTTTATTCTGTAAGGGTCACGGCGCGGGTATAGTGCTTGCCCGCGTGCTGGACCACATATTGGTCGATCTCAAGGACCGTCAGGGCAGAAAGCACCCGACGGGTGGGGATGTCCACCAGCTCGGTGAGGTCATCCACCTGCATGGGCTCCGTATCGGAAAGCGCTTTTAAAATGGCGATCTGGTCATCCGTCAGCTCCACATCGCCGCGGGACAGGCTGAGGGCAGGGGCCACAGGCTTCGGCTCCGGCACCGTCCGGGCCTGATAGCCCAGAGTCTCCGGCTCCTCCCGCGCCTCTTTCAGGTCCAAGGTGAAGCGGCCCTCATACTCCCGCAAAATGTCGGACGCATCTGTTACCAGCCCCGCGCCGTCCCGGATCAGACGATTGCAGCCCACGCTGGTAGGTGCGTCGATGGGACCGGGGACCGCAAATACATCCCGGCCCTGCTCTAAGGCCGTCATAGCGGTGATCAGCGCGCCGCTCCGTTCCGGCGCTTCCACCACCAGAGCCGCTAAGGACAGACCGGAAAGAATACGGTTCCGCACCGGGAAATGCCCCGGCGCCGGCTCCGTCCCCGGTGGGTATTCCGAAAACAGAACGCCTGATGCCGCTACATCTTCATAGAGATACCGACTCTCATAGGGATAATGGACGTCCAAGCCGTTACCCGCCACGCCTATGGTCACGCCGCCGGCCCTGAGAGCGCCCCGTGTGGCTGCGGCGTCGATGCCCTTTGCCAGACCGCTCACCACCACGGCCCCGCCGGAGGCCAGGCCAAAGCCCAGCTTTTCCGCACAGGCAACGCCGTAGGGCGTACAGTCGCGGGTACCCACCACCGCTACGCTGAGCAGATCGTCCAGCAACGGCAGCTTACCTTTGTAATAGAGCAAAGCCGGTGGATCGTAGATGTTTTTCAGCCGTCCGGGATAGGCGGCGTCGGAAAAGGTCAGAAGCTGAATATCCAGCCGCTGACAGTCGGCAAGAATTTTGTCAGCCGGGGCGAGATTATGGTTTTCCAGCAGTTTCAGCTGACCGGGGTCGGCCCTCTCCGTCAGCATCAGCTCGTCAGGATCGGCGTAGAAAATGCTCTCCGCATCGCCGAAACGGCGCAGCAGCGCCAGCTTGGTCTGATTTCGCAGGCCCTTCAATTCCGACAGCCATACCCAATATTTCAGCATATCCCCCGTCCTCCCCGCTCAGTCATTCCGGGCGGCCTCCCACAGCAGGACCGTGGCTGCCGCCGCCGCGTTCAACGATTCGCAGTGCTCGCTCATGGGAATTTTGATTGTCCGGTCACAGAGGGCCAACACGCCCTCCGTCAGCCCCCGGCCCTCGCTGCCGATGGCAATGGCGCAGCGGTTGTAATCCACCGCACGGGCGTCCAGAGTATCCTCCCGCAGCGCCGCGCCGTAAAGAGGAATGCCGCTCTTTTTCAGCAGAGCGGACAGTTCCTCCACCCCCACCGTCCACACCGGGCAGCGGAACACCGCTCCCATGGTAGCCCGGAGGGTCTTGGGGTTATAGAGATCCGCGCAGCCGTTCACCAGAAACATTCCATCGGCATGGAATGCGTCCGCCGTGCGGAGGATGGTACCCACGTTGCCGGGGTCCTGCAAGGTGTCCAGCACCACATAGCGGCGGCCCGCCAGCATTTCCGGCAGCGGCTCCGTGTGGATGGCGCAGATGAACAGCGTCCCCTGAGGGGTCTCCATCGGCGAGAGGGACTTCATCACCTCCGCCGGGACCTCCACCTGCCGCACACCCAAGGGCAGTTCCGGCAGGTCTACCCCCGCCGTAGCCACAACGGTGCGGACCTCCGCCCCCCACAGCAGAGCTTCCTTCAACAGCTTGGGACTGTCGCAGAGGAATTCTCCCCGCTGGCGGCGGTAGGACGCAGAGGCCGCCAGCTTCCGGAGATGGGTGCACAGCGGATTCTGTCTGCTGGTGATGATCTCCATAGGTCGGCGGCTCCTTTCTCATTCTCTGGTCGTTTGATTGGATGCATTTGCCGGCAACAGGGTCCGGCTTCCAAATTCGCCGTATCCGTTCCCGGTTTTGGGGCGAATGGCAGGCAATTTGCCCTACCGCACGGAAAAACAGGCGTTTTTCCCTGTCTGTTGGGGTAAATCTAAACGCTTACTATATTAAATGTATCCGTCAGAATTGTCAAGGGAAGTTTGTTTGAAGGCCGATACAGGCACGGTTCTCATTTTTTCATGGGAAATCGGCTATTTTTTATGATACTTCACATTGACAGCACTTATGGAGAATGATACCATCAGAATGGCAAATTGATCGGACAGGAGCGAAACCGAAATGACATTGGATCAATTAAAGATCGGTGCCTCCGGCACCATTACCTCTGTGGGCGGAGACGGCCCTCTGCGCTGCCGCCTGCTGGATATGGGACTGATTCCCCGCACGCGGGTCACCTTACAGAAGATCGCCCCCATGGGAGACCCCATTGAGATCCGCGTCCGGGGCTATGAGCTGACCCTCCGGGTGGAGGAGGCCGAAAAGATCGAAGTGAAGGAGGAGCCCTGATGGTTTTTGCGTTGGTAGGCAATCAGAACTGCGGCAAGACCACGCTGTTCAACGCCCTCACCGGCTCCAATCAGCACGTGGGCAACTTCCCCGGCGTTACCGTGGATCAGAAAATGGGCGAGATCCGGGATGAAAAGGGCTGTTCCGTTGTGGACCTGCCGGGTATCTATTCCCTGCGGCCCTATACGCAGGAGGAGATCGTTTCTCGGGACTTCATCATCAATCAGAAGCCCGACGGCATCATCAATATCGTGGACGCCACCAACATCGAGCGGAACCTGTATCTGACTCTTCAGCTTTTGGAGCTGCGGGTGCCCATGGTGCTGGCCCTGAACATGATGGATGAGGTCCGGGCCAACGGCGGCTCCATCGACGTGCGGAAAATGAGTCAGGCGCTGGGGATCCCCGTAATCCCCATCACGGCGGCCAAGGGCGAGGGCGTCAGCGAGCTGGTAGATCAGGCGCTGACTGTGGCTCGCAGAAAGATCCTGCCCAAGGTGACGGACTTCTGTTCGGACGACTCTGCCGTACACCGCTGTATTCACGCCGTGGTGCACCTCATCGCGGACCATGCCGACCGTATAGGCGTTCCCGCCCGGTTCTGCGCCGCCAAGCTCATCGAGGGCGGCGACGATCTGGCGGACCAGCTGAAGCTGGATGAAAACGAAAAGGAACTGCTGGAACACTGTATCGTCCAGATGGAGACAGAGACCGGTCTGGACCGCAACGCCGCACTGGCGGATATGCGGTACAGCTTTATTGAAAATGTGGTGAGCACCTCCGTGGTGAAGTGCCATGAGAGCCGGGAACACGCCCGCTCCATGAAGTTCGACCGGATCCTCACCGGCCGGTACACCGCCATCCCCACCTTTTTGGCAGTGATGCTGCTGACCTTCTACCTGACCTTCAACGTCATTGGCCAGCGGCTGTCCGACTGGATGGACGTGGGGATCGACGCCCTGACCGCCCTGGCAGACCGGGCGCTGACGGCCTACGGCATCAATCCGGTGGTCCACAGCCTCATCATCGACGGCATTTTCGCCGGTGTGGGCAGCGTACTGGTGTTCCTCCCCATCATTGTGACCCTGTTCTTCTTCCTGTCCATTCTGGAGGACACCGGCTATATGGCCCGTGTAGCCTTTGTGATGGACAAGCCTCTGCGGAAAATTGGTCTGTCCGGCCGCAGTATCGTGCCCATGCTCATCGGCTTCGGCTGCTCCGTGCCCGCTATCATGGCCACCCGCACCGTGTCCTCTGACCGGGACCGGAAAATGACCATTCTGCTGACGCCCTATATGAGCTGCTCCGCCAAGATCTCCATTTACGCCTTCTTCACCGCCGCCTTCTGCCCCAAGTATCAGGCGCTGGTGATGATCTCTCTGTACCTGCTGGGCATTATGATCGGCATTGTGGCGGCTCTCATTATGAATCAGACGGCCTTCCGGGGCAAGCCTGTACCCTTCGTCATGGAGCTTCCCAACTACCGCCTTCCCAGCCTTAAAAGTGTGGCTCTGCTGCTGTGGGAAAAGGCCAGAGACTTTTTAGAGCGGGCCTTTACCGTGATTTTTCTGGCCACTATCATCATCTGGTTCCTCCAGAGCTTTGATACCCGGCTGAACGTGGTCACTGACAGCGCCGACAGTTTGCTGGCCCTCATCGGTCAGTGGATCGCGCCGGTGTTCGCCCCTCTGGGCTTTGCGGACTGGCGCTGCGCCACCTCCCTGATCTCCGGCTTCATCGCCAAGGAGTCCGTGGTCAGTACACTGGAGATCCTGCTGGGCGGCGCCGCCCTCTCCACTCTGTTCGCCAGCCGGGCCGCCATCAGCTTTCTGGTATTCACCCTGCTCTATACCCCCTGCATCGCGGCGGTGGCCACCATCCGCCGGGAGTTCAACTCCACCCTGAAAACCGTGGGCGTGGTGCTGATGCAGTGCTGCGTGGCGTGGATCGTGGCCTTTGTGGTCTATACCCTGGTGGGGATTCTGTGATGAACACTTTGGATTGGCTGCTGCTGGCACTGGTGGCCCTTGCCGCCGTCGCCGCGATCCGCCGCTGGCGGAAAAAGGGCAACTGCGGCTGCTCCGGAGACTGCCAGCACTGTGCCGGCGGCTGTCCGAAAAAGGAGTCCTGAAAATCGTCCCCGCCGGTAATTTCCTTCTCAGGTATAACGAAACCCCCGCTTGCGAGACAAGGCTCTGTCTCACAAGCGGGGGTATTTTTCACTTCTTGACACAGTGTTTACTTCGTTCCCATCAGGGCACGGAAGCGCCGGGTCGATGCGTTCCGCACGCAGCTCCAGACCTCCCGGGTGGCACAGATCTTGTCCGCGCAGGTCACCACAACGCTCTCCTTGTACTTGGGCGGCGTGGGGTTCAGGGGAAACATATGCCGGTGGATGATATTCGCTTCCAGCGGATTCAAACCGAAATCCCGCTGGGCGTTCTCCATGGCCTTGCGGGCGTGGTAGAACCCGTGGAGTTTGTGGTCCCGGTTGTGTTCCCGCCAGTTGTAGAGAAAATAGTCATGAAGCAGTGCTCCCCGCACCAGACTCCGCCAATCCACGTCCCAGCCCCATTTCTGAGCCAGACGGATGCTGCAAAGTGTCACCGCCACGGAATGATCGTAGCAGGTGGTGCTGCCGTGCTGGGGGATCGTGCGCTCCTGATCCATGGTAGGCGAACGCAGAATATCACCGCCGTATTCCCATAGCATTTCTTCTGCAGTCATATCCGCTCACCTCTTTTCTGTCCCTGATTATAGGGGCAAAACCGGAGAAAATCCAGTAGGAAATGCAACAGAGCTTTCCTGCCCGTCTTCACATTTCTTTGTGCGGTTTGCCGTTTTTGTTGGAAACGTCCTGCTAATTTTTAGCTTTTTGGATGAAACAGCAAATTTCCGCTTGACATTTGCCCTCGGGCGGCGTATGCTTGCGCCAAGTTCACGCCAAGTTCAAAACCAAAACCGATGACACGGAGTAAGTACACGAAAGGGCATTTCCCCCAGCGAGCTGCCGGTAGTGAAAGGGCAGCGGAAAGGCGTTCGTGGAATGGACCGTGGAGGGCGGGCCGAACAGGTCAGTTTAGTAGGCACCGACGGGCTTTTCCCCCGTTACCAAGGAAAGACGTGTGATGGCACGTCGCCGAGCGGACGATTTTCGTCAATTTGGGTGGCACCGCAGAAGTTTCAGGCTTTTGTCCCAAAGGAACCTATCAACAGGTTCGTTTGTGGATGAAGGTCTTTTTTTGATGCCTTCTCCACAAAGGACCGTTTACGAGCTATGAAAGGAGAACGCACCATGGCAGCCGAAATCAACAACATTCCCTACAAAATTTATCTCTCTGAAGATGAGATGCCCAAGGCATGGTACAATGTCCGGGCTGACATGAATGTCAAGCCCGCTCCCCTGCTGAATCCCGGCACCGGAAAGCCCATGGGCTTTGAGGACCTGCGCCCTGTGTTCTGCGATGAGCTGATCCGCCAGGAGCTGGACAATGATGACCGGGAGACCCCCATTCCCCAGGAGATCCTGGATTTCTACAAGATGTACCGTCCCTCTCCCCTGGTACGGGCCTACTGCCTGGAAAAGGCCCTGGGCACCCCCGCCAAAATCTACTACAAGTTTGAGGGCAACAATACCTCCGGCTCCCACAAGCTGAACAGCGCCATTGCCCAGGCCTATTATGCCAAGCAGCAGGGCCTCAAAGGTGTTACCACCGAGACCGGCGCCGGCCAGTGGGGCACGGCCCTGTCCATGGCTTGCGCATACCTGGGTCTGGACTGCAAGGTGTATATGGTAAAGGTCAGCTACGAGCAAAAGCCCTTCCGCCGGGAAGTCATGCGGACCTACGGCGCCTCTGTCACTCCCTCTCCCTCTGAGACCACCGCCATCGGCCGGAAAATTCTGCAGGAGCACCCCGGCACCACCGGTTCTCTGGGCTGCGCCATTTCCGAGGCCGTGGAGGTCGCCACCTCCACCCCCGGCTACCGCTACGTGCTGGGCAGCGTCCTCAACCAGGTGCTGCTGCACCAGAGCGTGATCGGCCTGGAGACCAAGGCGGCGCTGGATAAGTACAACATTGTGCCCGACATCATCATCGGCTGCGCCGGAGGCGGCAGCAACCTGGGCGGTCTGATCTCCCCCTTCATGGGTGAAAAGCTCCGGGGTGAGAAGGACTACCGGTTCATCGCCGTGGAGCCCGCCTCCTGCCCCAGTTTCACCCGGGGCAAGTTTGCCTATGACTTCTGCGACACCGGCATGGTGTGCCCCCTGGCAAAAATGTACACCCTGGGCAGCAACTTCATTCCCTCTCCCAACCACGCCGGCGGTCTGCGGTATCATGGCATGAGCAGCATCCTCTCCCAGCTGTACCACGACGGCTACATGGAGGCCGTGTCCGTGGAGCAGACCAAGGTCTTCGAGGCCGCCGAGCAGTTTGCCCGGATCGAGGGCATCCTCCCCGCCCCCGAGTCCAGCCACGCCATCCGGGTGGCCATTGACGAGGCCCTCAAGTGCAAGGAGACCGGCGAGGCAAAGACCATTGTCTTCGGCCTGACGGGCACCGGCTACTTCGACATGGTGGCCTACGAAAAGTTCCACAACGGCGAGATGACGGACTACATCCCCACCGACGCGGAACTGGAAGCCAGCTTCGCCACCCTGCCCCAGGTCCCCGGCCAGGACTAAAGCCCCCTCCAACTCTTACCCTCTCAACACACAATCGCCCAGCCGCGCCGGATTTCCACGCACCTCTTTTACCCGCAAGGGGTATGCAGCATCCATAAAGCAGCACAGCCGTTAACGGCTGCCCTACCTTACCGTTGTGAAAATCTTACCGCTTTTATCGACAGTTTCAAGCAAAAACCATCCCCGCAGGCAGTTGCCTGCGGGGGATGGTCTGTTTTTCATTAAGAGTTGCTGCAAAGAACCCATTCTATGTCCGATCCGGAAAAGTTCACTGTTCCTGGGCAGTCTCGGACAGCTTTTTCAGTTCTTCCTCCTCCAAGACCCGGTAGGCTACCTTGCCCACCAGCGTTTTGGGCAGCTCCGCCCGAAATTCGATATCATAGGGCAGGGCGTATTTGGCTACGTTTTTGCGGATATAGGCCATCAGCACAGCCTTGGTCTCCTCGTTGGCGGGCACGCCGGGCTTCAGCATGACGAACGCCTTTACCTTCTGCATTTTCAGCGGGTCCGGTACGCCGATGACGCAGCTCATCTGCACGAACTCGTGGGCGTCCAGAATGTTCTCCATCTGAGAGGGATACACATTGTAGCCGCTGGTGACGATCATGCGCTTGAGCCGCTGCCGGAAGTACACAAAGCCGTCCGGGTCCATATAGCCAAGGTCGCCGGTGTGGACCCAGGCAAGACCGTCCTCATGGGTCTGGAGAGTCTGAGCCGTTTCCTCCGGGTGGTGGAGATAGCCCATCATCACCGTAGGACCGGACAGGCAGATCTCTCCCTCGGTGCCGTAGGGAACCTCCTTTTGCGTCCCGTGCTCCACGATCTTATAGTAGGTGTCCGGGAAGGGGATGCCGATGGAGCCTTCCCGGGAGATGTGGTACGGCGTCAGGCAGGAGGCGGTAACGCACTCCGTCAGGCCGTAGCCCTCCCGCACCTGGATGGTAGCGTGATGGTCAAAGAGGAACTGGTCGAACCGCTTTTTCAGCTCTACGGACAGGCTGTCACCTCCGGAATAGACGCCCTTCAGGCAGCTCAGGTCCGCGTTTTTCATTTTGGGCAGCCGCAGCAGCGCCTCGTACAGCGTAGGGACGCCGGCGATCAGGTTGCAGCGGTACTTCATCAGCAGCTTTGCGTAGCTGTCCGGGGTGAACCGGGGTACCAGAATACAGCAGCCGCCGCTGACCAGCATGGAGTGGATAGACACGCCCAGACCGAAGCCATGGAACATGGGCATCACCGCCAGCATTTTGTCACCGGGGCGGAACATGGGGTTGGTGGCGATGATCTGTTTTCCCAGAGCGTTGAAGTTCAGATTCGTAAGCTGGATGCCCTTGGTGACGCCGGTGGTGCCGCCGGAATAGAGGATCACCGCCTCATCCCCGGCCTTTCGCTCTGCCCGGTACGTCCAATGGTAGCCGCGGCCCCGGCGCAGGAATTCGTTCCAGCGCAGCACAGGCGCGTCTTTGGGGATTTTGGCCTGCTTGCGGCCCTCGGTGAGCATATAGCCCACCCGGACCGGCTTGGAAAGGGCGTCCGGAATGGAGGCCAGAATGATGTTGTCCAGTGTCACATTCTGACGGATGGCTTCAAATTTATGGTAAAACTGATCCAGCGTCACAGCAAAGATGGAGCCGGATTCCTTTAAGTAAAACTCGATCTCCTTCTCGCTGGAAAGGGGATGGATCATATTGGCCGTGGCCCCCACCAGATTGATGGCGTAGAACATGATCACCGCCTGGGGGCAGTTGGGCATAGCCATGGTGATCCGGTCGTTGGGACGGACGCCGGTGGCCTTCAGCGCCCGGGCGCAGAGGTCGATTTCCGCCGCCATAGCGCGGTAGGTGGTTTTCCGGCCCATGAACACATAGGCGATGTGGTTGGGATAGGTTTCCGCGCAGCGCTCCACGGCCTCGTACATGGTGCAGTCCGGGTAATCCAGATGGGGCGGCACCACGCCGTAAACATTCAGCCACGGCGCTTTCACATGGGATTCCTCTGCGATTTTTGTCTGTTCAGCAGTCAAGGTCGATGGCCTCCTTCAAGGGTCTGTCCAGCAGCTCCGGGTGGCTCATCAGGTGCTGCACGATTTTCAGGGAACGGCCGAAATAGAAGCCGTCCGCCACCCGTTCGTCCAAGGTGATCCCCAGCTCCACCACGTCCCGCACCTGACGGGTGCCGTCAGCGGCGATCTTCTCCGCCTTGTGCATGGTGCCAATGGCGATCATGATGGAATTGGTGCCGTAATTGTTCAAATGGTGGTACACGCTGGGGCATTGGATACTGCCCAAGTTGGTGAGGAACACGCTGGCAAAGTTGGGATCATCCTCCTTCAGCACAGCAGGCACCTTCCCATAGAAATCCAGGGTTTTCAGCCCCCAGAAGAAAAGCATCAGGAACCAGCGGGGCATGATCTTCAGGATATCCATGGCACCGTTGGCACCGCCGCTCTTCTCCGTTCGGGCCTTGTGGACCTTCCCCACCACCTGACGGGTCACAGCAGTCAGGGTCCAATCCTCCGGAGCTGCGGCCACCACCAGTTTTTCCTCACTGTGGTCCTCAAACCGCTTTTTCGCCACAAAGCCAAGGGTGATCTCGTGGCGCTGGTAATACCGCCGTCCGGAGATGTAGCGGTTCAGATCCGGCCGCAGGTATACGGTTTTGGCAACGGCCATGAGGATACAGTGGAACAGGGTGGTCTTGTATTCGTCCTCTCCCCGGTTCTTTTCCTCGATATAGCGCAGGGCCTCCGTCACGTCAAATTCCATATTGACGTAGACCTCGGCGTCGGTGCGCTTATTCATCAGATGGGGCATGATGGCGTGAAGCCCGTCCAGATCACGGATCCAGTAGGCATCCGGCCGGTCACCCCATCGTTTTGTCCGTTTTTCCATAATTCGCTCCCTTTTTGCCATGCAAAAGCATCGCAAAATAAGAAATGTGCCTTTCCCGCGCCCCTGCGGGGCAACCGGAATGCTGCGCGAAAACTTCATGCACTGGCATTTTGCATTTTGTAGTGCGCTGCTCATACACGAAATTTCATGCGGTTTCCTGCCATTTGCCGGAAAATCCAAGCAAACGGGATACCGTGCACAGTATAGCACACCGCATCCCGTTTGTCAGCAATTTTATAGGTTCTTACAGATACCGGTCCAGCTTCTGCCAGAGGGCTTCGCCCTTCTGCTTCAGCTCCGTGCGGAAGGCCCGCCGGCCTTCTCTGTGTTCTTCCAAGCGCTCCTGAAATTCCTCCCGGAACTCATCCCGGCGCTCCTGGATGCCTTCCCGGTGCTCATCCCAGCCCTCACGGTACCGCTCTGCCAGGCCATCGCCCAGATCCCGGAGCTTTGCCAGCGCATCCATCATGCTGCCCTGAGCATTCAAAACACCGTCCATGGGCCTATGGTGATCGTCATACCGGCCCATGCGGTAGTTCTCCATTACAATGCCATAGCGCTCTCTGGCCCGCTTTACCGCATCGCCCCAGGAGAGATACAGCCGGTCCCCGGCCTGACGGCCCACCTGGGCCATACATTCGGGACGCTTGCAGATCTCCTGCAATTTTGCGGCCATGGACCCGGCGTTTTCGTCAATGAGGAAGCCGTCCACCCCATCGGTCACGCCTTCCGCCGCACAGCTGCCGTCGATCAGCACCGCCGCAAGATCGCAGGCCGCCGCCTCCCGAACCACCAGACCGTTGGTGTCATAGCTGGATGGAAACAGGAACAGATCCGCCCGGCAGTACCAGGCCCGCAGCGTCTCCCGCTGGGAGATAGCCCCGGTAAAGATGCACTTGCTGCCCAAGGGCTTTGCATACTCCTGGACCTCCGCCGCGTCAGCGCCGCTGCCGATGAACACCATGCGGAAATCCTGACCCCCGGCCTGAATCAGCTTCAGCGCGTCCAGAATGATCCGCAGTCCCTTGTACCACATCATGCGGCCCACGAACAGAAACACAGGCACACCCTCCGGCAGATCGTAGTCCGTTGTGGCGGCGGTGATCGCCTCCTCGCTGACCCGGCCCCGGGGCATATCCACGCCATTTTCCATCACTTGATAGTCTCCCTGATAGCCGATGGACCGGAGGTTTTCCCCCGCGCCGTGGCTCACCACCCACACCTCGTCGCAGGCGGAGATATTGGAGGCCAGCACATACAGCGCGCTCTCCTGCAGCAGCCGCCCACGGAGGAGCTTAGCTACGTCCACATCAAACTTCGTGTGGTATGTAAACACCAGCGGCGCATCCACCACATCCCGGATGGACCGGGCCAGGATCGTGGACATCACAGGACAATGGCTGTGGAGCAGGTCCACCTTCTGCTCCTTCAGCTGCCGCAGGGTCTCCGGGGAAAAGGGATAGCCCGCCAGATAGCCGAACAGCCGCCGGGTATCCACGCTGGGATAGCGGGCCACTGGAAAGGGAAAGCGGCTGTCGTCGGCGTCCGGATGCTCCGGCGTCACCACGATGGCCCGATCCCCCAGCTTTGTCAGCTCCCGGGCATAGTTGACAACGGTATTGGCCACGCCGTCGATCAGCGGCGGGAAGGAATCATTTAAAAGTGAAATGCTGTATGGTTCCGGCATAGTATGTCCTCCGTTCTATCTATCAGCTTCATTGCGTGTCCCCTTACAGTTTCAGAGCGGAAACCGCCGGGACGCGACACACTTCATCAAAATGACAGCAGTCCCAAATGCTCCAGCAGGATTTTACAGCCAAGCAGCACTAAGATCACACCGCCGGTGATCTCCGCCCGCCGCTTGTACCGGGCGCCGAACCAGCACCCCACCGCCACGCCGGCCACGGAGATGCAGAAGGTCGTCACGCCGATCAGGCTGACAGCCGAGAGGATCGGCGTTTCCAGAAAGGCGAAGGTCACGCCTACCGCCAGTGCGTCGATGCTTGTGGCAATGGCCATGAGAAAAAGCTTTTTATGGTCCAGTCTTCCACCAGTAGCAGTGTCCTCCGCCTCGTCCTCCTCGCCAGAGAGGGCCTCCCGGATCATGTTGCCGCCGATAAGCAGCAGCAAAATAAAGGCGACCCAGTGGTCATACTGCTGGATATAACCCGAAAATTGAGAACCAAGCACCCAGCCCAGAAGGGGCATCAATGTCTGAAAGCCGCCGAAATACAATCCCACCGTCAAGGCATGGCCCCATTTGATCCTCGTCATGGACAGGCCCTGACAGATCGCCACGGCGAAGGCGTCCATCGACAGTCCCACGCCGATGAGGAACAGCTCAAGAAAACCCATACTGATGTAAGCCTCCTACAGGATCACCGGAACTTCTCTGCGAATTTTAAGGCTGTCCGGCGTCACATCACAGTCATAGGCCAGCACCCGGACCCCGTGGGCCGCCGCCTCCCGCAGGGCTTCTCCGAATGCGGGATGGGTTACGTCATTGGGTGCGACGCTGTGAATATCTCTTATTTGTACCACAAAAAACAGGACCGCGTCAAGGCCGGTCTCCGCCGCCCGCTGCAGTTCCCGGATGTGCTTGACGCCCCGCTCCGTGGGGGCGTCCGGGAACAGGGCGTTTCCGTTTTCCTCCAGTGTGACGCCCTTCACCTCCACCAGATGCAGCCGGTCCTTTGTCTCTATGCAAAAGTCCAGCCGTGACGAGCCGTAAGCATACTCCGGGTGGATAGCGGTGACGTCCGGCAGGAAGCCTCCGGCTACCGCCCACTCCGCAAACACCTTATTGGGAGCCTGCGCGTCCATATTGATGAGGATGCTTCCCTTTTCCACCGCAATCAGATCGTATGCGGTTTTCCGGTTGGGATTCGTCCCCTTTTCCAGATAGACCGTGCAGCCCGGCACCAGCAGTTCCCGGCACCGGCCCGTATTCTTCACATGAACAGTCTCCACGCTGCCGTCCAGTTCCACATGGGCGATAAAGCGGTTGGGGCGGTCGATGAATTTCGCCGCCCGGACATTCTGATAGTGCATTGCTGTCTCCTTCGTATCATTCGCCATCCGCAGGCGCGGCTGACAGCAGGGGGCTGTACATCATGATGGCATCGTTGGCGCAGAGGTACTGCTCCTCCAAAAGTGCACCGGACAGGCCATACACCTCCCGCCAAAGCTGGTTGTGCCGGATATAGCCGCCCCAGGATGCCTGATCGATCCGGGCGTCCTTTTCTATGACCCGGAATTGCAGCGCCGGCGGCTCTGTCGAGCGCCACGTCCCCTCCAGATGGGTCTCCCCCACCCGTAAGCACAGCTGATACGGTCGATCCGTGTCATTGCGGATCATGAGATCCCGGTGAGGATAGGCGCAGGTGGCCCCGCTGCCGAAGGGCTGGGTACGGTTGGCGTCCGGGAACACGTCATGGGAGTGGCGGTAGCGCTCCGTCACCGTCAGGGGCGTGTGGAGGGTCATCCAGAAAATCAGATTGGACAGCTGGCACAGCCCACCGCCAATATCCCCGCCGATCTGTCCCAGAAACAGCACCATGCCCTCCTTGTAGCCTTTCCGGGCAGTGGGCTTTCCGATGCGTTTCCAGTAGCTGAAGGTCTCGCCGGGATACAGGATCAGCCCGTCCAGCCGCTTTACGGCCAGCTTCAGATTTGTCACCTTATTCTCCTGCCAGACCATTTCTTCTCCCCGAAGGTGGCGCATAAGCGGCGTGGCGTGGGAGAACTGGACACAGGGAAGCCGCTCTTCCTTCCGGGTCTTTGCCCAACGGTACTTGGGCGAGCACCACAGTAGATAGCGCTTCCCGGTGTAATACGCCTTTCCCAGCCGCAGGCGCAGCCAGCTGCGCCGGATGGGCGGGCGCAGGTCCATCTTCGTATCCACAGCGTCTCCCCCTTTCATTTTTCTTAGTATGCCACAGGATCTACCGTAAATCTACATCAAAACGGTAACATTTACCAGCTTGTCAGCGTTTTTTGTCACCTTTTTGCAAAAAATCGGTCAAATATGACATCCGCCATCCGAGGAAATCCGCCATTTCCCGGAGCTTATCTGAAAAAGGCAGCAAAAATTCCAATCACCCTCGTCTCAAGCATGAAATCAGCCGCTTTTCGTTCACAAATTGTTTTCTGGACAGTCCTCCCACACGGTGCTAAAATTGCTGGTATCCATAAAATACATACCAATTCAGAAGCGGAATTTCTGTCGGTTTCCGCTCCAAGAGAAAGAAGGAACGATCTATGAATGAGGTCCATTCCCCGAAAAAGCCTCTGATCTTCTACTACATGGTGGCCATGCTGCTGGTGATGCTGTTCAACTTCATCGCCATGCCCTGGCTGTCCCAGTATCAGATTCAGGAGGTGGACTACAACACCTTTGTGTCGATGACGGAAAAGGGCGAGATCGGTCGGGCGGAGATCCAGGAGGCCGACAACCGGATCCTGTTCACCAGCAAGGATGAAAAAAACATCTACAAGACCGCTATGATCTCCACGGACAGCCAACTTGTCCAGCGACTGCTGGACGCCGGTGTTTCTACCAGCGGCGAGGAGATCGAGCAGACCTCCCTGCTCATGAATATTCTGAGCTGGGTGGCCCCCATTCTGATCTTCATCGCCCTGGGGCAGTTCATGTCCCGGAAGCTGATGCAGAAAATGGGCGGCGGCAATTCCATGATGTTCAACATGGGCAAATCCAACGCCAAGGTGTATGTGAAGTCCGCCGAGGGAATTCGCTTTGACGACGTGGCCGGTGAGGACGAGGCCAAGGAGAATCTGACGGAGATCGTCAATTATCTCCATGACCCCAGTAAGTATCAGGAGATCGGTGCTTCCATGCCCAAGGGCGTCCTGCTGGTTGGCCCTCCGGGTACCGGCAAGACCATGCTGGCTAAGGCCGTGGCCGGTGAAGCCAACGTGCCCTTCTTCTCCATGTCCGGCTCCGAATTCGTAGAGATGTTCGTGGGCATGGGTGCTTCCAAGGTCCGTGACCTTTTCAAGCAGGCCAAGGAGAAGGCTCCCTGCATCGTATTTATCGACGAAATCGACGCCATCGGCAAAAAGCGTGACGGTCAGATCGGCGGCAATGACGAACGGGAACAGACTTTGAACCAGCTCCTGACGGAGATGGACGGCTTCGAGGGCAACACCGGCGTCATCATTCTGGCAGCCACCAATCGTCCGGAGTCTCTGGACCCCGCCCTGACCCGTCCCGGACGGTTCGACCGTCGGGTGCCGGTGGAACTGCCGGACCTGAAGGGCCGGGAGGAAATTCTGAAGGTCCACGCCAAGAAGATCAAGGTGGCTGAGGATGTTGATTTCAACAAGGTCGCCCGTATGGCCTCCGGCGCATCCGGCGCAGAGCTTGCCAACATTGTGAACGAGGCCGCTCTGCGGGCTGTCCGGGACGGGCGGAAATTCGCCACCCAAGCGGATCTGGAGGAGAGCATTGAGGTGGTCATCGCCGGTTATCAGAAAAAGAACGCCATTATGACGGACCACGAAAAGCGGATCGTGGCTTATCACGAGATTGGCCACGCGCTGGTGGCAGCAAAGCAGACCAATTCCGCCCCCGTGCAGAAGATCACCATTGTTCCCCGGACCTCCGGTGCACTGGGCTACACCATGCAGGTGGATGAGGGCAACCACGTTCTGATGAGCAAGGAGGAGATTGAAAACAAGATTGCCACCTTCACCGGCGGACGGGCTGCGGAGGAAGTGGTCTTCGGTTCCGTCACCACCGGCGCCTCTAACGATATTGAGCAGGCCACCAAGCTGGCCCGTGCCATGATCACCCGGTACGGCATGAGCGACGATTTCGACATGGTGACGCTGGAGACCGTTACCAATCAGTATCTGGGCGGCGACGCCTCTCTGGCCTGCTCCGCCGAGACCCAGACCCGGATCGACCAGCAGGTAGTGGCGCTGGTGAAGCGGGAGCACCAGAAGGCGCTGGATATTCTCCGGGAAAACCGGACGAAGCTGGATGAGCTGGCCAACTTCCTCTATGAAAAGGAAACCATCACCGGCGAGGAATTCATGGGGATTTTGAACGGGTAAGCCAGGGCGGTTGTTTGACGCGACAATCAGGCCGCTTTTATGTGATTCACCCAGCAGAATTGGAATTTTAGGAGGAAGGTGTTTATGAAGAAGCCTTTGCCCAAAATGATCCTGCGGATTCTTCTTGTTTGCGTTCTGCTTCTTGGGTTTCTTTATATGGATGACGATATTGGCACATCTGCTGCCAATCTGGAATCAGATATTCGCAATTTACAGAAGATTCCAGAGGATTGGATCGTTGAGGGAGATGTTTCCGATACGATGGCAGCCTATATCTCCTATCCCCAAGATCGGAGCGATCATACTTTTTCTGTCTACGTAAATCGTCCCGGACTTTCCTTCGGATATTTCTTTCGCGGCGGCGGAAGTCTTTCCGGAGTTGAAAGGGGAATCGCGGAATTCACGGCCGATGGGTATAACGAGCGGGCCTTCATCTCTATGAATCAACCGAAGGCGGCGCGATTGGAAATCGATGATGGCAACACAGTTCAAATCATCGATCTTAACAGCGATCAGCCGTTTGCGATCGTCTTACCCGCAAATGCTGGCGTTATCCATTTTTATGACGGAAACGGAAATCCTGTAAAGTATCAAAAGAATCCTCTTTGACAAACGCCGACTTCAAATCGCGTATAGGTAACAAAAATCTCCACTTGCGGCGGTAAGACGCAAAAAAGAGTGCCATCCGATGGATGGCACTCTTTTATTGCTTTAGGAAGCCCTTACTTCGCGGCCTTGGCAGCCTTGATAGCCTCGATCAGCATGGGAG
>OJPM01000692.1_pt1 | contig 21422 bp, 30 predicted proteins | sample 1598471 | NCBI WGS metagenome assembly OJPM01 (sample SAMN03922484, study PRJEB24848) | human gut metagenome | isolation source: stool sample | host: Homo sapiens | place: Germany | collected 2011-05 | reverse complement strand
GAACTGAACAAGACTGCCGCCCAGATCGAGGAGGCCCTCCGGGTCAACGGTGAAAGCACCGTAGTGGTGGGCATGGGCACCATCGCCATGCATCTGCGGGATCTGGCCAAGAGCTACAAGGAGGCCCAGATCGCCATTGAGGTGGGCAAAGTCTTTGACACCGAGAAGTACATCATCAACTACGAAAATCTGGGCATCGGCCGCCTGATCTATCAGCTGCCTACTACCCTGTGCGAGATGTTCCTCCAGGAGGTTTTCAAGAAGAACCCCATCGACGCGCTGGATAAGGAAACTCTGTTCACCATCCACAAGTTCTTTGAGAACAACCTGAACGTTTCCGAGACCGCCCGGAAGCTGTTTGTCCACCGGAATACGCTGGTGTACCGTCTGGAGAAGATCAAGAAGCTCACCGGTCTGGATCTCCGGGAGTTTGACGATGCCATCACCTTCAAGGTGGCGCTGATGGTCAAGAAATATCTGACCAGCCGGGGCATTGATTCCTGATACTTTTACATGTGAGAAACCGGGAAGCCGTCAGGCTTCCCGGTTTGAGGCTGTCGATAAAGTGATAAATTTTCCGCGACGGTAAGGAAGGGTGTGTGCGGGAAACCCAAGAAGGGTGTCCCGCGCCATTAAAATCCTAAGTTTTCAGAACTTTTATGAAGTTCTGAAAACTTGCTCAGCGGGGAGAAAAGACTTTTTCGACACGCTGAAACCGGGAAGCCGTCAGGCTTCCCGGTTTTTTGTCGGAACGGAGACTGTTCTCAAAGCAAAAAACAGCTTTCCAAGGAGCGGGGGCGGTGGGGAACCGGAAAAATTTCCCGGGAAAAACTTTGAAAGGAATCTGCAAGGAAACGTTGCAATGTCCCGAAAAGCCGTATATAATGTGGCTATGTATAATATTATGTCGACCAGATCCCATGAGGAAAGGCCGATTGGACAAAGAATAAGGAGACTGCTTGATGATCCGCCTGAAAGACGTGGAAATGGAATATCCCAACGGGACCCGTGCCATCCGGGGTATCAGCGCCGCCATTGAGGACGGCGAGTTTGTGTTTTTAGTGGGCCCCTCCGGGTCCGGAAAATCTACCATTATCAAAATGCTCACCGGAGAGGAGGTCCCCACAGCAGGCCGTATCATGATCAACGGCTTTTCCGTCAGCAACATTGCGGAGCGGCAAGTCCCCATGATGCGCCGGACGCTGGGGGTTATTTTCCAGGATTTCCGCCTGATCGAGAAAAAAACGGTCTATGAAAATCTGGAATTTGTCATGCGGGCTGTGGGAATGCCGAAAAAAGAGATCAACCAGCGCATTACATACGTTTTGCAGCTGGTGGGTCTGGAAAAGAAGGCGGAGAATTTCCCCAGCGAGCTTTCCGGCGGCGAGCAGCAGCGCGTGGCCATCGCCCGGGCGCTGGTGAACAACCCTGCTACCATCATCGCCGACGAGCCTACCGGCAATCTGGACCCGGAGCGCTCCATGGAGATCATGACGCTGCTGGTGAAGATTAACCAGCTGGGCACCACCGTGCTGGTAGTGACCCACGAAAAGGATCTGGTAAACAAATTCGGCAAGCGGGTCATTACCATTGACCAGGGCCGCATCATCAATGACAGCGTAGGCGGCTATGTGGGAGGGCATATCCATGAGTAAACACGATTTCGGATATTTCTTCCACGAGGGTCTATCCAATATGTTCAGCCACGGCTTCATGTCCTTCGCCGCCATCGGCATTACCGTGGCGTGCCTGCTGATCATGGGCACCTTTACGCTGGTGGCCGTCAACGCGGACGCCAACTTGAAGCAGGCGGAGCAGGACAATGAGATTTTAGCATTTGTGGATGACAGCTATACGGAGGCACAGGCCAAGGCCCTGCAAAAGAAACTGGAAGCGGTGGACAATGTGGCGTCCGTCACCTTTATCTCCCGTGAGGAGGCCATGCAGTCCTTCATCAGCGAACACCCGGATGAGGAATATTTTCAGGATCTGGACCCCAACATCCTCCGGGACCGATTCGCCATCAAGGTCAAGGAGCTGAAGCTCCAGAGCCAGACAGTGGAACTCATCAAGGCCATTCCCGGCATCGGCGGCATCAACGCCTATGCGGAGCTGACCAACGGCTTCATCACAGTCCGGAATATCGCCACGGTCATCTGCCTGACGCTGATCGCAGTGCTGTTCGTTGTGTCCATGTTCATTATTTCCAACACCATCAAGCTCACCACCTTTGACCGGCGGGATGAGATCGCCATTATGAAAATGGTGGGCGCGACCAACGGCTTTATCCGCTGGCCCTTTGTGTATGAGGGCTTCATGCTGGGCCTTACCGGTGCAATCCTTGCCTTTTTGCTGCAATGGGGCTTGTATGAAGCCATTGCGCAGGGCGTTGCCGACAATGACACCTTACAGCTCCTTTCCATCGTGCCCTTCCAGCAGCTCTGGAAGCCGGTGGGCGGCGTATTTCTGGGGGCCGGCATCCTCATTGGCGTAGGCGGCAGCCTTTCCGCCATCCGGCGGTTCCTTCAGGTGTAAAGGAGGGCGGACATGAAGAAAAACGAGCGCTATGTCCGCATCTGCGCCGCGCTGCTCTGCGCGGTGCTGTGCCTGTCGGTGAATGTGGCCCCGGCTATGGCCGCCAAGGTCACCCAGGCGGATATCGACGCCCTGAAGGGGAACGCCGCCAGCCTGGATAAAAAGCAAAAGGAGATCCAGGGCAAGCTCAACAGTCTGAAGAACGACAAGGCGGCGGCGGTGCAGAAAAAGACCCTTCTGGATGACCAGATCGCCAACACCAACGCCAAGATCAGCAACACGGAGGCTCAGATCTCCGATTACAACGCCCTTATTTCTCAGGCGGAAACCGAACTGGCGGACGCCCAGCAGCGGGAGGAGGCTCAATACGAGTTGTTCTGCAAGCGGGTCCGGGAAATGGAGGAGCGGGGCACCATCAGCTATTGGTCGGTGCTGTTCAAGGCCAACAGCTTTTCCGACCTGCTGGGCAGTCTGGACTTTATCAACGAGGTCATGGACTATGACCGGCGGGTGATTCAGGACCTTCAGACCCTGCAGGCGGAGGTTGCGGAGAAGAAAGCCGGTCTGGAAGCCAATAAGGCGGCGCTGGAAGCCGCCAAAGCAGATCTGGAGACCCAGAAAAAGCAGCTCAGCGCCCAGCGGGACGAGGCCAACAAGCTGGTCAAGGAGATCGACGACAACGCCGCCGAGTATCAGGCCACGCTGAAGGAGCTGGGGGCCGAGGAGCGCCGCATCGAGCAGCAGGTCAAGCAGATGCAGAAGAAGCTGGAAGAACAGATGGCGGCGGAGGGAAAGAAATACAACACTAACCCCGGCGGCTATATCTGGCCGGTGGACAGCCGGTATATCACCTCCACCGTAGGCGGGCGTAATTCTCCCGGCGGCGTTGGCTCCACCAACCACAAGGGCACCGACATCGGCCGGGTAGGTTACACCAGTCCGGTGTACGCCGCCAAGGCGGGCACAGTCATCATCGCCCAGCGGTCCAGCTCCTACGGCAACTATGTGGTCATTTCTCACGGTGTGGGCAACACCACCCTGTACGCTCACATGAGCAGCATCAAGGTCAGCGTGGGAACCTACGTCAAGCAGGGGCAGACCATCGGCATTACCGGCTCCACCGGACACTCCACTGGGCCCCACCTCCACTTTGAGGTGGTGGAAAACAATGTGCGGATCAATCCCCTGAGCCACGGCGCGGCGCCGAAGAAGGGGTATCTGACGGGCTACACCCTCTCCGGCACCTCGGTGGGCAAATAAAAGGAGGAAGTGCGAATGTATCTGAAAGCGATCAACGCCACGCTGGCCGCGTGGGTTGTGGGACTGTTTGCCGATGCCAATATCCGCTTAGGCGATCCGCAGGGCTTTCTGTGTCTGCGGGGACTGCTGCCTGTGCTGGCCATGGGGCTTTGTATCCTCAGCGAACTGAAAAAGAAGTAAGGAACGGCGAATTGTTCTGAATCGACCTCCTGTCCCATACCATGGGGCAGGAGGTTGATCGTTATGGTAGGAATGATGCTTTGGGAACCAAGCGGGCACTGGACCCGTTCTGTTACGTTAAAAGAGGTCAGCGTGCTGCATATCCGGTTTCTCTGCGCCCGGATGGCTCAGGACCGGCGTAGGAACCCCTTAACGGAGCGGCGGAGGCTCCGTACCGCCGGAAAAAAGCTGCTGCGGCAGAGGGTGGAACAGGTGGTGCTGCCTGCCGGGGCCTCAGCGGAGGCTCTGCCGGAGGGGCTGCGCCCGGTAGAAACCCTGCCGCTCCGACGGGCCATCGCTGCGGACTGGTGCGGAGAGCTGCTGCGGTTCCGGGGGGAAAACCCCGCCGGGGCGCGGGTGCTGATCACGGCGGACGCCCTCTCCGGCGAGGTGGTGCGGACGGTGACGGAGCTGGCTCTGCGGCACCGGTATCTCATATTGAAGGTCCCCTTCGGCGGGGAGGAGCTGTGCCGCCGTCTGCGGCGGGAATACGGCGTGTCCATCGTGCTGAACCCGGAGACGGAGCGGGAGCCGGCGTCTGTCCACATGGCCTTTGACCCTACGGAAGCGCAGGGCGGCGGCTTTTTGCCGCTGTATGACGAATCGCTGCCCCTGCCCCGGCTCCTGCTGCCGCCGGAGGTGGAGGCAAGGCTGCCGGAGGGCCTTGACCGGGGCCAGCTTCTGTCGGTCCTGTGGCGGACCGGCGCTCTGCGGCCGGGGCAGGTGTCCGTGCAGCTGGGAGAAACGGAAAACAAAGGGGCTGTTCCCGAAATCAGGGCCTTTTGCCCTTGACAATCCGGAAGATACCTATTACAATATAAAACCATGGTAAATTAGGAGTGTTATACACTTCAGGATAATGAAAGGAACAGCCGAAATGGAAAAAGAATACAAAATGAGCCAAGCTCGCAAGGACGAGCTGGAGCAGGAACTGAATTATCTGAAGACCACCCGGTCCGACGAGGTGGCGGAGCAGATCAAGATCGCCCGCGGCTTCGGCGACCTCAGCGAAAACAGCGAGTATGATGAGGCAAAGAACGAGCAGGGCAAGCTCTATTCCCGCATTGCCGAGTTGGAAGTGATCCTGCAGCACGTGGTCATCGTGGATGAGTCCGCCGCGTCTGACACCATCACCATCGGCTGCACCGTCACCGTTCAGGGCGCCGATGGCAAGGAAGCCAGCTATAAGATCGTCGGCTCTCAGGAGTCCGATCCCATGCACGGTATCATCTCCGAGGAGTCTCCCTTCGGTAAGGCCTTCCTGGGCGCCAAGGAAGGCCAGGAGGTCGTGGTGGAAGCGCCCTTCGGCAACATCCGTTACACCGTTAAGAAGATCGAACGCTAAGGAGAAAGAAGCATGGCTGAACAGAAGAATCCCCAGGCCCAGCCGGAGCTGAGCCTGTCCGAGCAGACCCGTATTCGCCGGGAGAAGCTGACGAATCTCCAGGCGGAGGGCCAGAACCCCTTTGTGATCACCCGCTTTGACTGGGATGCGACCTCCCAGCAGATCAAGGACAACTTCGACGCCATGGAGGGCAAGCCCGTCAAGGTGGCAGGCCGCCTCATGAGCAAGCGCGGCATGGGTAAGGTATCTTTCTGCGATTTGCAGGACCGGGACGGCCGCATCCAGCTCTACGCCCGTCAGGACGAGATGGACGAAGAGGTCTATAAGAAGTTCAAGAAGTTCGACATCGGCGACATCGTGGGCGTCGAGGGCGAGGCGTTCCGCACCCAGCGGGGCGAGATGAGCGTCCGGGCGCATAACATCACCCTGCTGTCCAAGTCCCTCCTGCCCCTGCCGGAGAAGTTCCACGGCCTGCAGGATAAGGAACTGCGGTTCCGTCAGCGCTATGTGGACCTGATGGTGAACCCCGAGGTGAAGAAGAACTTCGTTATCCGTTCTCAGTTCATCAAGTTCATGCGGAACTATCTGGACAACATGGGCTACATGGAAGTGGAGACCCCCGTTCTGAACACCATCGCCGGCGGCGCCGCCGCCCGGCCCTTCATCACCCATCACAACACGCTGGACATTGATATGTACATGCGCATCGCCACGGAGCTGCCGCTGAAGCGGCTCATCGTGGGCGGCATGGACCGTGTGTATGAGATCGGCCGCATTTTCCGCAACGAGGGCATGGACCCCAAGCACAACCCCGAATTCACCACCGTGGAGATGTATCAGGCTTACGCCGACTTCCACACCATGATGGACATTGCCGAGGGTATTCTGGCAGGCGCTGCCAAGGAGATCAACGGCAGCTATCAGGTGGAGTGGATGGGCGAGCAGATCGACCTGACTCCCGGCTGGCGCCGGCTGACCATGGTGGACGCCGTCAAGGAGTATGTGGGCGTGGACTTCGGCGCCATCACCGATGACGCCGAGGCCGTGGCCGCGGCCAAGGCTGTGGGCGTGGAGCTGGCGGATGCCGCCGAAAAGACCTGGGGCAACGCCCTGTACGCCTGCTTCGATCAGAAGGTGGAGGAGAAGCTGATCCAGCCCACCTTCATTACCATGTATCCTGTGGAGGTCAGCCCCCTGACCAAGCGCAGCCCTGCCGATCCCCGGCTGACGGAGCGCTTCGAGCTGTTTATCTGCCACAGCGAGCTGGCCAACGCCTATTCCGAGCTGAACGACCCCATCGACCAGCGCCAGCGCTTTGAGAAGCAGGTGGAGCAGCGGGAGCGGGGCGACGACGAGACCGAAATGCTGGACGAGGATTTCCTCACCGCCATGGAATACGGTATGCCTCCTACGGGCGGCATGGGTATGGGCATCGACCGCTGCGTCATGCTGCTCACCGGCGCGGACACCATCCGGGAGGTCATCCTGTTCCCGACGATGAAACCTCTCGGAGAGTAATGCTTGAAAAATGTTCTGAAATGGGCTAAAAACAAGTCAAAACGCCTGTTTTGAGAACAAAAAGTTGTAGCATTTGAGAAGCGATTTTCATTTTACCACAGCTTTACCACATTTGCCGAACATACCGCGGTTTTACCCCGGTGGGGGCCAAAAAATGGCGCATTATGTGGATGAAGTTTCCTGTTGACAAAACAGAGAAATCCGCCTATAATGATAATAGAAACAGTAATGTTTCCGGTGTGAGAGCACCGTAAAAAGTTGTGCTGGGAGTGGGACAGGATAAAAACCCACGCCGAATGACATCTTAACTGGGTGTCGCGTCCGGCAGCGGGAATTAACTGCTGTAGTCCATGCGGGGGACTTAATTATTTCCGCACCAATAGACGCTTTAACTGGGCGTCGCGGCTGACAACCAGCAGAAAACTCTCTACTCAAGCAGCTAAGGAGGAATAGCGTTGGCTATTCCTCCTTTTCTATGATTATGTTTGTCGAAAGAGGCAGAGATATGGATACAAAAAATATCAAGGACGAACAGATCCGCAAGCAAATCATAACTGCCTCAGAAGTATATCGGGACAAACTCGCTGGTAGAGTTTTCTTATATGTGTATGGAGAATCTTACTTTGAAGTAGTTTTTCCGACAGATCGCTTCAGGCACTTGACTGGCGTAAATTCTTCTATCAGTGCTCAAGAATTTTATGACAAAGCAAAAAGTTCAATGCTGTCTGCTGGTCAGATCTTCTATGACAGGGAGCATACATACAGAGGTGCGAAGAGAAAACTTCCGTGCTTGACGATGTTGCCCGCACTGACAAATAATGTTGTATGCGTTGTAAAAGATATGAAGACTGTCACCCTTACTTACAAAATCGGTGTAACCAATTTAGATTTTACGATTGGTTTGTCTGAGAATCTTGATTTGGAAGGAAATAAGATAAACGATTGGTTTTTACCCAGAACATTGCGCGTGAAGGATAAAGCGATTGAGAGTAGCGCTGACGCGGAGTTCATTGATTTTATCTTTTCTAAGGATGCTTCTGTGGACAAGTATTCTACAATGACATACGCTGATAAAGATAAAAAGCCTCCATTGGTTATCAAAGATTTTCTTTCTGATGATCTTGTGAAGTATCTATATTGACAAAGTTGCGACTAATCGAATGTTGGTTCTTTTACCAGGGGGTTGGCCTACGGGCTGACTCCCTGTTTTTTTTGATAAGAGAATAAAGATAGGGTACAGATTTCCGCAATGGATTTCTGTACCCTATTTTTTTGCCAGCGGAGCCGCTGGGCAACGCAGGAGCGGCGATTAAAATGTTCGAGGGTGGTTTCACCTTTAAGATTTGAAGCGCTCAGAGGGGTTGTAAATGGCTTTTACAAAGGTTTGTTAAATCTGGTGCATTTACAGTGTCCATAGGGATCGCTATGCCTCAACCAATAGCTGCTAACCTCAACGGTGCGTCCACAATTCTGGCAGAGGCATTTCCAGCGAGTTTCATTACCTTTGATCCTCTCGTTTTTTACCGGCTCGATTACATTAAGAAAACCGAACGTCTGATTTGTAAGGTCATGCTTGATCTGAGATCGGGCGCAACCGCAGGATCTGGTTTTTCCATTGCGGAGACTATCGGAGAGGACAGACACGATGTTTCCGCATTTGCATTCGCAAACCCATTTCGCTTTACCTGGTTTTGAGTCTGGATCTTTCTCTATTACTTTCAACTTGCCAAATGTTTTGCCCCTCAAATCAATGAGGGTGGGAGAGGGAGTATGCCGAAGACAGCCGCATGATTTTGTACTATTGGTTCGTAGCAGATTTGTAGAGGACACGACAACGGTATTGCCGCACTCACACTGGCACAACCACATAGGACGGCCTGGTTTTCTGTCCTCAACCCTTTTTATAACGGTCAGCATATCAAATGTGCGGTCGGTAAGGTCTCTCAGCTTTCCCATTGAAATCCTCCTCAAGAGATCTTGATTTTTCCTTCGAGGTTGGAGAAAGATTCTTTCTTCTTTTCCTTTGTAGCTTCGGCATAGATGTTCATGGTAGTTTCAATATCGGCATGGCCCATGATTTCCTGAATGACTTTGATATTCCGCTCGTTTTCACAAAACCGCGTACAGAAAGTATGACGCAGATTATGAGCAGAAAAGTGACGAATCAATACAGGATCTCGCCCCTCTTGATCGGCCAGCACCGTTTCATCTTCGATGTAGGCGGCACAAATGCGGTCAATAGCTCGGTTGACACTATGAGGAGAGAGAGGGTCGCCGTAGCGGTTTTGGAAGATGAAGCCAGTATACCCGTCAACAACGGACTCATTGAACCCGACTATCTTTTGTGTTTCCCATTCTACTTGCAGAGCGGCTTTGACCTCTGACAACATAGGCACAATACGGACGCCGGCGCTTGTTTTTGGTGTTACGATATGGAAACGTGCCTTTTCGTCTTCCTCATACTTTCGGTAGACCATATTGTGGTTGATACTGATGATTCCTTCGTCAAAGTCGCAGTCTTCCCAGCGCAGACCAATGGCTTCACCGATACGGCATCCAGTACCAAGCAAGACAGTGAACAAGGGGAGCCAATGATTATAAACCTTGTGATTTCTCATATAGTCAATAAATGCCGTCTGTTCTGCGATGGTCAGCGCGTGACGCTTTGGCTTCTCCCAGTTGTGGCTCTTTTTGATTTCCGCCATCGCTCCGGTAGCCGGGTTGATACGGATGTAGTTATCACGGACGGCCAGAGTAAATATGGGGTGGATGATGGTGTGAATAATTTCCATAGAGTTAGGCTTGAAGCCCTTCTCTTTGATGAGCTTGTTATAGAAAGCTTTGACATCTGAATATTTGATACTGGCTATCTTTTTCTTGCCAATATCGTTCCTCACATACTTGTTATACATATAGAGGTAATTGCTACGAGTGGTATCTTTCAGCTCGGGCTTGTTTGCCATATACAACTCGAACAGATCATTGAGCGCAGCTTTGTTTTCGACCGCAGCCTTGATGCCGTCTTCCAGATCGCGGTTGATCTTTCGTTCTTTTTCTCTAAGGCAGAGATCGTCTTTGCAGCCCGGAGGGAGGCGGTCAGTTGGAACCAGCCGTTTGCTATACACGTCATGCCGAACACTATCTGCGTCAGTGTAAGTAAAACGGTAGGTACCGTCTTTCCTTTGGGTTTCGCCGTCTTTTAAGATACGACCTTTGTTGTCTGTTCGTTTTAAGCCAGCCATACTTATCATCCTCCTTTGCTTCGATGGTAAGTCTACAGTTACATAATATCTTGAGGGGTTTCTAAAGTCAAGCGATAAAATCGCTAATAGGTTACTTTGAAAACTGTCTATTGATTTTTGTGCTTTAGCAATTTATAATGATTTAGCAAAGATTGTGAGGTGTTAGTATGGCAATGGCCGAGAAAATCAAAATCGCACTTATCAAGCGTAACATGACTTTGAAAGAATTAGCGTCGCGGCTTAACTGTACTTCTCAAAATCTTAGTGGTAAATTCAGACGTGATAATTTCAGTGAAAAGGAATTAGCAGAGATCGCCAATGCGCTGGACTGTCATTTTGAAGGAAGATTTCTCAGAAATGATAATGGCGAAGAAATCTAAAGCTATAAGAGCGTAGGGTTTTCACCTACGCTCTTTTTTATGCTATCAACAACAAATGGTATCGTTAGCCACCTCCTTTTCGATACGCTGGTTCCAGGCTTCGATAGCAGCATTATTCAAGACCTGAGTAGGCCGATCGTACCACCCTGCATACATAGAGACTGTCGGGCCTCTCGTGTGGCATTTGTTACAACGAACTGTAACGACGACCAGCTTATCGCATCGACCTGTTTCGGAGTTCCACTTTGTATTACTGCTTGTTTTCTGATCGACTTTCAGCTTTGTGCTGCCGCAAAATGGGTAAGGTAATGGCTTTAAGTTTAATTCGGGCATCGGTATCCTCCTCTTCGGACTCGTATCTTGGGCAGGGCGGCATAATCACTGCTCTTTGGTTTTTCAACCAATCGCACGGAACTAAGAAGTCCTTTTTATGCCTACAGGTAATGCAGTTCACATTATTGCTCATGATCAGAACTTCCTTCTCCAATACGTCCGTTGCCAGTCTCTGCGGAATAAGTGGTGCCAGTCGTTACACTCTTGGCAGTGCCCATTACTACCAAGGCATTCCTGGCAATGTCTGATATGAGTTTGAACAAAGCAAACCAACCTCCACCGGACAAACTGCTTAAAGTTCATCTTGCACCTCCTCCGGCTTATGCCGGTAAAGCGTAAGACCGCGTGATTTGATGTCGTACTCAAAGTTTACGGCGACATCGCCATTATGCCATGTTCCAACCAAAAATAGCTCGTTCGCCCATCTCCCGACTTTCTCCATCTTCACAATGCCGTAGCATTCTAACTCTTTACACCATACAGGTTCGCCGCGCATCTGTCGCAGCTCATCAAGCACCAGAGGATCATTGTGTACAGACTCTTGTTTATGTCTGATCTTATCGCTTTGGCACTTTGTACATTCGTTCGCCTGCTTCTGTTGGGTGCGGAGGGCTGAGATTGCCATAATGATAGCCTGATTGAACTGGGTGATCTCGCGGTTTAAGACCATCATTTCGGCCCCATCCAACTGTTGGATAGCTTCTTCCATGGTCATTTTGGATTCACCTCCACCGTTACCACATAGCCGTCCCCTATTTCTCGGATGGTATATCCTTGAACTGAATAGTTGTTGTATGTCGTAATCGTGATGCTTGTGCTGCTGCTCTGTATCGCACGTACATTTTCCGAAGTACACCCGGTTAGCAACATTGCTGTCAGAAGGATCGCAAATACTCGTTTCATTTCTTGCCCCCGCTTTTCTCTTTGTTCTCGGCAATCGCATTTATCAACTTCGGGAGAGCTGCCGGCATACACTCGCACAGTGCGCTCAATGTGCAGCCGTCACAGTCTTCGTGGTTGTCACAGAAGTCGCCCAGACTTTGCGCTGCGGCTTTTAAGTTTTCATAGTTGGTCATTACTCTTTGCCTCCCTTCCGTGCTTCTATGGCAGCTTCCGCTTCGGCGCAAGTTAGAAACACAGTTTTCCCAAACATATCGGGATACAGGTAGATATTATCTGTGACAAAGTATTTCGCCCTTATTTGCACTTGCCCGTTCCCCAAAATATGAATGCGATCTACGGTACAGAGCTTTATTGCTGTGCCAGTGATAACCCATACCGTATCTCCTACTTTACAAGGCGGGATGATTAGCCTGCCGTCTTCTTCGGCCTGGAACAGATCGTATAAGGCGGAAATTGCCATACTTAATGCTTCGAGGCGTTTGTGAGAAGTCCATTGCCCTTTGGGGGATGAGGTTTTGTCAAGGAATGACCGTATCTCATCGGCAATTTGATAGAGGAAATGAATGGCTTCTTTTTTGGTCATTACGCCTCACTCCCCTTGCGTTCAAAGTGATCTACGATCAAACGATATGCTCTGCGTTGCACATCAAGATCCTCTTGGGTGATGTCATCCAACTGTCCGAGTTGAGCCTGAAACAGCTTATACTGCCGGCGAAGCTGAATGGTGTTTTGAACGATGCGGACAATCTGAGTAAGGACTAAGACTGTCACCATGATGGTTAGGTAAATGTTCATACGGCAGTCTCCTATACAGAAATAGAGTTGATGTAGCTTTTGATCTTTTCGACATTCCAGAAGATTCGCTTCCCGATCTGGATACGAGCCTCAGCAGCCTCGCCAATCTGTACGGCAGAATACCGGCCACAACTCAACATGGCCTGAAGCTCGTCAGTGTTGATCGCGATTTTACTCTGGGTGTCTACGTTATTGAATTGCTTTGTTGCTCTCATGGTTATTCTCCTCGATCATCATGATCGGCTGCCATCTTTTCCTCCAATCGGTTTACAGCTTCAACAAGCTCATTCAGCTTGTCCAATACTTTGTCATAATCAAGCAGAGGCATAAAACGTTTAGGGGTAAATACCGCTTGGCATCGTTTTTTTTGCCGTTATTTTTTTCGATTACCGCAAGGTCAAGTTTTGACAACAATTTGATTTTACTCATGGTTCTCCCTCAGTTCATTGACAGCAGCTACTACTCCCATCTCCGCTGGTGCATTTAACCAAGCTAAGATGTCCGAGTAATCCTCAGAAAAAGTCAATTCATCTTCAAACCCAAGATTTTTGTACATTAACCTGCAAAACTCTTTTTGGTTATCGTATAACAGTTTCGCCAACTGCTGATTTGTCGCAGCTCGCATACGGTCTGCATTGGTCAACGCTTTGTCAGACGGCAGCGCCACCAGCCGTCCGTCTTTGTCGGCCTCCGCTATTTGAACATCACTTAGGGAGAGTTTCTTGCACATGGGGCGAATATGATCCATAAATACTTGCACGATCTTCTTGGCGTTGGTCGTGAAGTCCTTTTGAATACAGCCCCAGAGATCGTAGTCGTCACAGGTTTCCATAGATGTGCCCTCGAACTTTCGCTCTAAGGCATCGTGGACATCTCGCTCGTTGCTCTGATAGCAACAGTCTTTGATTTCGTCCATGTCGAATACGGGATCTCCCCAACGATCTGTCTCTGAGAAATCAACGCCCCAAGCCTCCATGAGTTCTTTTACAGCCTCAAAGGTGGCTTCTTCATTGATAACGCACGGGCTGGCGAGCTTATCCAGCAGATAGCCGGAGTCCAACCTTGCCATGAGGTGCATAAAGCTCTCGCTTTTGTGGGTAGGAACCCAACCGTAGGCGTAGTTCCCACAGTCGGATGTAATGGACAGCTCATATCGTTCGAGATCGAAGTTAAAAACTGCCCAGAGGCAAGACCCATAGTCAGGGTCGCCTCTTTCTTGGCAGAAATAAAGGGAAATGAGCGGCGGGGTTCTGGTTGAAACTTTAGCCATTCTGTTCGCTCCTTTCTGATGAAGCGGTGTCTGTGTAGAGACTGACTGCCGGGGTAAGATGAAAGAACTCGGTATGGCTTCCTACATCAAAAATGGTGACACCGTTGCGATTCCAAGCTCGGATGTAATAAATCTTGACGCCACGTCCGGCGCAGAACGCATGAATCAGCAAAAACGCCTCATCCAAAATATCCTGGTCGGATTTGGGCTGGCCTGCTTCGTTCAGATCGCGGATCTCAGCGATCTTTTTGGGTCGCCCATGATATCCTTTGAATTTGAGAGTATGGGTTTTCATCGTTGCTACCTCTGATTGATTTACTTTGTTGCTAACTGAGGGTTTATGATTACATAAGAACGGTTTGATCCGTGACTTGGTTGCTGTCGGTGATTTTTACCTGCATATCATCTGTCACCGGAATACGCATTTGTGCGTAACCAGAGGATGAGAACGGCATGAACCCGCCAATCCGATACTTGTCACATACCAACTCATCGCCGTCAAAACGGAAAGAGTTGCCATGAGCGTCACGATAGGTTAGCTCACGATTGCAGGTTGACAGCTTCGCATATTTCCCACGATAATCAGGAGCCTTCAGCTCATAATCCGGGAACGCCGCGATGAAAGCGTTGTACTGCTCCGGGAATAATTTGGACAACTGGTGGAGAAAGATCGGGATGGTTTCTGTTTGATAGCTCTCAATCTCTCCACCAAGCATAGCACGCGGATGGTAGGTGCAAATTCGATTGATATTGTCTGGCGTCAGCTCGTCAATAGAGACAAAGAGACGATTGCAACCGAACCTAGGATTATGACAGAATAGCCTGGAATCCGGGCCGCGTTCGATTCTGACATAGGGCGGCGCGAGAAAAGCACCGTCGCCGATTTTTGCGATGTAGGTGTTGTTGGGGTAAGAGAGCTTATGGTATCGCTCAGAGTCTTTGGCTTCACTATAAACACGACCGTACATCTTGGTTTTCTTTGTGCCGCCATCAACACAGGCTATGCGGCCAAATTCACAACGAACGCCAAATAGTGTCGTTTTACGGAAGCACTTTCCTTCCTTGTATACCGAACACACATCGGCATGATCGCAATAAATGTACTCTGCGCGAAGCCGCGAGTCACGGCTACCGTCACCATACAGATCAACATTGATTAGTTTTTCTTGTTCAGTCATTGTGTTATACCTCGCTAATAAGAGCGTTGCCGCAGGTAATGCGGTCGGAATCCTCTTCCTTGCTGGGAACAAACACGATTACGTCCCAGCCCAAATCAAGCAAGGGCTGCTCGAATTTGTCGTAGACGCTGTAATCGTCGTAGCTGGTAGTGATATCGTAGTTGTGTTCCAAGGCAGCTTTGGTTTGATGGATCGGAGTAATCTTGACGATAAACTTATCGCGGTCAAAGAGGGAGTCGAGCACTTTGGCGTCCAAAATCGTTGCTTCGGTTACAGCGAAGTTCAACGTGTACTTTCTGCCAACCGGCATAGGCAAATCGCTGGCGATATTAGCGATTTCTCTCAGGCTCAGAGATTTGCCGGCGAACTGAGCTTCCCGCTGGTCATCTGAAGTGCTGTTGATACTAAGTTGCAGTCCAGCTTCACCATGCCGCTGGGTATTCTTGATTTCGCACCAGTGCTTCAAATAGCTGGAGAGGTTGTTATTGCTACGAGGCATCATGGTGGAAACTACGGGATGGATGGTGACAGCGTGAAGACCACACTCTTTAACCAGGTCGTCCAATCGAGACTCAGTAAAATCCAGCACCGCAGGATTCCAAGTCGGCTCGCCCATGCGAGCGTAATGGACATTGAAACGGTTAGTAAAACGGATATCCTCATGTTCAATGATGTAGCGGATCTGATATTCCAGATCAGGTAGAGAGGCATTTCCGAAGAAGCCGTATTTATGAACATCGCAGAAGGTACACTTCATGGGGCATCCCTTCTGGCTGCTGATAGTCGCAACCCACTTGTCCATAAGGTCAACGTCGTGGTGCTGAACTCCCTCAATCTTTTTGGTTAAGCCGAGGAAGTCGGCTTTGATGTTGTTTTCTTTGCCGTAGTCACCCACGGTAAGAAACTCCAAACCGAGCGAGCGGTTGAAGTAGATTTTACCCGTGTGGGTCAATACCATTTGTGTATCCATTGTGATATCCTCCTGGGTTACATGAAGAAGTGGAGCAGCCACCCGCTGAACAGTGTGAGAAGTGCGTAGGTGATAGCAATAATCCAGCGATCCCAGAACGGGCCGGGGTTGGTATTGACTCTGGTAGTCACAATGAATGTGATGAGTGTATCAAGCCCCAGCGCTTGCACCAGACCAATCATAGGCAGTCCGAGAGGAACAACGAACCAGTTCCACATGAACATGATGGTCGCTCCGCAGAGCACAGACAGTACCACGGCCAAAATGAATTGCAGCAGGTACGGAGGGTCGCTCAGAATGGGTTTCGTATCATTCTCATAGATATGGGACATTTTTATGACCTCCTTAAATCAGCTTTTCGATATATTCCCGATCCTGAGTGAGGACGGGAATTTCGTGGTCGATGATCCATCTGTTACGGCATACGGTAATTTTCTGGCCGGGGGTGCGAGGATCGTCGATGGTTTCTTCAAACTGCCGTTTAATGCAACAGGAACCGCGCTTCAACTCTGTGGGGAAATCGTTCCAGTTAATGCCTCTCTGAGACCAAAGCATTTCCTGAATCATGTTGCAGGTCTTTTTGTGCAGCTCGTGGTGGCTAAAATTGGCCTGACCTACGGCCTCAATGCTGTTTCGGGTTGCGTCCTGCTGCCGCCAGATCAGACAGTTACAGACCTCTTCTTTTGGGACAGAGAAAACGCGGGAGTCGAACATGGCAGTGCACATCTTTTTCTGGTAGGCATTGTACCGTTCATATAGAGTAAGATCGACGTCAACATCGACACCGATAGATCCCCAATACGGGCCATTGTCGTGAAACCAATCCTCAGCGATACGTTCAAACTCCCTGTTAAATGCCATAGTTGCCATCGACGCCGAAACGCTGCACATTTTCTGAATGTTATATCCAAACCAGGCGTCGGTCTGAATAGTAGCATAGTCTGTCAGCACCAGAGTGATCTCATCGGACTGAGTGTATCCAAGCACACAGCCCTGGATGTTCTCACAGAGATACTTCATCGTCTCCTGCATAGCCTGAGTCAGTACGGGGTCGAAAGGTTTTTCCATGCCCTTCGTGAAGGTATGGAATGCCTTGCCGTCAAGCCGGATGATCGCAGGTACACGGCGGGTTAAGAAGTTGCGAGAAACACCTTCATAGCCTTTCATGCGGTCGCCCAGACTGTCGTTTTTCTTTGCCATTGTTATTTCATCTCCTCCCAAGGAATACGGATAGCGTGCTTGGTAGTCAGTAAATAGGACGTGCGCCCATATTTCTTTTTCCACTCGTCGAGGTAGCGCTGCATTTCAGCAACAGCGTCTGCTCCAATGTCATCATAGGCGTCTTCATACATATCCTCGCAGGCGTCAGATACAATGCTTGAAGCATCGAAACTCATCTCTACCTCTTCGGTTCCCCATACGTGCAGCGGCTTCTCCGTGAACTCTTCACAATCTTCATTCCAGCTATCAAAGAAATCCTCCCAGCAGCTGAAATATCCTTCGTTGTGAGGGTAGAAGTCACTTTGCGCCATTGTAAACAACGACCCGAGCGCATCCGGCTCGTGCTTTTCTGCTTTTTCGAGCCGTTCTTTTTCTTTGCGGTTTTCTTCCTGCTGGCGGCGCTGCACAACGGCGTCGCAGTCGCAAAGTGTTCGGCATCTCGGAATCTGCTTTCCACAGTCGGGGCAAAAACGTACAACACCGTTATAACAGTTCGGGCAGAACCGGATAGACTGGTGCTTGTAGGGGAATTGGCCGGCTCTCTTATCGGGGTCGTCAGACAACCCATAAGGATTATCTTCGATACGGAGGCCGGTACCATGACAAACAGGGCAAATCTCCTCATTGTCATGGAGATCCTTTATGAGTTTCTTCCCAATCAGCTCTCCAAAGGCGTCTTCAATGTTGACGACCTTTCTTGTAGGTTTTACAAATCCGGGCATACCTCAGACCTCCTTGTAGATTGCAGGGAGGAACGTGAGACCAACTTTTTGCGCTACCAGATAGGCGGAATAGCCGTCAATCAAGACGGCGTTATCGTCCAGGGCAACATTGGTATTAAACTGGCCGGTATGATAGAACTCCAGAAAACGCTTTGCGATCTTTTCATCGCTGGGCTTTGTGCGGGCCATATATCCCGGAATCTTGATGGCGCTCATCAGTACCTTCTGGGTGGTGGCTTCGATTGTGGAGAGCGGGAAGGTAGCGCCGGAGGCCAACATAACCTCTTTCACATCCTGCTCGTCAAGATCCGCAGCCACTACGGTGCCATACCGCCGACCACGCGCTGTATTACAGGCCACGCGAAATCCGGGCTGAAGTTTGCCTACAAGGTGCTCAGGGATCTCGAACCAGAATACCTTGCCATAGGGCTTATGCTTTACCATAGCTACTTTCATTTGGCAGTCCTCCTATAAGGATAGAATAATTTACTTTGCTGCTATATACATAGTATAATCACGGCCTCCCAATTTGTCAAGAGGGAAGCCGTGATTTTCTTTGTTGCTAATGAAGTTTGTTGTCAGTCTGTTGAAGCAAGATGGAGGATAATGGCCTGTGGATTGTCGCAGTCTTTCAGGGTCGCTTTATAGTGCTGTTTCCACCAGCCATACAACAACTCAAAGTTCTTGATGGGCAGATATTCCTCCATAAGAAGCTGGGGATCATCTTGTGAAGCATAGTCCAACCGAAGAAGTTTGATGTCATCAGCGGTAAAGGATCGAAGCGGCTTGTACTCGAACTTGGTGACAATAGCCTTACGCCGAATGGCATATTCCGGGAGCTGGCTGGCTGGACTCCATTTGATAGCCTCGTCATACTCGTTGGGTACAGCTCTGCTGTTATCCCAAGCATATAAGCCATCGGAGCGGTATATGATACCTACAGTGACTTTCTTTTCGGTTGTCTCTCCGTCTTTTTCGACCGGCTCAAAAATAGTCAGTCTTTTGAACGGTTCGAGAATGTTCACTACTTCACCGATTTCAGGCAGAAACCCCAGAGGGAGTGCAAACCCCTTCAGTAGTTCCTTCTCCCAAAGGTCGATGTCGTTCAGGTTCATCGGCAGGTTCATGGTCGATCGCCTCCAATCTGATTTGAGCTACTTGCGCCCAAGGCATTCCATAGTAAGGGCTTTTCTTTTTATCGCACACGCCATTGTCAATCCCAATGTATCTGCGTCCTTCCAGCTTGGCAGCAATGAGAGTAGATCCGGTGCCGCAACAGTTATCCAGGACGATTGCATTCCTGTCAGTGTAAGTACGGATTGCGTAGCGCAACAGATCAACAGGTTTTTCAGTGGCGTGGAGCGCTACGGACGGGTGGGGTTTAGGGAAGCGCCAAATTGACGCTGGGTACTTCATGTTACCGTCTGGCGACTCTACCAATGTATAATTGCCATAGCTCCGGTTAGAATGAACGTCTTCCGCCTGTTTCCCTACGGCCTTGCCCTTGGTGTGGTTTTTCTCGCCAACTGTCATTTGCGGATGATACGGCGGCGGAGATTTGTAGAATACCATAATATCCTCGTGCTCTCTAAGCGGCATTTTCTTGGCGTTGAGAAATCCGCTCTTTAGCACCTTGTCCCAGATGATATTGTAGCGGTGCAGCTTAGGGTTAGAGAGCATCATGGTAGCGGTAAATTTATCCTGGCCGAACAGCAGGATCGCACCGTTCGGTTTGATAATCCGCTCATACTGCTCCCAGAGCGGAGCAGGCGGGATAACCGAGTCCCATGAGTTCTGAGTCGCCCCATAAGGCAAATCACAAAGGATCATGTCAATGCTCGCATCATCAATTTCCTTCATGACTTCCAAGCAGTTGCCATTGACGACCGTATTAGGGAGGAGGCTCATGCGCTATCACCATCCCCGTCTACCGTTATGGTATAGGCTATGACCGGGGCGTTGAAATGCTCTGCAGCATATGCCCGGATGATTTCTTCGGCGTTGTCAATGAGCACACCACCAATTCGACGGCCTCTGGCATCCTCAGACATAACAATCGGTTCAGGGATAGATACACCTACCCGCCGTGCCACGTCTTTTACGTAACGCTTGCTGATGGTAGTTGGTACGACAATCGGATATCCAGTTATCGCTGATGTGTAAACTAAGGCGGTCGTTTTACCGCCTCCGCGTTTTCGGAATAGACCTTTCATGTTCTCACCTCTTCATAGTCGGAGCAAGGATATTTGGCACTCGCTCGCTCCTCCTTACTTTTGTATGGACAGTCTGGAACTCTGGCCTCGGCGAGATGAGCCAAGCAGATTACTTTGCCCATCTCGTCTACGGACTGATTATCACACCATTTAGATGTGGGTGAAATTGGTGTTTCATTCACGTTTTAGCTCTCCTTATTGAAGCGTATGCCCCTCAACCTGGTATCCCATGCGAATGCCTTTCCACTCAGGTTTAAGCATAGCTTTCAATTCAGAGGCAACGCCCTTACACATCCGTGTGGTCTGGCCGTAAACTTCGTATTCGCACAGATAAGTGTGATCTACTGAAAGGCCAAAAGCTACATAAGAGATGTGTAACTGGTTAGCCCAGGCTATAACTTCATCTACCTTAGCCTTGTGCTGCTCGTAGTAGGCTTTGGAATCGTCAACGTTTTCCTCAAGAAGGAAAGAACCCCTCACATATTTCTGCTGAGGCACGTTACTCACCTCTTCCCAGTAGACCCGATACCGCCGCGATCAGCGTTGCCCAGCATATCAACCGACTCGAAAAACAACTGGGGCTGGTGCTTCTCAATGCGGAACTGGCAAATACGATCGCCGGCATGAATAACGGTATGGCGGTCTGCACGGGCGGGGAAATACCACTGGTCGTTGTCACCACAGTAAGTCTCGTCGATTACGCCGATGCTGTTGGTTTGACGAATACCGAAATTCTTATAGGTTGAGCTGCGAGGGGCTACGATTGCTTCATAACCCTTGGGAAGCTGCATAGCAATTCCCAGGGGGATCAGCTTGAACTCACCAGCCTTCAGCTCAACATCCTCAGCTGCCCGAAGGTCAACCCAGTCAGACTTGCCGTCGATATATTCCAATGGTTGGATTTTATCGCTGAGATAGCGAACCTTAATTGTTAGCGCCTCTGCCGAATCAGAAGGGCGTGGGCAGACAAGAGGCTTACCGTCTGCTGCCAAAGCGTCCAGTACGGTATCAACCAGGCTGTCATATCCTGCGAAATCGCCGTTGATGTGCAGACAGTCAACACCGAACTTGTCCAAGAAACGCAACATCTCTTTGCTGATCGCATCGCTCTCTTCCTCGGTCTGGAAGCGTCCTGCTTCGTTATAGGGCTTCACCCGATGAACAAATACGTCGATGCGATTATAGTAGTCGAAAACTTTGAAAACCAGTTTATCGAACTCTTCACCCAGTACGTGATCGTTGTCGTTATAGAACGCAGAGAGCAGGATAGGTGAATCGGTAATCACCACATCGACCTTGCCCTCAAGCCGGCTGATGC
>OJPM01000587.1_pt1 | contig 24089 bp, 30 predicted proteins | sample 1598471 | NCBI WGS metagenome assembly OJPM01 (sample SAMN03922484, study PRJEB24848) | human gut metagenome | isolation source: stool sample | host: Homo sapiens | place: Germany | collected 2011-05 | reverse complement strand
TATGCTTTATGCTTTTAAATACATCAAAATACAAGCAAAAACAGAGAAAATGCATTGCAAATGCATTGCAGAAAATAACTTCTAAATTTTAGCATTATCTGAGATTTTATGTTTTTGAAATCTTACATACAGTCAGTAATTGTTATAATTAAATTACTTTTTTAAAATAGCAAAAACCTCTTGCCTTGATATATGCCAAAAATCTTAGGCACACATCAAAGCAAGAGGTTATATATGATTATGAATGTCTTAAATAATGAAATAAAAATTACTTCTGTCGCTTTTCGCACAAGTTGAAAAAACTTTTCACACTAAATGAAAAAAATTGAATTAATCATTTTTGCATATTGTTGCAGAAATGTTTCCGTAAAAATAAAAACACCTTGCAGAGATTTTACTCATCTGCAAGGTGTTTTTTTGTGTTAATTATTCTTTTTTTCGGTTGCCGTTTTGCTCTAAAATGAGATTTGTGCCAGTCTTTTTAATCTTATTTGGCTGATATTCAAGGATGTCAGCAACATCACAACCAAGGACTTCGCATATCCTGTCCAAATGTTCAAGGTTAATACGGTCACACATCTCATTATATATATCGCATATTGTCGCAGGTCTTATGCCGGTTTTACGGGCAAGTTCAGCCTGCGTTATGCGGTATTTGCCAAGCAAATCGGACAAATGAATTTTAATCATAATAACGCCCCGAGTAATATAATATACTACTGCGTTATTATTTTGCTTAATTGGTAATATTATTACCAAATCAGTAATTGGTTATGATAACTTCTTTAAATTCTGCACGATTTTCAGCGGTTGCTGGGAGCAAGTTTTGCCTGCTTACGCACTTAATATGGTAACCTTTATACAAGTCACGAATGAAATCGCAATCGTTATAGGATAGGATAAAACGCCCTTTAATCCCCTTTAAAACGGCATTTAAACGGATATGGTCATCTTTATTGAACTTAGTATAGTTGCGGTTATAGTAGCGTTCCGATGCTACATATGGCGGATCTACATAAAACAGAGCAGAATCACGGTCATATGTTTTAATAAGGTCTTCAAAATCCCTGTTTTCGATAATCACGCTTTTTAACCGTTCTTTGTACTTTGGAAGTTCGGAAACAATATTATCAATCGTTTTAGGAGCTGTGGCGAATGAGTTTCTATTGCTACCAAAACTACATTTAATCAAGTAAAGATATCGTGCTGCTCTTTGCAGGTCAGTAAGCTCAACCTGATTCTCAATCTCATAGCGATATTGCGAAAACAACTCACGAGATTGTAACCAGTCAACCTCTTTTTGAAGTGCTGAACAGTTGTATTTTATTTGCTTATAAAGGTTAATCAGGTCGCCGTCAACGTCATTAAATACCTCCATTTGACCTTTGATTTTATCCTTACCGAATAAGACCCAGCCTGCACCGCCACACACCTCTATGTAGCGGTTACTGTCGCTGGGGATGAGTGAAATAATCTGATTTTTAAGGTGACTTTTGCCACCAATCCAGCCGATAAAGCTACGCATTTTTACCTCCATAATAACTTTTTAGGGGCGTTATTATGGATATGTAAGATTAACCTAACGCTTTCTTTGCATTTGCAATTTTCTTGTCTTTAGACCAATTGCAATCATTGATAAGATGATAGATAGCATTGATTGTCTTCTCGCCGACAATGCCGTCAACCGTGACCTTACCTGCTCTCTGTGCCTCTTTTACAGCTTTCAAAGTGCCGTCACCGAAACCGTTTGAATTATCGACTTTCGTCTTGATGATTCTCATATTGTATAAAGTAATTAACTGCTTCTTGAACGCAAGTGTTGCTGTATTGTGTGCGCCGTATTTAATCATTTCTTCTACCTCCGTGTTTGTTGTTTTACCGCCGAGCTGTGCGGTTACTTCGTCTGCAAGATTGCCAAGCCTGTTATAGAGCCAGTCACCCGGGCAAGATTTATTTGCAAACCACCTATGTACAGTCAAGACCATTTCACCTGATTTTGGCGAATAATTTAGTGTCTTGTCCTCATTACCGAACCAAAGTAGTTTAGTTTTGCCGTTACGCTTGCAAATATCCACACACAAGTCAACAAGTTTGTTGTATACCTTACTGTTCATCGTGTACGGTGCGGTTGTATCGCTTGCACACTCGATTGTGACTGCCCTCTGGTCATTTGCATTGCTTGATGAACACCAAGAGCGATTGCCCTCATCAACACAAAGTAACACTCTGCCGTCATAGCCGATTCCGTAGTTACAGCTTGCCTCACAGGCTGTATTCATAAAGATGTTGCCGAGTGTTTCAACGCTACACTGACCGACTACACAATGTGGAGTAATGCGGTCAATACTGTGTGTGCGTTTACCGCTGTGGTTTGGACTTAATTTTGTGTAATTAACAAGTTTTGAGTTACTCATAGTCATTCCTCACTTTCTGAATCTGTTTTCGTTTCTACTGTTGTCTTTAATCTCTTGACGATTGATACCAAAAATTTCGGCAATGGAATACCGATTTCCGAGAGGTTTTCAAGGATTGAAATTAATTCGTTGATGATAAACCAAATCGTAACAATCATGCCGATACAGTAGTTAATTTGCAGGTCGATTCCGCAGTTGACAAGTGCCGAGCTGATGAGATAGTCGGCAACAATACCGACCGCTACGGCTACGATATAGCCTACCTTTTTGATGATGCCTGTTACACCGACACGGCTGTTAAGCGTGTGGCTGATGTATGCCTGTGCCATTCCTGTTGCATAGTCGATGAGCATTACTGCAATCATTACCGCAAACGGCACAAGCAAGATGTTAAGATATGCGACAATTGCTCCGCACGCAGTGGCAAATAACGCCTGTAAAATGTTTTCTTTCATTGTTTACACCTCGCTTTCTGTCGGCTCGTCAATGGTTGGATTGTCGCCCCATACCGCCATAACGGCGTTGTAGTATTCGTCTGACAGCACCGTTTTGAGCTGTTCTCTGCCGAATTCATCGTTCATATATGCGTTGCGGATGTTTCCGCCGACCTGCATTTCTTCACCGTTAAAGGTCAAAAACTGCTGTCTGAGTACCGAAACGCTGTCCTTTGTGAGCATATCAAGTGTGATTTTTTCTTTAAGTTCCATTTTTCATACCTCCGTTATTTTTATATTTTGTAAATCAAAGAAAAGTTTACCTGCTCATCAGCGACGAAATTATAAGCCTGTTTATTGAGCGGAGTAAACTGCAACCAAGCCGATTTATTTACACTTCCTCTGAACATTCCGCCGTTTTTGCTTATGCCGATATCATGAACAATCACATCCAATTTGTTTGAGAAAGGCATATTGAGCAAAGCTATTGTAGATGTTCCGCCTAAAGATGTTGCGTTCATAATGACGGTGACATTTACAATAACGATATTGCCAATTTTTTCATAGATGCATGTTGCGGATTTTATTTTATCAATCTGAGTAGAGTACGGAGTAAGAGTAGCTGTACCGAGTTCGATATTTGACGAGTCATATTTGCTGTCAAGTGAGGCTTGGGTTGTTTTTTCAAATGCCAAAACCTCGTTTGCAACCTCTGGGACGCCTTCTGCAACTTTATTTGGTAAATAGATTGATTCTTTTTCGGTAATCATAATTTTGGACACCTTGAAAGTACCACTGTTATTAGTACCAAACCTAATCGTTATAAACGATGTATCATTGTTTGTGACAAATGTTCCTTTACCACGTGTTATTCTTACATTATTGGTACTGTTTCCGTTTAAAAATACAAAAGCATTGCTGTTATTGTTGTTTGTAAGCCAACAAATCCAATATTTAGTATTTGGTTTTACACTTATTTTCATTGTTTCGGGGAAAGGTGCGTACCAACCCATCGTAAAAGTGTCGTTTGATGTAGGGGTAGGGGTAATGGTAATTGATTTTTCGGCAAAGTTCAATTCATCAAGTGTGCCCCGATAAACTGGTGTAGTCAAACTCTGTAACCCTTTCGCCCAAGCATCAAAATCAAAAATGTTAGAGCTGTTAACAAGGTTAGCTTTGTTTGCCAGTAAAACATCAACATCTACCTTGTCTGCTTTTTCAGCGAGCGAATTATCGGTTTCAGTCTTATCGGCTTTTGTAAGAAGAGAATTGTAAACCGTACCGCTTGTGAGATAACACGGGCTGTTATTTTTGGGTTCGCTGTCAAACGGCATTGAATCGAGTTTTCGGGCAAGTTTTTTATTCGTTTCTTCTTGCGTATATGCGTCTGAAATGCCGTACCCTGCGAGTGTAGTACTTTTATCTGCTTTACTCGCAAGACTATTGTTCACATCAGTTATGTTAGCTTTATTATTCAGCGTTGTCTCAGTGCTTTGCAAACGGGAATTAATCAAATCAATGTCGCTTTTGTTTGCTTTTTTCGTAAGATTTGCGTCAACCGTATCAAGCCTTGTTCCGAGTGAATCATGACTGCCTCTTGCTGTGGTTATTTCAGACTTCACGGCTTCAAGGCTTGCTTCATCAGCGGTGAAGCGTGTGTTCAGGTCGGCAGAATCACCTCTTGCTGTGGTTATTTCGGTTTCAAGTGCAATTGCTCCGTCTGTTGCCCGTTCAATCCCCTCGTCCATATGGTTGAGGTTGTCGGCATTGAGGGGCGGAGCAGAGCCGTTCACAAAGACAATTTTATTGTATTTGTTCATTTTCTTTTACTTCCTTTCCTAATCGTTTTTCGCCCTTTGATGTGAGGGCAGTTATAAATCCGTCCATTCTCTTATTGAACACAAATGTTTCGATTGTCGGCAAATCTTCAAACGGAGTTTTAATTGTGTACTTATCGCCTGCCTCAAGCCACCAATACGAAAACAGCTTAATTTTTGTCGGGCGGTATTTATATACATCACCAAAAAAATTAACAGAATTATATTTTGTGCCGATATCACTTGCTGTTGTTCTGCACCTCATCAAAATGTTATCGGAAACATACCACGAAAAATCGTTACTGTTGCCATACAAAAACGCTTTTTTATCAGCAAACTTAGCACTGTACATACGGATAGGCTCAAGTTCGTAATCTTCAAAGGATAAATCTTTGTACGAATCGATTGTTTCAACGGAAGATTGAGAATACAGCCTTTTAAAACGCATTTTTCCGTCGGCATCTATAACGGCAAAGCTCAAAGTTAATTCTGCATAAGCTTGAATTAAATCTGACAAGGTAATGTCCTTTATAACCTTTTCCACGCAGGTATCATCAAATTTCAGCGGTACACTAAAGACAGATAAGCTCGGCGGTGAAACCCCTGTAATTGCATAATCTTTGGCAAATTCTGCGATTATTGAATAAAAGCTCTTAAAATTATCGTCTTTTTGATAGTGCGCATAACCATAAGCAAAACTGCCGTCCTCGTTCTCTTTGCCCGCAAACCACAAAGACACATCCGCCTTTGACATATCATAAAAAGCGTCATAGGCTGTGATTTTGACGATGTTACGCTGTTTTTTATCTCTTTGAGCCGACTGAATTTTACCGTAGAAAACAGGACATTCAATCGTTCCTGTTTCGGCAGGACAAATAAGAGTATTTGACGGGTACAAATCATCTGACGGATACAGCTCCGATTCAAGATATGTTGCCGTTATGATGACCTGTACCGTCTTTCCTATCAAAGCCGAGCAATCATAATCAATGAGTTTCACGCTCATTTCAGAGGCTATGCAACCGCCGAATTTCAATTCTTTTTCAACGATTTCATTTTCAAGCGAAAAGCTGTCAAGCACGATACTTTCACCTGTTATATCCTCAAAACTGCCGTCAGGAGAATGCAGGGCAACGGTGTTGTAAAGTGTGTTTGTTTTCAGCTTATCAGCAATTTCTTTAGATACAAGCATTTTTAAGAATCACCCCTTAATACTCAATCAGTTCAACCGTAATCGGCTGATAGGTTATATCATTCTTTTCGGCATCCATTACGGTATATTCAATATCGGGAATATAAAAATAAGAGGTGTAATAGCTGTTCGTTTCATCGTTCCAATAAGTTACCCTGCACTTCCTCTGTAACTTATTCGCCATTGAGAGGTTGATAATCGACTGAAAATCAATCTTTTCGTCAAGATGAAGAATGTGAGTTGAAAACGAAATTTTTGTTTTGTAATTTGGCAGCGTTGCCCTTTGAAGCGTACCGTTCTGATCTCGTTCCGCAGAAGTTTCAAGTCGCTGATTCGGAGTTGATGAAAATGCGGTAATGTACTTATTCGGCATTATGTTGTTTCCGAATTTAAGCAAATAGCCGTTATAATTTGACATATCATTTCCCCCTTTATGCGAATGCGGATTTACCGTTGTGTCTGCGTCTGTAAAGCTCATCCTGTCTTATCATTTCTTCAAAAAGCGTTGAACCCTCAAGCTCGGCAGTAAACGAATAAGTGTTGCCACCGTTATTGCGAAAGATAATGAACATTTCATAAATGCGTTTAAGCAGGTCAAGAATTTGTGTGAGAATCACTGTATCCTGACCGCCCGAATTGTCGAGCATACCCTGTAACTTGTTAAGAGGAGAAATAACCTCAGGGTTACCGCTGTTAGCACCTGCGTTATCGCCGACAACCGCAAGTGTCGGAGCTTTAACAATACCGCCTTTTGCAAATTTTCGTGCCGGTGATTCCGTGGGTTCTTCAAATCTCGGAATGAGAGGCGGATTTTCAGGCATTGAAAAACTCCAATCCTGTCCAAAAGCCGCTCCGATAATACCGGCTATTCCGCCGATTGAATTAACAACGCCAGAAACAAAGTTATAAATACCTGTCCACAACGCATTTATGCCGTCAATGATTGCGTTTATAATGAACTTAAACACGGCGCAAATGCCGTCCCAAATGCCTTTGAAGAAGTCATAGATACCCTGCCATGCTTTTTTCCAATCGCCTGAGAAAACACCTGTAATGAAGTCAATAAGACCGCCGAATGTTTTCTGTATAGAGGTAACCAACCCACCGATAAATGTAAACACATTATCAAACACTCTTTTTACGGCATTGAAAACATTCTGAAATATAGGTCCCCAAAAGCTGACAAGCCAGTTTACAAACGGTGACAGGAAGTTATTCCACACGGTTGAAACACAGTCTGCAACCTTGCCGAAGAAGTTTATTGCACCTTCAAAAACAGGCTTCAGCCAGTTTTCCCAAGCTGACTTTACGATTGCTACGATAAAATCCCACGCAGGCTTAATCCATTGATTGTAAACATTCATCAGGGTTGTGCCGATGTTGGTAAACATATTGCAGATATTCTGAAAAATCTGCTGTCCGTTGCCGTTCCACCAATTACTGATAATTGTTCCGATATCTCCGAAAATCTGACCGATAAAGTCAAACACATCTGCAAACTGCAATTGTAAATTTTCAAGAAATTCTGTGATTGTTGCACCGTCATTTTCAGTCCATTCAACAAGGCTTTCGGTTGCGATTGAAAACGCACCCGAAACAACTTCGCCGACTGAACCCGCAAAGGTTGTAAGACCGCTTAAAAGATTGGAAATTGATTCTTCCATTTGAGGGCGAACATTGTCAATTGCATTGCCTGCAAGTGTACCGAAATTATCAAAAAAGATTGAAAGGTTGTTATAGCCGTTTGTAAGATTGTTGCCTATGGCGTCGATAAAGCCGATAATCTTTTCCCTGTCTTTTGAAATCCACTTAGCAACACCGCCTGAAATGGTCTGAAACGACTTTCCGCCGATTGTTGCAACCGCTCCGAATGCAGAGCCGATTGCCCCGAGTTTTGCAGAACCGACCTTTTGCATTGTGCCGAATGCCTTTTGAACTATGGGAACAGCATTATCAAAAACGGTCTTGCAGTTCTTGCCTATAGCTGACCAATCAACCTTGTTAATACCTTTCTGTACATTCTCGACAAAGCCTTTGAATCCGCTTTTTTCGTATAGATTTTTGAATGCCCCCGAAAGGTTTTTGCTTGTGTCCTTGACAACATTCTTTGCAACAGCTCCGCCCGATGACCCGCCCGATGAGCTTTTTGATGAGGAGGTGTCTGACTTTGAAGATGAGCTGTCAGAGCTTGAAAGCACATTCAGCTTATCAAAGCCCGCAACACTTCTCTTTGCTTTTTCGGAACTTTTCTGAACATTATCAAGTGACTTTGAACTGTCATCTGCCGTATCCGTAAGGCTTTTGGCTGAATCGGACGCAGATTTGATATTGCTTGCGGTGTTATTGCCTGTATCCCAGCCGAAGACCTTTGAAAGCGATTCAACCGCACCTTTGGCATATTCCGTTAAAGTCGCAAGTGCGGAACTCAACCGCTTTACAACCTGAGTTGCCACCTGAAGAATAGGCTGACCGACTACGGCAAGGAGCTGTTTCCAACTTTCTCTGAGGTTGCCCGTTACATTCTCCCAACCGTCTGCTTCACGGCTTGCCTGTCCCATAGCACCCGAAAGCTGATTAGCGTCCTTGACCATTTGCAAAAGCGTGAGCTGTTTCTGCGATTCCGACAAATCCGTAAATGACTTGCCATACAGCTTATTAGCCGCCGCATTTCGTGTGGTTTCAGTACAGGACAAACCGAGTGCGGCATCATTTTCAAAGTTGCCTTTCAAGAACGATTTCAGGCTTTCTGCGGTGTCTTCAAGCGAACGGTCATAATATGCGGCACTGTCGGCTGTTACCTGCAAAGCCTCCTGCATCATTCCCAAAGCACTTGAACTGTCCATACCCGTAGTTTTTGCAAAGGCATAAATGCTTGTGCCGACACCCTGTAATCGGGTTTCAAGAATACCGCTCTGATTGGCAACGCTCTGAATGGCTGATTCTGCCTGTGACTGCATTGTGCCGAAAGTCTGCTCAAACTGCGAATTTGCCGCATTGACTTCCGCAGCCGATTCAATGCACTGCTGACCGAACTCCTTGATTTTAGCAACGGAAAAGGCGGCAATCACAGCCGTACCGATTTTCTTAAACGAAGATGAAACCGAATTGCTTAACTGCTCACCGCTGCCTTTGATGTTTGAAAACTCTTTCTCGGTTTTCTGAGAAACACCCTCCGCAACCTTTGAAAAGGACTGTTTCATATCAGTGCTTACATTTTCAAAATCTTTTGAAAGACTTGAAAATGCCGAATCAAACTTTTTGGTAATTGAATCGGAAATCTTATGCAATGTTTTTGAAATATCATCACCCGTAAGCCTGACATCAAGCTCAATTTCACCCGCCTTTGTCGCCATATTCACCACTTCCTTTCATTTTAGATTCTTTAAAAACAGGCATAAAAACAGCGCACACCGTTATGATGTACGCTTAAAAATTTTGCAAAAGAACAGCCGCCCCGTTTGGAGTGGTTGTTTTTTTACAAGCTTGCAAAAAAGTTTTGAAATTCTGCAAGAACGGTGTTCATATCTTCGTCTGAATAGTGCTTTACATTCCTTGACCGCCATTTGTTGCGGATTTTATGCTGTGACGAAGTAAAGTTTTTCAAGACCTCTTTGTCGGTTTCAAGGCGAATTTGAACCGTTCTTGCAAGCGGTGTTTCGGGTCCTAAGCCTTGCAGAAGTGAGCAGAACTCATTCCAACTCATTTTTGCAAAATCCTTTGAATAAATGCTGACCCCGTACTCCGAGCGAAAGCTCGACACGATTAAATCAAAGTCATCAATCAGGTCGTAGCCGGGGTCTGAGCTTCCCCCTCGTCAGTCAAATCGCCTGTTGCAATTTTGGCAGATTCGCTGATAAGGGCGTTGAAATCGTGCATATTCAGCTTTAACTTTTCAATCTTTTCTCTCTCGGATTCATCAAAAAGAAGATGATACATTTCGATAACATCTTTACTTTTACCGTTGCCGTCCTCAAAAAGTGCCGCAACTTTGAGCATTGAAACTGCGTCATTGTTGATTGCAAGGTCAACATTTTTAACTCTGACACTCGGCTTTTCCTCAAAATTAAGCTTGTCTGTAATATCAATTAACTTTGACATAATCGTTCATTCCTTTCGTTTTTTTAAGCGGCTGCTGTATATACGGGTTTGCCGTTTGACATAACTTCAAATTCAAGCGGAGCAACACCCGTACTTGCGCCTGCACCGTTTGATGTAACGGATACAACTGCATTTTTAAAGAGGACGGTTGCACCGTTAGGGAAGGTCCACATAAACGAAACTTCTGTCTTTCTGCCGTTTTCAAATGCAAGGGCGGCAATCTGGTCATTGCCTGCGTCACCGATTGTACGCTTGCCCTTTACCGAAATTGTGATTGACTTTGCTGTCATAAGCCTTGACTTCCAGCCCTCGTTTTCAAAGGCTGTCCATTCCTCGACACCGTTGTCAAATGCAACAGAAAATTCTTCGCAGTTAGCAATATTTGTCGTGGCGGATTCTGTTCCTGCCTTGCCAACCGCAAACTGATTTTCATAGCACGGGAATACTCCCGATTCAACTTTTGCCATAAAATTACTTCCTTTCGTAATAAAATTTAACTTCAATGACCTGCTCATACACACCCTTGTCGTCTGTTCCCACATCAACGGGTTCTTCCGTGAGCAGTTCGATTATATAGATTTTGTGTTCCTTAATTTCAACATTTTTAATGTCGTAAAGCGTTTCGTAAAGTCTGCGTGCAAACTCCTCGGTTTCTCTTGCGTTGTCGGTGTAATGGATAAGCAAAGACACGCTTATTGTATCGTAGGTGCTTTCACCGCCGATTGCCCTTGTGGGTGTTCCTGACTGCTTTAATGAATACACACCGATTGACCTGTCCTGCTTGTTGTCAAGCTTGCCGATGTAATAATGCTCGGCTGAGGTAACGCTTTTGAGCCAATCTCTGATGTCCGATAAGTAAATCAAAGTCCTGTTTCCTTTCTGTATAATCTCACAAATGCCCGACTGCAAAAATTCTGCCGTGTACCGCCCTCAAGCCACGGTGAGAACCATTTACCGCCGGCGGCAATGTTTTCCTTACGGCTGAAATTATACTCGGGATGAAAATACAACCGCCTTGCATACGGAGTGCTTGACACGATTTTAACCGTGCCGTTCCAACTCTGCGCACAATCTTCAAAGGTGTTTTCGTTTTGAAGATTACCCGTATCAAACGGCATTACCTGCGTGTTTTTCACCTGTTTAAGAAGTGCGTCACCTGTCTGTTCAAGAGCCTGTTGCTTTGCCCTATCAAGCTGTTTTACAACAGGCATATTGAGTTTGATTTTTGATGATACCGAAAATCCCATTAAATCACATCCAATTCCGTAAAATTAACTGTACCGTCAGGGTTGCGGTGTTTAATGCTCTGCACAATATTTCTCTTTACGCCGTCAAGGACTGCAAAGCCACCGCTTAAAGTGGGGCTGTCGGGGGCAATGTCGCCGTCAAAAAGCAAGACAGCCGACACCTGAACAATTTTCTGCTCTTTGGTATAGACTGTCTTTGCCTTTGACTGCACATTGCATACAGCATTGCCTCCGCAGCGAAGATTTGACGGATAAAGATTTTCGGAGGGATACAGGTTTTTGCACTCAAATGCGATAACAGGAGAGCCGTCCTCGGTTATTCCCTCACCGTAGATTGTGACCTCGACAGGAGTTTTGCAAAACTGCTTTTTTACAAGTGACGGAAATTTCACGGTTTTCACGCACCTTTCAGATTGCAGGATAACAAAGTCCTGTTGATTTTAGCAACGCATAGAGGTCGGCAGGAATTGCCACTCCGCTGATGCACATTAAGTTCCAGCTTGCGCCAAATTCCATTGATGTGCCGTTGATTGAATAGCTTTTCAGGTAGGAAGAAATCATATCGGCATTTTCTTCTTCAAAAGCAGTAAGTCTGCTATGCACTCTGCCGATGATTCTCTTCTGCATTTCCGAAAGTTTTTCAAAATCAATGCGGTTAAAAGTCAGAACATCAATGTGTTCGGCAGAGATAATGCTGTTTTCATCTCCGCCCTGATGTTCAATGTAATCGGCATACATTACGCAACCGCCGTTGTGTCAACATCGGCATAAATGCTGTCAATTTTGCCGTCCTTGCCGTTCGGGAATACGAATGTATCGGAAAGCGAACGGTTCTGATAGAGCCAGCCGTCACCCTCTGTGTGTGAGCCGGGAGCAAAGAAGTAAATGCTTGAAATCTTCGGAACAGTCTTGCAGGTTTCACCACAGGCAACAAGAACATTGATTTTGTGAGCGCCTGTTGCAGGCTCAAAACCGCCGTCATCGGGGTTAAAGTTGAAGTTATCGTAGAAACGCTCATCGTCAATAACCTCGATGATAGGGCAACCGTCAATCTCGGTCACTCTTGTTTCAATGCCGATACCGCCCTCTGCAATCTGTGTAAGCTCAATCTTACGAGTGAACTCTGTTGACTGTTCAAGGCAGTCCATAATGTGAGATGTCACATAGGCAACAAGTGTGCCTCTTGCCTTGTATCTGCGGAGCTTGCCGGCAGAGAGAATTGTTTTGAGCTTTGAATAAGCGTTCTCCTTAGTCCACTCCGATGTCTTTGTTGAAGAATGATATCCGTCTGTTGCCTGAGCCTTTGTTGCAACCTTTGAGAAGAAAAGTGCGTCTGTTTCGGGAGCAACCTGTGTCTGTTCAAATGTCTTTGAGATGTTCTCAACGCTTGCAGTCGAATTTGTTTCATCGACATCTGCCTTGTCAACGAGGAACTCAATATCACGGTCGTGTTCGCAGGTGAACGGAACATCGGTCTGAACATACTTGCCCTTGTTCCAACCGCCGTTGCGATTGTGGTTCTTAAAGCCTGATGTGCTCATCTGTGTGAAGTGGAAAGTTCTTGCGCCAACCCACTTTACATTTGAAGTGATGAATGGTGATGTAAGTGTGCCCTGAACAAGAATTTCGAGCAGATCAGGGCTGAACTGCTCGGCATAGTTATTTGTGTTTGCCATAATTTTTCAATCCTTTCTTTGGTTAAATATTAAATCTGTTCCATTTTTTGGTAGGAACATTTGCCTTTGGTTTTGTACCGTCCGATGTACCGTTGCCGTCACCGCCGATTTTCTTAACTCCTGTGCCGTTCTCGGCAGGTTTGCCCTTGAGTGCGGGGATATCATCAAGCACCTTTTTAACAGCCTCTGTCAGCTTTTCCGCATTGACCTTGCCGTCTGTCACAGCCTTTGAAAAGTCTGCAATTTTAAGCACATAAGGAACTGTTGCAATGTCAACGCCCTGTTTTACGGCTTCGAGGGTTGCCGATTGGTTGACTTCTGCCGTGAGCTTTGCGTTGTTTGCAGATTCAACTTCCGACTGCATTTTTGCAAAGTCGGGAGTGTTCTTGGCTTTCTGCTTTTTAAAAGCACCGATAGCCTCTTTCATCTCATCGGCTGACAATCCCTGCTCCTTAAAATAAGACTTCAACACGGTGTCCTCTGTCACGCTTTGTTTGCCTGTAATAAGGCTTGCGAGCTTGTCGTAATCAAAGGCAGGAGCGTTTCCCTGTGGAGTTCCCTGCGGTGCAGGTGTCGGTTCATTGGGGGTTGGTGTTGGATTTGGTTCTGCCATTTTTTTCATATCCTTTCAGTTTTTCGGGTGTCTCCCGTAATCAGTTTATAGAGTGTCTCTCTGTTTCAGTTTTGCACGGTGTCTCCCGTAGTTTAATGTCTTCGGACAATAAAAAAGCACCTTACATATTCGTAAAGTGCTTAATCTGCTGATTCTGTTTTCTTTGCTCTCGGCTTTTTGGGAGTGTCAGGCTTGACCTCTTCTGCAAAACCGCCGTCAATGAGTTCCTTTGCTCTCTGCTCGGAGCATTCAAAAACTTCATTCACAGGTCGGGTTACATAGCCGTTCTGCCTGTCATTAAATGCTGTTGTTACTCTGATTTTCATTCTGTCACCACCTTTCTAAACCGGTCGAAATCGACGGGTTTAAATGCAAAAAGCACCCTATAATCAACATTGCTGTCGATTATAAAATGCTCAATTCGTAATTTTATGCTGTTTTTGTGAATTGCATATAACAAAACCGCCCTTTTTACGGAGCGGTTAGATTATGCCACTATCTTTTAGATATTGCATTTTTTGTTTTTCTCTAAGCTTACTGTAAAGTGCTTCAGCATCTTTAGCTTCTTGTGGAGCATCTTCACGCAAAGTGACATTTAAACCATTTGTTACAAGGTACGGCTTAAACGCATTCCATAGAGATTTTTGTTCTTCAGTTTGTATCAATCTCATACTATCATCACCCTAAAAGTTTGCTGACTCTGTACTCATTATACACTTCATCCATAGCTTTATCTTTTAAGCATTCAAAAGCATACTCACTTATATCCTCTATATTATAACCGTTATTTATCAATTTTTCAACCTTTGGAGCATAAATTTTATTAAGGTAATCGCAATATTCAAAATAATCGTTAATACTTCCAAATTTTGCTCTGTAATTTTTAGCGTCTTGCCAATGAATCAGTTCGTGCAGAATTGTACTCAATCCGTCTTGCGGACAAGCCAAGTTTTCTTGTAAATCTGACAAATCACTTGTTGAAAAGTATGCTGAATTGACATTTAGAACATTTTGCATTGGCATATATGAAGCAATAGCATTTACTCGCATTTCTTCGGGAGTGACAATACAAATTTCAGGCTTTCCGCTTGTTTCAACCTCTCCAAGCATATCAAACGCTTTTCTCACTTGCATATCAAAATTATGAAGTTTTTTTCGTTTTAGCTTTACCTTATCTGAAATATAAACATTGTCACACAATGTATTTGCCTTGTGGGTATCAATTGTAATTGTTTCGCCCTCAATTTTGCGTTCAAAAGTTTTTGATATATCTTCCTTAAAAACAGGTCTGTAATATTTTTGTTCATCAGTCTTCAAAGAAAATTGTTTTGCCTTTTCTTCAAGCGTATTCGCCCTATCGTGCCACTCATCGGCTCGGGTTTGGGCAATGCGTTTATTGTCCTCATCAAGACTGTATTCGGCACGGCGGTCAAAGCGTTCTGCCTGTCGCTGTGCATACTGCTGTTTTTCTTCAAGCCGTTCTCTACGGTCCATTTCTGCCTCTTCTTCGGGGGTGACAGGTTCGAGTGTCGTTATTTCCTCGTAATATGTACTTGTGCTGTCCTTACATCTCGGATGAAACAAACCGTTCTTGATTGCGGTTGAGAGAAGCGGATAGTTTCCGTCTGACTTTTTGCCGTTTGAATAAACATCGTCAATAAACACCTTGCCGATATATTTTGCACAATCGGGGCAACCGCCCTGTCTTGAGTTCACAACAACGAGGGATACTCCCCATTCGGCTCGCTTTTCGCCCTCACCACGCAGATAGGCTCTTTTGTTGGCTGTTTTAACCGCCATATCCGCATAATCCGAGAGCGTATGCCTTGCACCGTTTTTGTATTCAACACAATTAAGACCTGCGTTGAGCATATCTTTACAAGCCATATCAACGGCTTTTTCGTATGTAACCGCACCCGTGTTCATTGCAACCTGTGCGTTAAAAATCGCCTTGCGGTACTTGTCGTTGCTCATACGCAAAACTGCCGTTTCTGCCCTCTTTAAATCGTCTGTGGTCGATTTTATGAGTGCGTCAAGTTTACGGTCATTCACCTTAAAAAACTCGGCTGTGCTGTGTGCTGACGGCTTTTTCGGGGCTTTGAAACCGTCCTTGACAGCTTCAAGAATTTCTGCCTCCTGACTTGCATTTCCGTCAGCTTTGGCGGTGCGAATCATCTCTTCAACCTTGCTGTTAATGGTTTTGAAACGCTTGCCGAATTTCTTTGCGTTGTGCTTACGGTACTCTTCAAGACTTTTGAGCTGTTCAGCCTGCCATTGTGTCCAGTTGTAACCCTCTTTGGTTTCTTCGGCTCTGTGACGGCTGAAATTTCTCATCATGCTGTCAATCAGTTCATCTTCGATTTTTTCAAAGGCTTCTCTGATACTGTAATCACTCATTGTTTACCTGTGTATCGTTCTGTTCGGGATTGCTTTCGGTTTTTTCTGCATTATTTTCCGCATTTTCTTCATCATCTGCTTTATTGTCAGGTTCTTCTGTGTCGGTAAGGTCCACATCGTCAAGCTCCGATTTTTCTTCCTCGCCTGCAATGCCCTGTTCTTCCTTAATTCTCTGCACCTCTTCGGCTTTCCAATCCTCCGACTTGCTGTCGCCGTAAAGCTCGTCAACCGAGGTTTCAACTGACATCAAACCGCCCTGCCTTGCTTTTGACACGGTTTCAACCTGACTTTCAAAGCTCGGATTTGCATATTCGCCGAAGTTTACGGATACTTCCAAACCCTCAACAATACCATTGCCGTTGAGTTCACTGTCTGCATTGAGTACAACTGCAACAAGGCTTTGAAGTGCGTTCTGCGTAATTTTCACAAGGTTCTGCCTTGTGTAAAGGGTTGTCTTTTCCTTTTCACGCTGAGCATCTGCATTATCAAGCTTCTTCGTATCAATGCCGAGAGTTGACGGCGATATAATGCCCTGTAAGCAGAGGTCGAGGGCAGTAATGTATGAACTCAAATAGCTTTCATGCTGAATCTGCGGACTTTCGGTGTAAATCCTGTTGCCGTTGCCGTTTTCAGACATATCGTTGCCCACGGTGATAAATCGGTTGTCAAACGGATTTGGCGATATCGGCTGACAGGTTTCGGGATTTCTCGGAACAAGGCAACCAGGCACATACTGCTTTGTTCGGCAGGCTCTGAGTGCGTCCATCCACTGTGACCACACTTCATCAAGGCTGTCGAAAGCGTCTGTTTTTATGCCAATAATGCCCGCACCTCTGCCCTTGTGGCACGATTTGCCGTAAAGGACAGGTACAGCCCACATATATGATTCGTCAAATGTAACGCCCTTTGAATCAATCCACGAAAGAGCGTCAACCGTGTGCAGGTCAATCTCTTTGCCGTTGTCATCATACAAAGCATAGTGAATATAGCCGTAACCGTATGTTTCTTCAAAACGGTAACGGCGGTGTTTTTGCGTGTAATCGGTGTAAAACTTAACCTCTCGGATTCTGCCGCGCACATATGTAAAGTCGATGTTTTCGGCAGGATACCATTCAACAATCGGAACATCTGATACAGCCGTGTCAAAGCTGACCTTAAAAGCACCGTCACCGACAACACATAGGTCCCGGAGCATTTGCTTAACCGTGTCGGATAGCTTGTTCTGCTTTTCAATGTCTTCCCAACGCTCTGCATAAGCGGTTGAATTTTTACTTGTAACATCTGTGCCGTTGTAGTCGGCAATTACGATATTCACGAGCGTTTCGCAGATGAGTGCCGGCAAGCCCGTGTGTATTTTACGGATTTCAAGTCCCTTTGTGCTTTTTGCCGCCCAAAACATAGTTTTGTTTGTATCAATCTGCCTGTACAGCTCCGCAAGCTGTTTGCTGTTGCCCCAATACCAAATGCGATTGATAAAGCACTCGGTCAGATGATTGCTTGTTTCGGTGATGGCAATTGTTTTGTCGCTTGCAGGAGTAATCTGCAAAAAGTTTTTAATTCCCGATCTGATAGATTCAGCCATTCTGTTAATCAGCCCCATTTATTTCACTTCCAATAATATTTTTAAACGGCAGCCACGCATATTGACCGCTGTTAATGCAATGGTCGTGACCGTCCTCGGGTGTGTTGTCTTTATCCTCTCGCCAGCTGTAAATTTCAAACTCGGCAATCGTGTTTTTACAATGTTCAAGCACAAAATAACAGTCGGTGGCAAGCCAGCCGAGTACAAGATTGATTCGGTCGATAATCTTCGTTTTCTTCCATGCATTTGCAAAGTCATAGACACAGCCGTGCTGTCGCTTATACTTCTGAAATTCGGTAATAGTCGCTTGGTCGGCGCTATCAATAAAAGCCGTGCGTGCAAAGCCCCATTCATCACGGTTGCGGTCAAGAAAATCAATAAAATTCTTCACCGTGTCACTCGGGGCAATAGGTGTTTGCATTTCAGCGTTGTTATAAACTCTTTCATCAAGCTGAACACACTTGCCGTGATTGGTAATGCCGTAAAATGTCATTGCGATAGTGTCAGGCGACTTCTGCGAATATGCGGTATCAAGACCTGCGGTGAACTGAACAAAGTGTTCCGACTTGCGGTTACAGTTCAAAAACTCTCCTGCCCACTCTTTTGATTTGATATGTCTTGCCCTCTCAAAATTCGGAAACACAAGCCCTGTTGCTCTGCCTCGCAAACCTAAGATTTTATTTTTATAGAGCTTTGTACCTTTCGGTGCAGAGTTCTTTTTCTTTTCAATCTGTTCGGGTGTAAGACTTAAATTATCGGCAAAAGAAAAGAACCAATACCGCCAATTCGGTACAGGTTCTTCGGTAAGCTCCGCCGTAATCTCGGGAGGAACATCGTTTTCATATTTTTTAAAAGGACGGGAGCGGTTGACAAACTCCTTATACACAGGCAGGCTCGGATCGTCGGGATTCAGCGTTGCAAGCATATAGTCATTACGGGTTGACATCTCTCGGATAAACTCGATATCAGCGGTGTTGATTTCGTCAATATAAACGCACCCAAACTGCGCACCGAGTACCATTTCCCATTTATCTCGACTGCTGTAGCCGAGAATATAGATAATTTTGCCCTCAAACTTGATATGCGGGAGCTTGTAGTCCTTGTCGCCGTTGCCACAGTAAACTGCGTTGCGGTGCAAGTCGAGAATACCGTTGTCCTGTTGAATTATAGTTTCCTCAGCCTTGCCCGTAGTTTTGGCGGCAATTGCGTGAAGCTTCTTCGGCGACTGCGACACCATTCGCATAAACTTAACACCTGCTCCGACTGTTGTTTTTCCTGAGGCTGTAGTTCCTTCAAGAAATTCAGCCGACACATTTGTTGTGTTGATAAAGTCGATATACTTTTGTGAAAGCGGGAATTTGTTACTCACTCAGTCCCTCACCACCCAACTGTCTGAACACATCGGATAGCTTTTCGGACTGCTCAACCTTTGCGTCAACATTAAGTTTATCCTTGAAAAGGCTATATACTTTACCTAACAACTCGGCCGCTTTGTTTGCGTCGGATATTCTTGTTGGTATCGTTACTATCTCCGGCACTTCGCTTTTAATTGTATGTTTTCGCATTGTACCATTTTCATCAGGTTTGTATGTTGACTCTTCCTGACTGACTGTTACAACAACGCTTTCTTTCTTTTCACGTCTCATAACTGCAGTAAGGTATTTCAGAACCTCATCTTGCTGAGCAATTAGTTTTGATTCTTTTTCAGATAATCTTTTGTCTATATATTCCCTTATGTTGGGTTTTGCCAAGTTTTCACTTGCTATATTATTTGCGTTCTTTTTTGAATATCCTGCCCTTATTGCGGCTTGTGTTGCATTAAGGTCAACTAAATATTCATCGCAAAATCTTTGTTGCTTAGCTGTTAGCATAGCCATAATACAACACCACCTTTCACGCTAACACAAAACCGCCCTCGGGGTGAGAGCGGTCTCTGAATAACAATTTTATTTAACTCTAGTATTTTTTTCTATGTTTTCTAAAAGTGAAAACAATTCATTTTCTTTTTCATCTTCAACTTGAAAATCCTTCTGCATTTGTTTCATATTTTCGATTAACAAATGACGAACAAAGTTAATGAATTTTGCAAATGTAACCAAAGACATCAATATTACAATAGAAAGCCAAAAAGAAACAAATATATTTTTAATTTCATCGTCACCAATTAGCCAGGTACAAAGAATAATGCAAACAATGTTTTCTATAATGCCTAACATTATTAGCGTTATAATAGGCTTATCTGACTGTGATTCAAGTATTGCCCTACTGACATTTATAACCGATACAGACACTACCGTTGCGATTGTTAAATAAAAACCAGTGGTAATAGTAAGTATAGTCGCTATCATATTTAACCTGTCATTAGGAAAGATTTTAACTGCTAAATTATCAAGAGTAATTTTTATATCAACAAAACTATTATTATAAATTATTACCCCCACAATTACCCCCACAATAAAGAAAGCAATGGATATCAATAATATAAAGAATTCTATTTTAAAATCGCTTAATGATGATTTAATCTTATTCATATATTTCACCTCCTACGATTTCATACTACCACTAATTGTCATAATATTCCTCCGGATTCCAATCCAAACGCAGCTCTCTTAATTCAGTGGGCATTGATATTTCAGCAGCTTGTATGGAAATTCTCTGTTTTCTATACTTATTAACCTTACCTTCAAAAGCTTCATTACAGCTATTTAAAAGATATTCAGAAGGCAAAAAATTGTCTCGAATACCAAAAGTGTGGCTAACTATAATATTACTATCTTTAAGTTCAGCATAGTCATTATCACCTTGAGGCGTTACATATTTTAATCTGATTTGTTTGATTATATCTGGATTTAACTTCAAATCTTCAATCAATTGATAAACACAATCTATATCAAGAGAATCCTTCTTTTTTGCATAATTAAATCCAAGTTCTAGTTTAATGCTTTCCGATTTAATATCATTAGCAGAATATGCTATAAAAGAATTTATATGTCCTTTTTGTGATCTGAATCTATTTGCATACAGAGACTTAACTGCATCGCTAATGCGTAATTCTATGATAATACTTTTTACGTACTTTGCATTCTTTAATTTACTTAAACCATTATCTTCAAATAAAGGTATAATTTTGATTTCATAATCGAAATCAGCAGGTATAAAACTGTTTAGATATTCTTCAATCAATGTAAAGTTAGGTCCCATTTTATTCTTAGTTATTATGGCAACATTATTCGTTATGTTGAAAACCATAGAAGACACTTCAAACAGTTCCGTGTTTAATTCCGTGAATATATCATCTTTTTGTGTATAGGTTTTACCCTCTTTTAGTTTACCAAATGGTATAAGAAAATAATTGCTGTCGTTTCTCAAAAATCGTGAAATTGTAATCTTTTTACCACCAATATCTCGGTACAATATTTTTGACTTATCTGCCATAGCAAAAATTTCTTCTATTTTTTCGAAAAAGTTTTTGAAATTTCCACTGTAAATATTTTTGTCATTTTTATCTTTTGGAGCAAAAGTCAACACAAAAAATTCTACTTTTTTCGACATATAATATCACCTCAGTTACATATTATACATAATAATACAACTGTTTTCAATGTTATTTGTACAATTTGTAACATTGTTCAAATATAGTGACATTTTTTATGCACAATAACGATTACAAGACTGTATTCATACGAAAACAGCCTATGTAATCGTTATTATTAGGAGAGTTTTATATGTCTCTTGTTGTTGCTTTCTTCAGTTTACATTATACCGCACCTAAAACGGAAAAACGGACAAATTTACCAATGGTGGCGGTTGCACATTTTTCTTATGTTGTCGGGAGTGTTGATTCCGCCTGTATCGACTGCAATCTTCGCCCAGCTGTATTTTAAGCCGAGGTGCATAAACAGGCAGTTTTCCACAAAATCATCCCGTGAGAGGCTGTTCAGAGCCGAGTTCCTGCGGATTTCAAGGTTCTGAATATCACGCTGAATATCGGCAATCTGCGCCACCGCATTGCCCACCCTATCGGATGTCTGACCTGACGGAACAATTCGTTCACCCAGCGTCACCGCCGTGTTGTCCGCCTCAGCCTGAATCCGTGCCATTTTCGCTCTGAGCCGTGAAATCTCTCTGTTAATGTTCTTAATCTCTTTAGCTGTCAATCACTGTCTACCTCACTTTCAAGCCAATGTTTCGTGCAGTCAATGCAACTGCCATTGAATCGCTTTTTCATAGGACAACCGAAATATGGAGTTCCATATGGACAGGCAAAAAAACTCATGCAACTCCGAGCCATTTCGTCAATTGACATCTGTTTGATTTTTTCAAAGTTCGTCATTATTTTTCCTGCTCTCCTTTTTCGGCACCAATTCACCAATAAGATTTAAGCCTTTGTAACATTCATCACATAGATGTATTTTAATTCTTCCCTTGCTTTCGATAGGAATTGCAATCCCACTGATGCAATCTGTATCAATCCTTATATAGAATTCCTTCATTTTAACTTTGTGCGGATTCGAGATAACTTTTTCACAACAATCACACTGGTAAATTCTCATTTATTTCACTTCTTCCCTTTCTGGTAAAGGCTGATTCCAACAACTACGACAGCTAACATAGAAGTTACCCTCTTTTGTTTTTGGACAACCCGAAACAGCTCCTAAATTTTTTAGACAAAGCTTTGGTACTCCGTGATTAAGCTCTGCATTCGGATACTTCTCCAAAAACTCCGTAAGAAATGTCTTTGGCGGATGTTCATCGCTCCACCTCTGTACAGCCTTAACCGCCTTTTCAGGATAATACATTTCAAAGGTTGGACACGATAAACCTTCACCGTTGTTATTACTACACAAAGGACAGTTGCTACACTTAATTTTACACAGTCCGTTCTTTGTTCTTTTCGTCATCTTCAACTTTTCGTTGAAGTAGTTTGTAGTTTTCGTACAATCAATCATTTTCTTCGTCTCCTTCAAAATTAACAACTTTTCCGTTGTCTGTGTAGTCCCGCTTCTCAAATTCAAGTTTCAGCTTGTCGATAACCACACGGTCGATATGCTCCCAAAACACTTCGTCAGTGTCGGAGTGTTCAATTATTTCGGTCATAGACTTCAAAGCCTTCACACATCTGTCACGGCCAAAGCCGAAATCCTTATGCAAGGCAAATACGATAGTCTTAAAAATTCGCCTTGTCAGGTCATTGATTTCTTTGTCCTTGACTTTCTGGTATTCCCTGTCTGCAAGGCGGTTAATTTCCGCCATAGCCTCCCTTTTCAGCTTAACGGGTATTCTCGCTTTCAACGCTTTCTCTTCTTTCAAATCCACAGACAAAGCCTGTGCTTACGGGCTTGCAAAACCTGCAATGCTTACAGCAATAAACACATATGTACAAACCTTTTTCAGAGTATGGGCATTTCCGTATGCTACATGGATGATATTCGTGTTTACACTTTCGACAAACCTGCAATTTCATAATCAATCACCCAATTGCAGATATTTTTCAATTGTCTGCTTTGCTGATGTACTGCCATAACATACCTTTACGGCGTATCCGCACCGTGAAAGATTCTGCAACCATTTATCCTGATGTTCAGAAGTCTTATTGTTGCCGACTTTAAGCTCAATATATAAGCCGTGATATTTACCTTTTGGCACAGCAAGGCATAAATCCGGAACACCTGCCCTAACTCCTTGCCTTTTAAGATGTGCGGCTTCGGCTTTATCTCTTCTGCCACCATTTGGAACAGCGTACAGCATTGAAAGTTCAGGATGTATTTTCATTTGCACACATTTATCCGCCCATTTAATGAGTTTACATTGCTCCTGTGCTTCAGACATCATTTTCATTTCCTCTCGTAAAACGGTAATTCTTATTTTTATCGGCTTTAATAAAAATTTTCGGATTAGCCATTTCTGAAATTCTACTGCCTAAAGCCTCATCAATCTGCGAAATCTGTTCAAGTGATAATTCAGATGTTATGATAGTCGGCAATCCTTCATTGTATCTGTAATTGATAATCTTAAATGTAGCATTGACATCAGCTGTTGAGACAAAATCGCCCCTGCGAGTTTTAAAGAAATCATCAATGTAAAGAATTTCCGCTTGCTTATATGAATTTATGAGAGCTTCATACACCTCTAAATTACTCGATGCCTGCTTGATTTTGGTAATATCATCCTGCCAAAGCATATATTTAGGTGCTTTGCCTTTTTTGAGTAATGCTCCGACAATAGCCGTACATATATGTGTCTTTCCACAACCGGGCTGACCGCCGAAGAAGAACCAATCAGAGCATTTGTCAATGTACTCATATGCTTTATCTTTCACATATTTCTGCCAATCTGAGGTTGTCTTGTAACTTTCAAAAGTATATCGTTTAAGAAGTTTTTGAAGACCGCTGTTCTGCATTCTGTGAAGTTCATCTCGAATTTTCATACAATCACATTTGCAAGCAACCACATCATATGTAACCTGCCCGAAAGGCGTTTCGCCTGCCTTTACACGGTAAATATAGCCTCGGTTCATACATTTCTCGCACTCATAGCCAATGAGCTTACCGGGTGTTGAGTTAAACACTTTTGCTTCTTGTTCGGCTCTTTCTCTCGGAGTGAGTTCTTTAGAAGACTT
>OJPM01000571.1_pt1 | contig 24684 bp, 18 predicted proteins | sample 1598471 | NCBI WGS metagenome assembly OJPM01 (sample SAMN03922484, study PRJEB24848) | human gut metagenome | isolation source: stool sample | host: Homo sapiens | place: Germany | collected 2011-05 | reverse complement strand
AGCATTTTGGCAACGCAGATGCCGTGCCGCAGCCGCCGAAGCGGTGCTTAAGCCGTAAGGCGGGAATTGTGCGGTGTTGCCTTTGTTTTTTCGTCTTTTTATTTTACCCTATCAGCCGCCATTGCGCAAGGGGGCGGTAAAGATTCCGGTTATTTCTGCCTGCATTGCTCTTTGGAGCGCAGCAGGGCTGATTTTGCGGTGCAGCACACCCATTTTTGTGGCAAAACCCGGAAAATGACCGGGATTTTAACGGTTAGCAATAACTAACGCATTGACAACAAATTTTCCGCATGGTACACTATTCAGGCAATAAGGGAGTAGTCGGCGCGGCACTGGGCAAGAGCAGCCGTGCAGTTTTGCCAACACAATGAGCTAACAGCAAAGGCTCTGGCACTACTTGAAATGACGAGACTTATCCGCACAGGGTTCACCTGCATGCTGTGTGCAGGTGCTGGGCGGATAGGTCTTTTTTGTTTGCCCGGCTCTGCCCTTGGATTTGATTTGGAGGTATTGGGGTATGAGTTTGTTTGACTTGATCATGATCGGCATCAGCCTTTCGATGGATGCGTTTGCGGTTTCCATCTGCAAGGGGCTTTCGGTGCGCAAAGTACAGCTGTCCCACGCGCTGATCTGCGGTGCCTGGTTCGGCGCGTTCCAGGCCATTATGCCGTCCTTTGGCTACTTCCTCGGTTCCCGGTTCGAGCACCTGCTCAACAGCGTTGGCCCTTGGGTTGCCTTTATCCTGCTGGCTGTGATCGGCGTAAACATGGTGCGGGAAAGCTTTGGCGGCGATGAAACTGTGGACAACGATTTTTCCGCCAAAGCCATGCTGCCGCTGGCTGTTGCAACCTCCATTGACGCCTTTGCCGTTGGCGTTGGCTTTGCCGCAATGGAAGCCAACATTGTGGTTGCTGCCCTGCTGATCGGCTGCACCACCTTTACCCTGTCTGCCATCGGCGTTAAGGTTGGTGCCGTGTTTGGCGATAAGTACCGCGCCGTTTCGGAGCGCATTGGCGGCCTTGTGCTGATTTTGATCGGCCTGAAAACCTTGATCCAGAGCTTCCTGTAAAATTTGGCTTTCTCTTATTTCCGTTATTCTGATAAAACAGCTGCCCGCATCCTTTCCGGTTTTTGGCCGGAGTGATACGGGCAGTTTTCTTTGGGATTGATCCTGCACAAAAAAGTCCCGCCCGGCAGCGAGGGGTGCTGCGGGCGGGACTTATTTTTTATCAGGGGGTATTCACAAATTACTTTCTGCTGTGCTTTTTGCGGGAGTTTTTGCCCTTTACAGCAGGCTTAGCAGCCTCAACAACCGGTTTTGCAGCTTCCACAACGGTCTTAACAGCTTCGTCAGCGGCCTTGGCAGCAGCCTTGACAGCAGGCTTCTCGGCAACTTCCTTCACGGCCTTGTCGGCAGCTTCCACAGCAGCCTTGACAGCGGGCTTTTCGGCAACTTCTTTTACAGCCTTCACAGCTTCATCGGCAGCGGCCTTAACGGCGGGCTTTTCAGCAACTTCCTTGACAGCGTCGGTGGCCACGGCAGCAACGGCAGTGGCAGCCTCGGCTGCCTTCTTTGCGGTGGTCACAGCAGCCTCGGCAGCCTTTTTGGTGCTGGTCTTGCAGGTGGCCTTCTTGGCGGTCTTAACAACCTCAGCGGCGGTTTCGGCAACCGGCTTATCGGCAGAAGCCTTCACGGCGTCAACAACCTCGGTAGCAACTTCGGCAGCAGCCTTGGCAGCGGCGTCAACGGTCTTGGCAGCGCTTTCAGCGGCAGCCTTCACTTCAGCCTTTGCTTTAGCGGCGGTAGCCTTGGCGCTGGTCTTGGGCTTGCGGGTCACTTCGTTGATGGTCCAGTACTGGTTATCGCCGTTCACATCGGCCCAGATCTGCAGGACTGCACCGTTTTCGGTGTTCATGTTGACCAGGTCCAGGCACTTGCCGGCCAGGTTGGACTTGATCTTTACGCGGCCATCATTGGCGGGCTCCACGATCCACAGCTGGCTGGAAGCGTTAGCGCCTTCCCACTGGTGAACATGGGTGCCATCGGTCACGCCGGAGCAATCCAGGTCCATCATCTTGCCGGTGAAACGGTTCTTGATGCGGTACACGCCCTCACCGGCGCGCACAAAGCTCCACTGCTGCCATTCGGCGTTGGCATTATCCCACAGCTGGATCTGAGCGCCGTTCTCGGTGTTGTAATCCTTTACTTCAACAACCTTGCCGTTTGCAGCGGCGATGGTATAAAACTTATCCTCAGTAATAACGGTCTGAGCAATTTTCTTGGTAGCCATGTATAAGCTCTCCTCTCAGTTTATCGTGTTGGTTGGTCAGTTTTGTACGCCTGCGGCTGGCAGTGTTCTGCGCAGCCCCCCTCCAAAGCGTCATCTATATAAAAAGGAGTGCTGTGTTGGTTCAGCCTCCTTGTGTTCCCCTCTATTATAGCCAATTATTCCCACATCGTCAAGTTTTGTGCGGCGTGACGGCATTTTACACAAAAACGCCGGGAAGGGTGGAATCCTTCCCGGTATTTTTATGGGGATTTTCCGTTTTTATGCCGATTGCGCTTTTGTTGCGCACTTATCCGGCAGAAAGGCTATTTCAGGAGTTTTCCGCAAAATTGCCGGTGTACAGGCGGTAGTAACGGCCCTTTTGGGCAATCAGCTCATCGTGGGTGCCGCGCTCAATAATGCGGCCCTGTTCCAGCACCATGATGCAGTCCGAGTTGCGCACGGTGGAAAGGCGGTGGGCGATAACAAAGGTGGTGCGGCCATACATCAGGCCGTCCATGCCCTGCTGCACCAGGCGCTCGGTGCGGGTATCAATGCTGGAGGTTGCTTCGTCCAGGATCAGTACCGGCGGGTCCGCAACAGCGGCACGGGCAATGGCAAGCAGCTGGCGCTGGCCCTGGCTCAGGTTGGTGCCGTCGCCGGTCAGCGTGGTGTTATAGCCATCCGGCAGGTGGCGGATGAACTCATCGGCGTTGGCCAGCTTGGCGGCGGCGCGGCATTCCTCGTCCGTTGCATCCAGGCGGCCATAGCGGATGTTATCCATAACCGTACCGGTAAACAGGTGGGTATCCTGCAGAACAATGCCTAAGGATGCGCGCAGGTCGTCTTTATGAATATGGGTCACATCAATGCCGTCATACTCAATGGTGCCCTTCTGGATATCATAGAAGCGGTTGATGAGGTTGGTGATGGTGGTTTTGCCTGCGCCGGTGGAACCGACGAAGGCGATCTTCTGGCCCGGACGGCCATACAGGTTGATATCATGCAGGACGATCTTGCCCGGATCATAGCCAAAGTCTACATCCTTAAAGACGATATCTCCCTTCAGTTCACGGTAGTCTGCGCTGCCATCGGCGTTCACACGCTTCCAGGCCCACAGGTTGGTGCGCTCCTTGGTTTCGGTCACAGAATCATCCGGCAGGCGTTTGGCGTTGACCAGCATGACCTTGCCCTCGTCCACTTCCGGCTTTTCGTCCAGCAGGTCAAAGATACGCTGGCCGCCGGCCAGAGCCATGATGATGGCGTTGAACTGCATGGAGATCTGGCTGATGGGCATGTTCAGGGTGCGGTTGAAGGTCAAAAAGCTAGCCAGCTTGCCCAGGGTCAGGCCTGTCATGCCAGACAGAGCCAGCGCACCGCCGATCATGGCGCAGAACACATAAGAAAGGTTGCCCAGCTGGGTGTTAGCCGGACCGCCGAGGTTGGAGTAACGGTTGGCCTTATCCGCGCTTTCAAACAGCTGGTCATTGAGCTTATCAAACTGCTCAATGGCTTCTTCCTCGTGGCAGAACACCTTAACGACCTTCTGGCCGTTCATCATCTCTTCAATGTAGCCGTTCACCGCACCAATATCACGCTGCTGGGAAACAAAGTACTTGGAAGAGTTGGTGGTAAGATACTTGGTGACCAGCAGCATAATCCCGACCATGACCAGGGTGAGCACCGTCAGCGGCACGCTGAGTACAACCATGGAAACCAGCACGCTGACAACAGTAATAGCGCTGTTCAGCAGCTGCGGCATGCTCTGGCTGATCATCTGGCGCAGGGTATCAATATCGTTGGTATACAGCGACATGATATCGCCGTGGGCGTTGCGGTCAAAGTATTTGATGGGCAGCGTCTGCATATGGGTAAACATTTCATCGCGCAGGTGCTTCAGGGTGCCCTGGGTAACGTAAGCCATCATACGGGCCTGGGCAAAGGCGGCAACAATGCCGATGCCGTAAAAGCCTGCCGTGCGGGCGATGGCATGGGCCAGGCCGGAAAAATCACTGCTCTGCTCTTTCAGCAGGGGCAGGATGTAGCCATCGATCAACGTCTGCATGAACAAAGTGCCCTGCACGTTGGCAAACACGCTGACAAAAATGCAGATGACGACCGCAACGACCTGAATGCGGTAGCATTCCATCACATAGCGCAGGATGCGCATGAAGATCTTGCCGGGGTTCTGGACTTTGGGGCGCGGGCCGCGGGGGCCACCGCGGCCAACCTTAACCACTTTTGCTTTCTGCTCAGCCATTGTTATCGCCTCCCTTTTCGTCAAAGTCGCCGGAGCCTTTGGTCTGGCTGTTATAAACTTCCTGATAGATGGGGTTGGTGGCCAGCATTTCGGCCGGGGTACCGTAACCACTGATCCTGCCGTTATCCAGCACGATCACATGGTCGGCGTTTTCCACGCTGGAAATACGCTGGGCAATGATGAACACCGTGGTGCCGGGAATCTTTTCGGCAAAGCTCTTGCGGATCTTGGCGTCGGTGCCGGTATCCACAGCGGAGGTAGAGTCGTCCAGAATCAGGATGCGGGGCTTTTTCAGCAGAGCACGGGCAATGCAAAGGCGCTGTTTCTGGCCGCCGGAAACGTTAGTGCCGCCCTGGTCAATGTGGGTGTTGTATTTATCGGGGAAGCGCTCAATAAATTCATCGGCGCAGGCCTGCTTGCATGCCTCCTCGATCTCGGCATCGGTGGCATCCTTATTGCCCCAGCGCAGGTTTTCGGCAATGGTGCCGCTGAACAGTTCGTTTTTCTGCAGCACCATGGCAACGCTGTTGCGCAGGATCTCCAGGTCGTAATTGCGTACATCCACGCCGCCAATGTACACATGACCGGCGGTGGTATCATACAGGCGGGGCAGCAGCTGCACCAGGCTGGTTTTTGCGCTGCCGGTGCCGCCGATGATGCCGATGGTCTCGCCGGAACGGATGTTCAGGTTGATATCAGACAGCACATCGCGGCCATCGGCCTTATAGCGGAAGCAGACATGATCAAAGCGGACAGCGCCGTTCTTGACTTTCATAACCGGGTTTTCGCCGTTGGACAGGGTGCTTTCTTCTTCCAGCACTTCAGCCACACGCTTGGCGGAAGCGGCGGACATGGAGATCATGACGAACACCATGGACAGCATCATCAGGCTGGTCAGGATGTTGGTGCAGTAGGTCAGCATGCTCATCAGCTCGCCGGTGGTAAAGCTGGTAGCACCGGACAGCACGATCATGCGGGCACCCAGCCAGGAAATCAGCAGGATGCAGGTGTAAACGGTGGCCATCATCAGCGGAGAGTTGAAGGAAAGAACTTTTTCAGCACGCAGCAGCAGATTCTGCACATTGCCGGATGCCTTTTTGAACTTTTCACTCTCGTAATCTTCGCGCACATACGCTTTGACCACGCGGATGGCGGAAACATTTTCCTGCACGCTCTCATTCAGGTCATCGTACTTTTTGAATGCGGCGGAGAAGTAGTTGCTGGCGCGGGACATGATGAGCACCAGGCAGCCGCCCAGAATGATGACCGCCACCAGATAGATGGAAGCCAGCTTGGCGTTGATGGTGAACGCCATGATCATGGCAATGACCATGCTGGACGGCGCACGGATGGCCATACGCAAAATCATCTGGTAAGCGTTCTGGATGTTGGTCACGTCGGTGGTCATACGGGTGACCAGACCGGCGGTGGAATATTTATCGATATTGGCAAAGCTGAATGTTTGGATATTGCGGTACATGGAGCGGCGCAGATTGCGGGCGTAACCGGTGGAAGCACGCGCACCAAACACACCGCCCAGCACGCCGAACAGCAGGCCAAAGGCCGCTGCCACGATCATCCAGCCGCCAATGCGGTAAATGTGGGAAAGATTGCCGGCGGTAACGCCATCATCAATGATGGAGGACATCAGCTTGGGGATGATCATTTCCATCACCACTTCGCCGATCATGCACAAAGGGGTCAGGATGGAAACCAGCCGGAACCCCTCTGTTTCTTTGTAAAGTGACTTAAACATATGGTATCTCCTGTTTGGCTGCCCGGGGGCAGCGCCTGAACTTCTTAAGCCAAAGCATTGCGGAACACTTTGGGGTGTGCCTGAAAACAAAGAAAATAACGGATATTTCGCAAACACAAGCAGGATGTAAGGCAAGGAGCCGCAGGAATTCTTTATGGATCCCAAGGCTTTTTAACGCAAAATCCCGCTGCGCTTATAGAAATAGACCAAATTTTTGACTTTTCAGATACGCCTTAATTTTTGCCGCGGATGGCTTTTGCATTTTCAATCAGCTTGTGCAGGGTGCCCTGGATAGCTTCCAGTTCCTGCGCGCTGACCCCGTTTTGCAGGTCATGCTCAAAATCCGAAATGCACTGGTGGATGGCGGCGGCGCATTGGCGGCCTTTCTCGGTCGGAACCAGGCTTTTGAGCCGGGCGTCTTTGGCGACAACTTCCCGCGTGATAAAGCCGGACTGCTCCATGCCCTGCAGCATGGTGGTAATGCTGGAACGGTTGGTGTGGAACCGGGCTTCCAGATCACGCTGGTAGATTTGCTTGCCGCTTTCCGTTTCCTGCATCAAAAAACCCAGCACCATGCCGCGCATACCGGTCAGCTCCGGGCTGACCCTGGTGCTGATGTACGCATCCAGCGCGCAGGAAATTTCCCGCGCGGCATAGTTTAAGGTGCGGCCCACATGCACAAAGCCGTGGTCATCCTGTTGGTTGCGGTTCTGCGTTTGGATCACCTCACTTTCCAATTCGTTTGGTTGTTAATTGTTTGAATTGAAACAGTTTGATTTGCAACAGTACGATTATAAACACATCCCGCCGGTTTGTCAACCAGCGGGATGTAATTATTTTCAAAGAAAATTGTGAAAAGTTTGTGACGGCTTATTTTTTATGGGAATGCCGCAAATCCGCACGCCTGGCGCATGGCTTCATCGCTGGCGAAACCGTAAATCTTTACGGTTTCATCCTCATAGATCAGCGCATCCTCCGGCATGGCATCGGCAAGGGCCTGGGTAGTGGGCTGGCGCTCGCCGTATGCTTCCCATTTGGAGATAACAAAGAAAATTTTACCCTGCGGAGGGGTTTGCAGATGGCTGGTGACCTGCAGCCAAGGGCGCAGCTCCGGCACACTGTTTGGGGTCAGGGTCCACACGTTCAGGGTGCCGTCCGTCAACTCGGTCATCACATTACCGTCCCAAAAAGAAGCGTACCCGTCCCGGTAGCCGTTCTGCACCAGGAACTGTGCCGCCCCTTGGTTGGGGTTGGTTGCCACTGCCGCTGCGCGGTAGTCTGTTCCGGCGCGCAGCAGTAATATCGCCGCCAGCAGGGCCGTCAGACCACGGGCGTCCGGGCGGTGCAGGGGGGTGCAGTCCGCCAGCATGATTTCCAGCAGCGGTACAAATAAAATTGCCAGCGGCAGCAGGTAGCGGTCCGAATGGCCGCTGTTGGTCAGGCCGTACAGCAGCGCAAAGCAGACGGCCCCGGCCAGGAAAAACGCCCCCACCAGCCGGTGACCCAGCGGGTAGCGTGCTTTGCCGCGCACCAACCGAACAGAAAACACAAAGCAAAAAAGGATCAATGCCGCAGCCGCAAGGTTAAACAGCGCGGCCAGAGAAAACACTTTGCCCTCCTGCCAGCCAAAGGAAGCCAGCAGCGCATTTGCAAACCATTGCAGGCGGTCCAGGTTCAGCCCAGTAAATGCCACATATCCCTGATCCTGGAAGTGATATTTTTCCGCCAGCACCTTTGCGTTGACCAGGTACCCCGCCAGCGCGGCAGCATCCGCCGCAAGGGTGGGCACCAGCAGCGCCCCGCCGGGGGTGCGCCAGGCATTGGCCAGCTTTTGGCGCAGGGTATCCGCAGGCGGAGCATCCAGCCAGCAGAGCAGCGCTGCCGCCACGGTAAGCGGAATGTTCAAGATGAACAGCTGCCGCGGCCCGCCCAGCGCTGCAGCAAAGCTGAACAGCACCATGCCCGCCGCCGGGGCCAGCCGCCGCCCGCCGCGCAGAATGCGCACCGCGCACCCCAGCACCACAAAGCTGATGGCAATGTGCGGAATATAGTAAAGGCCTTCCAGCACATACTGGCGGTACAGCGCGCCATAGGGCAGCACCAGCAGCCCGGCCCCCAGCAGGCCGCTGTACTTGAGCTTTGCACTGCGCCCGAACCAGAACCACGCCGCGAGATACAAAAGGATCAGCACCACGCTGCCCACCACGCGCACAGTATGCCAGCTGGTGAACAGCCGGAACAACGGTGCCATGACCAGCTGGGTGTTGAGCACCCGCAGCTCGGTGGAATAGTACCAGTTGGTGCTCATCACGCCGCCCTCCTGCGCCAGCAGGTTGGCAAGCAGTTGTTCGGACGCCATGTCGGCGTCCAGCCGGTTGGGTGCCCAGCAGCACCAGTCCACCACCAGCAGGGCAAGGCAGACCGCCGCCCAGAGCAGCAGTATCATATAGGTGGTTCGTTTTTGTTTTGCGCCGTTTGTTTGCAGCTTTGGCAAGCGGCTCCCCTCCCCTTTTTGGGATAAACTTTATATTATTGTATCGCAAATGGGGCGGGGGTGCAACCACTCGGCGTTATCCTTCGTCCGCTGCGGGGTCCAGCTGGCCGGTGGTGTCCAGCTGGATGGCGGAGCCGCGCCGCACGGTGGTGCCTGCCCGCGGGTACTGGCTGACGACCCGCTCCCCCTGCCCCAGCACATCCGCAGTCAGGGTATACTCGCTCAGCTTTTGGGCCGCGGCGGGGGCTTTCCAGCCGGTCACATCGGGCACGGTGGTAAAATATTTTGCCTGTTCTGCTTCGGTATAGCTGGGCTGGATGCCTAAGCGCGGCAGGCTTTTTTGCAGTACTTCCGCCGCCACGGGGCCGGACAGCGCGCCGCCGCTGGTGGTCCAGCTGTGGGGTTCATCCAGGCAGATGAGGACTGCGATTTTTGGGTTTTCGATCGGTGCCACTGCCACAAAGCTGGCAATGCGGGCGCGCTCATTCTCGCTGTCCAGCTTTTGGCTGGTGCCGGTTTTGCCGCCCACACGGTAGCCCGCCACGGCACCGTTTTTGCCGGTGCCGGTGGTCACAACGCCCTCCATCAATTCGCGCATGACGGCGCTGGTTTCGGGCCGGATGACCTGCGCTTTTACGGTGGGCTGCACCTGCTGCACGGTATTGCGCTCGGCATCGTGGATGGACTGCACCACATGGGGCTGCATCAGCTTGCCGCCGTTGACCACCGCGCAGACGGCTGTGATCATTTGCAGGTAGCTCACCTTGCTGCTTTGCCCGAAGGAGCAGGAAGCCAGCTCCACCGGGCCCATGCGGTCGGCGGTATAGTATTCGCTGCGCTTGATCTCGCCGGGCAGGTCAATACCGGTTGCGGCGCGCAGGCCAAAGGCGGCAAAGTAATCGCAAAAGTTCTGTTTGCCCAGCCGCGCCCCCACCTGGATAAAGCAGGGGTTGCAGGATACCGCCAGCCCCTGGGCCAGGGTTTCGCTGCCATGGATATGCCCGTTTGCGCAGCGGAAATTTGTGCCCGCCACATTGATCTTGCCCGCGCAGACAAAGCGGCTGTTCCGCGTGACGGCACCGGTATCCAGTGCCGCAGCGCAGGTGATGAGCTTGAACACACTGCCGGGTTCGTACAAATCGGAAATTGCCTTGTTGCGCCACTGGGCCTGCTGGGCGGTCTGCAAGGCTTTGCTGCGTTCTTCCCCGCTCAGGGCGTTCACCTGCTGGCGGATGGTTTCATCCACAATGGTGCGCGGATCGTTGGGGTCGTAATCCGGCTTGGTGGACATGGCAAGGATCGCGCCGGTATCGACCTCCATCACAATGCCCACCGCACGGGCCGCCACATGATGCTCCGCCACGGCGGCACTGAGCGCACTTTCCAGATAGTGCTGGATGTCCGCCCGGATGGTCAGAGTGATATCATTTCCCGGCACGGCATCCTGCAGGGTGCTGTAATGGGTGGGCATATCATACCCCCAGGCATTTTTTGCAGTCAGGATGGTTCCGTTCCGGCCGGTCAACTGGGCGTCATATTGCAGTTCCAGCCCCCAAAGGCCCTGATTATCCACATCGGTAAAGCCCAGCAGGCAGCCCATAAAGTTGCCCTGCGGGTAAACGCGCTTGGTATCCTGCAAAATCCGGATACCAAGCGCGTTGTTCTGCGTGCACCAGGCCCGCACGGCGTCCGCCAGATCGGCATCCACCCGGCGGCGGAGCAGGCAGTCATTGCTGGCGCGCTTGCTCAGCTTTTGCAGGGTAGCGTCATAATCAATATCCAAAATTTCGCTCAGCGCCTTGGCGGCGGGCTGCACCAGCTCATCCGCCAGTTCCCGCGGGGAGGCCCGGATGGTCCAGCAGGTTTTGCTGGCGGCCAGGGTAACGCCATCGGCAGAATAAATTTCGCCGCGGGCAGCGGGCAGTGTGGTATCCCGCAGCTGCTGGGCCGCGGCACGGTTGGCGTAACCGCTGGGGTCCAGTATTTGCAGGGTAAACAGCCGGGCCAGCAGCCCGCCAAAGCACAAAACCGCCACCAGCCCGGCCAGCACACGGGTGCGCCGCCGCATGTGGCGGTTCTGCGCAGGGTAAATGCTGCGCGGCGGGCGGTGGGTCTGTTTCATGGCGGTCTGCCTCCCCCTGTATTTTCTTCCACACACAAGCGTATGTGCTGGCGGGGCGGTTTATCCCGGTTTTGTGCGCCAGTATTGCAAGATTGTTTCCTTGCCGCACTGAAATTGCCCGGTGTTTAACGCTGGATTTTGCCATTAGTCGATATTTGTTTTTATCTTTTTCCTTTTCTTTCAGAACAAATTTCGCTCAAGCGCTGTTTTCATCGTTGCTTTTCGTTTCAGATACCCGTGCAAAATCCATTCTTTTTTTGCTTTTTGAAAACGAAATTGCTCATTTGCAAGGACAATATCGTTTCGATTCGCACAGATATTGCTTTTCTGCTTTTCTCGTCTTATAATGATAAACATGTAAATTTTTCGTAAAGCAAATAAGGAGTATCGGGAACGAATGAGCAACACAAAAAGCGCCGAATCCACCCTGTCGGAGCCGATTTTTAACCGCCAGGCATTGGTTCGGCTGATTTTGCCGCTGCTGGCGGAGCAGTTTTTGTCGGTATCCATGGGCATGGCGGATACCCTTATGGTATCCGGCGTGGGCGAAGCCGCTGTGTCCAGCGTGAGCCTGGTGGACAGCCTGAATATTTTGATCATCCAGATCCTGTCCGCCCTGGCAACCGGCGGCGCGGTCATCAGCAGCCAGTACCTTGGCCGGCGCGATGGTGAAAAAGCCGCCAAAAGCGCCGCACAGCTGTACACCGTTCTTGCGGTCAGCACCATCGCTGTCATGCTGGTCATTCTGGTGCTCAGCCGCCCCATCCTGCGCATTGTTTTCGGCCGCATTGATGACGATGTGATGAGCTTTTCGCAGACCTACTTTTTGATCAGCGCCATCTCCTACCCCTTTATCGGGTTTTACAACGCCGGGGCCGCTTTGTTCCGTGCGCAGGGCAACAGCCGCATTTCCATGCTGGCCAGCCTGGTCATGAACATCATCAATATCTGCTTCAACGCCCTGTTCATTTATGGGCTGGGCATGGGGGTACTGGGCGCTGCGCTGGCCACCCTGCTGGGGCGCGTGTTTGCCGCGGCGTGGGTGTTCTGGCAGCAGCAGCAAATTGAAAACCCGCTCTGCATCCGACATATTGCGGATATGAAGCCGGACGGCGACCTGATCCGCCGCATCCTTGGCATTGGCATTCCCTCCGGTTTGGAGAACGGCATGTTCCAGATTGGCAAGCTGTGCGTCAGCAGCTTGACTTCCACCCTGGGCACCTCCGCCATTGCGGCCAACGCGGTGGCCAACACCATCAGCGGCATTGCCAACATTCCCGGCAGCACCATGGGCCTTGCCATGATCCCCGTCGTCAGCCGCTGCCTTGGCGCAGGAGACAAAAAACAGGCCAAGTATTACGCCAAGATGTTTATCCTGATGGCAATGCTCGGTTTGTTCTGCACCAACGCCTGCCTGTTTTTTACGATTCCTTACATTGCACGGCTGTTCAGCCTTTCGGATACTGCGCTCAACATGTGCGTTACCGTTATGCACTGGTTCTCTTTGTTCAGCGTTGTCTGCTGGGCCACCAGTTTTACGCTGCCCAACGCCCTGCGCAGCGGCGGCGATGCCCGCTACACCATGACGGTGAGCATTTTCAGCATGTGGCTGTTCCGCGTAATTTTGAGCTACATTTTTGTGCTCAAGCTCAACATGGGGCTGACCGGCGTGTGGTTCGGTATGTTCATTGACTGGATCTGCCGCAGCGTGTTCTTCATGATCCGCTTTGTCAGCAACAAGTGGATGGACCACAACGTAATCTGATACTATTTCTGCTTTAAGTTTCCTTAGCTGACATTCTAAATAACATCAAAAAGCGGCGCAGAGCCGGGCGTTATCTTCTCCGGTTCTGCGCCGTTTTTTATTTTTATGTGATAATGAACGATTTACAGGATATCCCACTGCACGGGGGTCAGGAACAGCTTTTCCGCCTCGGCACGGTCGGTGGTCTGGCCCAGCACCCACATCAGTTTGACTGCAGTGGCTTCGGGGGTCATATCGTGCGCTTCCAGCACACCGGGCAGGGCTTTGGCCGCGCGGCCAACTTCGTACACGGCAAGGTCGCTGCCCTCATGCGGTACCTGGGTGGTGAACACAGCCAGGTGCCCCGCGCCGCACCAGTCCCGCACGGCGGCAAACATGGCACCATCATCCCCGCCGGGCAGGCCGCCCACGCCAAAGCTTTCCAGCACCAGGGCGCGGTAACGGCCCTCTAACAAGGGGATGATATCCGCCCGCATGCCCGGCACCAGCCGCAGCACAAACACATTGGGGTCCAGCGCGGTACTGAACACCGCATGGGTATAATCCGCCGGGCGCTGCAGGAACTGGATCAGGCGGCGGTCCCGGAACATGGCGGTTTCTGGATAATCAATGCTGGAAAACGCGTTAAAACTCTTGGTTCGGGTTTTGCGGGCGCGGGTGCCCAAAATCACCTGATTGTCAAACACGATCTGCACACCCCAGGCATCCGGGTGGCAGGCATAGGCCACGGCGCGCCACAGATTATTGCGGGCATCCGTATCGCGGTTATAAATCGATTTCTGGCTGCCGGTCAGCACCACCGGCTTGGGGCTTTTGCGTATCATGTAGCTGAGCGCTGCGGCAGTATAGCCCATCGTGTCCGTGCCATGGGTGATGACAAAACCATCATAGCGGTCATAGTTTTCCTGCACAGCAGCGGCAATGCCCTGCCACTGTTCGGGGCCCATGTTGGTGGAATCCAGGTTATACAGCTGGATGGCATCAATGCGGCAGAATTCCGCCAGTTCCGGCACGCAGGAAAGCAGCTCTTGCGAGGTGATAGCCGGGGCAAGCCCGCCCGCCGCCGTTGGGCGCGAAGCAATGGTGCCGCCGGTTGCAATCAGCAGGATCGTTCTCATAAATTAGAGTTCTCCTTTTATTTTTCACTGCACGGTGCCTTGGCGCAGGGGCGGGGCACCCTTGTGCATAATATTCATAAGTGCGCTTATTATACCATCTGTGTGCGTGCAAGGCAAACATTTTTTACAGGGGGTTGACAAGTTTGGTCTATTGTTATAGACTAGGTTTATAGCAATAGACCAAATGAGAGAAGGAGCACCCCGAAATGGAACAGGATTACCGCCTTGCGGAAGGCGAATACCGCTTTGCCTGCCTGGTGTGGGCCAACGAGCCGCTGGGCAGCGGCCAACTGGTAGCGCTGGCAAATGAAGCCCTTGGCTGGAAAAAAAGCACCACCTATACCGTGCTGAAAAAGCTGTGTGAGCGCGGTATATTACACAATGCAAACGGCACCGTAACGGCACTGGTCAAACAGGCCCAGGTTCAACAGGAAGAAAGCGCCGCCGTCGTGCAGAAAAGCTTTGGCGGCAGCCTGCCCCGCTTTGTGGCCGCTTTTTTGAACACCAGCTCCATCAGCGAGGAAGAAGCCGCCGCCATCCGCGCCATGCTGGATGATGCCCGCCGCCAGGACAGCGATGCCTGAATGCTGCTTGCTTACTGCTTAACGGAAAGGAAAAACGCCATGATGTTCAGCATCCGTTCTTTTGTGCTGTATGCCGTTGGCACCAGTATGTGCGGCGGCCTGCTGGTACTGCTCTGCCTACCGTTGTGCGCGCTGCTGCGCAGGCTGCGGGCACCCAGCAAACTGCTGTGCCTGCTTTGGCTGGCGGTCGGGCTGCGGTTTCTGCTGCCGGGCGGCATCCCGGTATCCATCCGGCAGCCGGGCAGCGCGGCCCCCATTCAACAGGCTGGCGCCGTGGTTCAGGTGCTCACCGTGCCCGCGGAACTCCCGGCGCAGGCTTTGCCGGGCGCGGCAGGCAGTGCTCCCCTGCCCGGCAGCATGTTTAACATCTGGGTGGCACTGGCAGCGATCTGGGCTGCCGGGGTAGTGGTTTTACTGGTGCGTGCGGCGGCTGGCTATTGCCGCCTGCGCCGCATGGTAACCCTTGCCTGCAAAACGCCGGATGGCTGCTACACCTGCGCCGCGGTTGCCACGCCGTTCACACTTGGCGTGCTGCGCCCCCGCATTTATATGCCGCAAAGCCTGCAGGGTCCCCCACGCCGTGCGGTACTGCTGCATGAACGCACCCACATCCGCCGGGGTGACCCCATTACCAAGCCGCTGTACTATCTGGCCGCCTGCCTGCACTGGTGGAACCCGCTGGCGTGGCTGGCGTTCCGCCAATTTGAGGAATACATGGAACTTGCCTGTGACGAAGCCGCCATCGGCACCGCTCCCGCTGCCGAACGCGCTGATTACTGCGAAAGCATTCTGCGCTTTGCCACGGTGCGCCAGATGCCCGGTGCCCTCGCTTTTGGGCAGGGCCAGGTGGCCAAGCGGGTGGCCCACTTGCTGAAATACCGCAAACCCGCCCCGCTGCTGTTAGCCCTTGGCTGTGTGCTGGTTGCGCTGGGCTGCGGTGCCTGCGCCCTGCGGCCCCAGGCGGAAACCATAACACCGCAGGCCGAACCCGTTTCCGCTGCGGCAGAACCCACGCCGGAACCTGCCACTCCTGCTGACGATACGCTGACCAACAGCGTCGCGGAATCCACCGCACAGCCGGAGCAGCCCCAGGCCACGGCAGAGCCGTTGGTTTTCGGCTGGCCGGTGGCGGATTTCCATTACATTGCCCGCTTTGTATCAGACTATCACCGCGGGGCGGATTATAGCGCCACCAAGGGCACGCCGGTGTTGGCGGTGTACGGCGGCACAGTGGCGGTTGCCAACTACAACCACCCCAGTTACGGCAATCATGTGGTCATCGACCACGGCACCCTGCCGGACGGCCACAGTTACCGCACGCTGTATGCCCACCTGGATACCCTGAGCGTGGCCGTTGGCGACACTGTAACCCAGGGCCAGCAGCTTGGCACGGTGGGTTCCACCGGCGCATCAACCGGCAACCTCCTGCACCTGGAGCTGTTTGTGGATGGAGCCTTGACCGATACCCGCACGATGATTCCTTACGATAACACCACCTCCCCGGACCTGCATTTGACCACCACGCTGGATTTTATCTGCCCGTTGGAAAGCTACACGGCAATTTCTGCCCCCTTCCGCACCGATGATTCCGATACACCGCCCCACCTTGGCGTGGATTTTGCCGCTGCGGGCGGCACACCGGTCCAGGCTGCACAGAGCGGCGTTGTGACCCAGGCAGGCTGGGATGATGACCACGGTTACTTTGTAACCATCTACCACGGTGCAAACGCCGCTGCCAACGATGACGGCACTTACCCTGCCAACTATGCCACCAGCTATGCTCACCTGCAAAGCAAGCCCGCCGTGCAGGTGGGGCAGCGGGTCGCGCAGGGGGATGTGATCGGCTATGTGGGCAGCACAGGCAGTTCCACCGGCAACCACCTGCACTTCCAGCTGCTGGTAAACGGCACCCCCATTGACCCGCTGGCCATGCTGCCGCAATAAGAGAAACCAAATGAAACTGAAAGCATTCTATGTACGGGCTGCTGCAGCTGCGGCGGCAGCCCTGCTTTTTTTGTACCCATTCCCCGCCCATGCAGCGGATTCCGCTGCCTTGCAGGGCCAGGTGAGCGCGGCGCAGCGCGAATATGAAAGCGCCGCCAGCACACTGGACAGCATGCAGCAGCAAGCCAGTGACACCCGCCAGCAGGTCAACGACTTGCAAAGCCAAACCGACGCACTGCGCGGCCAACTGGGCAGCATTGTGGCCCAGCTGGAGCAAAGCCGCACCGAGCTGGCCGAAGCCCAGAACCAAGCAACCGCTGCGGCCAAGGCGCTGGAAGAAAAGCAGGCTGCGTTCAGCGCCCGATATGACAGTTGCAAGCAGCAGCTGACCGCCATGCAGCTGCTGAACGAAGGCGGGGAAATCAGCCTGTTGATGCAGGCGGATGATTTGTACGAACTGCTGACCTTTTGGCAGGTGCTGAACGATTTGACCGAGCACAATAAACAGCTGCTGGACGAGTTGGATGCGGAAGCTCAGGCTCTGGACACCCAACGCCAGCAGGCCGAAGCCGCTGCAACGCAGGCCGAACAGGCCGCCCAAGCCCTGCAGGCGCGCCAGGATGAACTGACCCAGACGCAGATCCAGCTGGAACAGACCTTGCAGCAGGCCAGCACGGAACTGGACAGCCAGCAGGCAGCCGCCGAAGCCCAGGCCGCCGTGACCGAAGAAAAACGCAAGGCCTATGAACAGGCTACCGCCGCGCTGGATGCCTACTTAAAAGCACAGAGCCAGAAATACCAGGATCCCGCCCGCCATTGCAGTTTGGATTTCACCTGTCCACTGCCCAGCGTGGGGCGCATCAGCACCTACTTTGGGGAGCCGGATGCTGTATACAACAAGCCGCACACAGGGGCCGACATGCCCGCCGCCAGCGGCACCCTCATTTACGCCGTGGCGGATGGCGTGGTCAGCGCGGCATCCGCCCGGCCCAGTTATGGCAACTGTGTGCAGATCGACCACGGCACCGCGGATGACGGCAGCAGCTATGCCACCCTGTATGCGCACATGTCCAGTTTTTGCGTCAGCGCGGGGCAGACGGTGCACAAGGGCGATGTGATCGGCTATGTGGGCAACACCGGGGATGTGCGCGGTGCCAACGGCGGCTACCACCTGCATTTGGAGCTGCGCATCAACGGCACCCGCACCGACCCGCTGCAATACATCCCGCACTGAACGGTGAATGTCGATTGACCGGCTAACGTACAAAACAAACACACTATGGCTGAACTGCAACACAAAACACCGCGCACCCCCCGCCGCACCAACCTGCGCCGGCTGCCCGGCTGGCACAGAACTGGCGAGATTTTTTATGCCGTCGGCTTTTTAACAGAATATTGGCTCATCTGCCTGGGCCGCAAGGCTGCCGCCGCGGCGCACGCTGTGCGGGATGCTGCGCTTTATCTTATCTGGCTGCTGCTTGCCCCGGTGTTGGAGCTGGGGCAGGCATTCCGCACCGCGCTGGCCGGGCCGCACCCGCTGCGGCAGCTGGTGCCATGGCTTGCCCCCTGCGCCGCCGGGGTGATACTTTGGGCTGTGGTTGCCCATGGGCTGAACCTGCACTTTACCCTGCAGGTGGAAGTAAACGGCACCGTGGTTGGCAGCGTTGCCACCGAGCAGAACTTTGATACCGCCCGCACAGACCTCCAGGCCCGCCTTGCCGCCGCACGGCAGCTGGCGGATTCCGATACCGCCGCCCTGCCGGTGCTGGAGCCAACCTATACCCTGCACATCGGCGGTACCCCCATGACGGAATTGCAGCTGACGGATGCTATTCTGCGCGCCAGCGGCAGCTCCATTGTGGAAGGCACCGCAGTGTATCTGGATGGCAGCCTTGCTTTTGTTACGGTAGAGGGCGACCACCTGCGCTGCTTTTTTAACCAGCTGCAGCGGCCCTGGCGCGCCCCCAGGCAAAGCAATATGCGCACCGCATTTCTGCACGAGATCCGCCTGGTGGATGGCATCTATCTGGCGGGTTCCGTGCAGCCTTATCATGAAATCATACAAGCCTTGCAAAGCCGTGATTTATTGCAGGTCAAAACTGTGTACACCCGCGTGTATCAGGAGCCGATCCCCTATGACCAGCAGACGGTGGAACGCAGCGACCTTGGCTTTGGCGTGGTGGAAACCATCCAGCAGGGTGTTGACGGCACCCAGCAGCTGACCGAGGAGATCACCTATGTGAACGGCGTGCAAACTGCCGCCGAGGTGGTACATATTGATATATTGACCCCCGCAGTGCCGGAGATCACTGCCCGCGGCACCCATCTTGCGCCGGGCATGACAGCGGAGCTGGACGGGCACACCTTCATCTGGCCGGTGCCGCAGTACAAGCATGTAAGCCGCTGGATGGGCGGCAGCGACAACCACAAGGGCGCGGATATTGCCGCGCCGCGCGGCACCCCCATCATTGCCTCAGCAAGCGGCACGGTGGTAACGGCCACCTACCACAACAGCGTTTTCAGCTATGGCAACTATGTCATTCTGGACCACGGGGATGGCTACCGAACCTTGTATGCCCACATGAGCGCTTTTGCCGTCAAGCAGGGCGATGTGGTGCAGCAGGGCCAAATAATTGGCTATGTGGGGGATACCGGGTATTCTTTCGGCTGCCACTGCCACTTTGAAATGTTTGGTCCCGGCGGGCGGTTCAGCGCGCAGCTGCTGTTCCCCACTTTATAGTGCAGCAGCTTTCCATTTTTATAAGGCAACACCGCACAATTCCCGCCTTACGGCTTAAGCACCGCTCCGACGGCTCGGCACTTAGAATTATGCGGTATTGCCATAAAATTTTGCAATCCTCTTTACCTTTTCCGTTTTTTGTGTTAGAATTTTAAGTAATTTATGGGGACAATGTCGTCCGCCCTTGTTGGCGGCTGCATTGTTCCCTTTTTTTACTTATAACGGAGGTGGATGGTATGGACCGCATTGACCGCAAAATCATTGATATTCTGCAAACAAACGCACGCGCCCCGCTGAAAGAAATTGCCGACCGGGTGTTTTTGTCCTCCCCTGCGGTTTCGGCCCGCATTGCCAAACTGGAAAAAGACGGCGTACTGACCGGCTATCAGGCGCAGGTTGCCCCGCTCAAGCTGGGGCAGCTGGTCAAGGCGTTCATCAACCTGGATATGGACCCCAAGCTCAAGCCGGAGTTTTACCCCTACATCCAAAGCTGCGGCAATGTTGTGGAGTGCAACTGCGTGACTGGCGATTACAGCATGCTGATTGAAGTGCTGTTTGGCACCACGCAGGAGTTGGATACCTTTATCAACCATCTGCAGCAGTTTGGCCGTACCCGCACGCAGATCGTGTTTTCCACCCCGGTGGAGCACCGCGGCCTGCCGGTGAGTGAACCGGAGGAAGAACCGGCGGCGGAAACCTGACTGCCTGTTCCCGCCTTTTCCTATCCCTGTCCTGAATATGGGCGGGGATTTTTTTATTTTACCTGTTGACAGCTGTGTATATTGCGTATATACTGTATATATAGCATATGAACAGTTCAGATTGCAAGGAGGAACACGGCATGGAGCTGTATATCTCCAATTCCGGCCAGGAACCCATTTACGCGCAGATCACCCGGCAGATCAAAGCCAAAATTTTGAACGGCGAATTGCAGCAGGGCGATGCACTGCCCAGCATCCGCCTGTTGGCGAAGGAGCTGCGCATCAGCGTGATCACCACCAAGCGCGCGTATGAGGACCTGGAGGCCGATGGTTTTATTACCACCATGCCGGGGCGCGGCAGCTTTGTTGCGCCGCAAAACCCGGCCCTACACCGGGAGGAAAGCTTAAAACAGATGGAAGAGCACCTGCAGCACGCCATTGATGCCGCGCGGCGCGGCGGCATTACCAAAGACGAAGTGCGCGAAACCCTTGACCTTTTGTGGGAGGAATCATGATGGCTGAACCTTTGGCCGCCGCACTGCATGGTGTGGCAAAACATTACCACGGTTTTACCCTTGGCCCGCTGAACCTGGAGATTCCCGCCGGGAGCATTGTTGGCCTGATTGGTGAAAACGGCGCGGGCAAAACCACCCTGCTCAAACTGCTGACCGGTGTAAACCGCCCGGATGCCGGCACCGTGGAGCTGCTGAGCGCCACCCCAGATGATGCCGCCGTGCGCGCGAAAATTGGCGTTGTGTTTGAGGATGCCTATTTTTATGAATCGCTGACCCCCGCACAGGTTGGGGCCAGCCTGCGCGGCATATTTGGCCCAGCGTGGGATGCCGGTTATTTCGCCGCTCTGCTGGAGCAGTTCCACCTGCCGCCGAAAAAGAGCATTAAAGAACTCAGCCGCGGCATGCGGATGAAGCTGAACCTTGCCAGCGCTTTGGCCCACCGGCCGGGGCTGCTGGTGCTGGACGAAGCCACCTCCGGGCTGGACCCCGCCGCCCGCAGCGAGATTTTGGATATCCTGCTTGATTTTATCCAGGATGAGCGCCACAGCGTGCTGTTGAGCAGCCACATTACCACCGACCTGGAACAGATCGCCGATACCATTGCCTACCTGCACCACGGGCAGCTGCTGTTTGCCAAAAACAAGGATGACCTGATGGAAGAATACGGCATTCTGCGGTGCAGCCAGCAGGACCTTGACTGCCTGCCGCCGGAGTGGATCGCCGCCACCTGCCGCACCGCCGCCGGCTGCGAAAGCCTGGTACACCCGCGGGTCAGCGTCCTGCGCGCATTGCCCGGTGTGGTATGCGATGCCGCCAGCATTGATGACATCATGCGTCTGACCAGCAAGGAGGGATAACAATGAAAGGTCTTTTGTGCAAAGACTGGGCCATTTTGGTGAACAGCTACAAGAAAAATTTCCTTATTATGGTTGTGCTTTATCTTGGCATGGCGGTCTGCCTGCATATGGATTACCTGTGTTATGCGCTGGTTGCCGTGTGCGGCGTTTACGCATCCAGCACCATGAATTTTGATGATTACGCCCAGTGGGATACCTATGCCCGCACCCTGCCGGTCACACCGGGGCAGGTTGTTGGCTGCAAGTACCTGCTGGGGCTGCTGTTCACCCTGTTTGGCAGCGTTTGCGCCGCGGTGGGGATTTTCCTTACCGGCCAATACACAGATGTGTTGGAAGCGGCATTCTCGATTCTGCTCATTGCCGCGTTTTCCCTGCTGCTGTTTGCCGTCAACATGCCGTTTTCCTACAAATTCGGCGCGGTGCGTGCCCCCACCTGGGTGTACCTGGTCGCATTCTTTGGTGTTTTCCTCATAATTTTTGCCATGGAGCATCTGCCCTATCTGCAGCGTTCTTCCGTCATTTCCCAGCTGGACGCTTTGGGCAATGCCCTCACCGCGCAGCCGGTGCTTTTGTTGCTGCTCTGCGCGGCCGTGCTGCTGCTCTACCTTGGCAGCTGGGCCTTGAGCGTACAAATTTATCAGCGCAAAGAGTTTTGAGGGAATTCCTGGTTCTTTTGCTCGGCGGTAAAAACGCTGAGTGAAAACACGCCGAATCAGGCCGGAACAGCTGAAAATCGGCAATCCGCTATTGACAAACCGGCACCTGTGCGGTAAAATAATCAAGTATTCAATGCGGGTGTCGTACAACGGCTAGTACATCAGCCTTCCAAGCTGGGGACGAGGGTTCGACTCCCTTCACCCGCTCCACATAAAAACAGCGCAGAATCGAAAGATTCTGCGCCGTTTTTCTGTTCAAGTACCCACTTTCTTTTTTACCCAATACCAAAACAGGCAGTGTCCTTCTCCCCTTTCCGAGAGCGGCACTGCCTGTTTTTATTCTATTAAAGTTTCTTCGGTTCCCTTCTTTTCAAAGAAGGAACAAAACTCCCGTAACTTTACTGCTGCTGTTCCGCGCGCTTTTTGGCAATGGCGGCCAGGGCATCCTTGCGGGACAGGTTGATGCGACCCTGCTGGTCGATGTCGGTTACCATAACGATGATGGGATCGCCCACGGCAACAACATCTTCCACATGCTCTACACGGTGGTCGTCCAGCTTGGAGATGTGAACCAGACCTTCCTTGCCCGGGGCAATCTCAACAAATGCGCCAAAGTTCATCAGGCGGGTCACGCGGCCCTTGTAGATAGCGCCCACTTCGGGATCTTCCACAATGGTCTTGATGGTGGAAATCGCGCGCTTGGCGTCGTCCTGATCCACAGCGGAGATAAAGACGTGGCCGTCCTCCTCAATGTCGATCTTGCAGTTGAAGTTGGCGCACATTTCCTGAATGACCTTGCCGCCCTTACCGATGACGTCCTTGATCTTGTCAACGGGGATTTGCATGCTGAACATCTTGGGTGCATACTTGGAAAGCTCTGCGCGCGGCTCGGCAATGCAGGGCTTGATGATCTCGTCCAGGATGAACAGGCGGCCCTTGCGGCACTTTTCCAGTGCTTCGGCCACAATATCATAGGTCAGGCCGTCCACCTTAATATCCATCTGGATAGCGGTAATACCGCGGCGGGTGCCGCCAACCTTAAAGTCCATATCGCCGTGGAAGTCCTCCACGCCCTGGATATCCAGCATGGTCATCCAGCGGCCGCCGTGCAGCGGGTCGCCATCGGTGATCAGGCCGCAGGAGATACCGGCAACCGGTGCCTTGATGGGCACACCAGCATCCATCAGGGCCAGGGTGGAAGCGCAAATAGAAGCCTGAGAGGTGGAGCCGTTGGAGCTCATGATTTCAGAAACGGTACGGATGGTGTACGGGAACTCTTCCATGCTGGGCAGCACGGGGATCAGGGCACGCTCCGCCAGGTTGCCGTGGCCGATCTCGCGGCGGCCGGGGCTGCGGGGTGCGCGGGCTTCGCCGGTGGAGTACGGCGGCATGTTATAGTGATGGATGTAGCGCTTGAGCGGGGTGTCGGACAGGTCGTCCATTATCTGGGCATCTTTGGTGGAGCCCAAGGTGCAGATGGTCAGGGCCTGGGTCTGGCCGCGGGTGAACAGGCCGGAGCCGTGCACACGGGGCAGCACACCGACTTCGGCAGCCAGCGGGCGGATCTCATTGATGCCGCGGCCGTCAACACGCTTGCCTTCTTCCAGCAGCCAGGTGCGCACAACCTTCTTCTGCAGCTTATAGCTGATCAGATCCAGGTCGGCGGCGTTCAGTTCGGGGTGTTCCTCGGCAATAGCATCCATGATGGGCAGCATGGCGGCATCGCGGACGTTTTTGTCGTCGGTGTTCATGGCAGCCTTGACATCTTCCAGGTGCTTGGCGTACACATCCGCCAACAGAGCGTGGTCCAGTTCCACCGGGGTAAAGCTCTTCTTCGGCTTGCCGATCTCTGCAACAATGCCGTTCATAAAGGTGAGCAGCTTTTTGATTTCCTCATGGCCAGCCTTGATGGCGTCCATCATGACCTCTTCGGTCACTTCGTTGGCGCCGGCTTCAATCATGACAATCTTTTCCATGCTGGCAGCCAGGGTCAGGGCCAGGTCAGAGCGCTCGCGCTGCTCCTTGGTGGGGTTCAGCACGATCTCGCCGTCCACATAGCCGACTGCCACGCCGCCGATGGGGCCATTCCAGGGGATATCCGACATGGCAATGGCGAGAGATGCGCCGTTCATACCGGCAATCTCCGGGGAGCAATCCGGGTCAAGGCTCATCACAGTCATGGTCACGCAGACATCGTTGCGCATATCCTTGGGGAACAGCGGGCGGATGGGGCGGTCAACCACGCGGGAGGACAGGATGGCGTGTTCACCGGGGCGGCCTTCGCGGCGCATAAAGGAGCCGGGAATGCGGCCGGCGGCGTACAGCTTTTCTTCAAATTCCACGCTCAGGGGAAAGAAATCCACCCCTTCACGCGGCTTTTCGCTCATGGTAACATTGCACAGCACGCAGGTTTCGCCATAGCGGATCATTGCGCTGCCATTGGCAAGGCCGCAGAGCTTGCCGGTTTCCACCACAAACGGGCGGCCGGCAAAAGTTGTTTCAAACTTGCGGTAGTTGGGGAAGGTTGCCTTACGGGATGCAAATTCCAGTGCCATAGTAATTCTCCTTCTGATATAATTTTTGATACCTGGTGGGAATATGCGGTTCAGGCAGCCCCATGCTTTGAGCAATAAATCCAGCGGCGGAACGGTTGTTTTGCTCCGGCGTTCGATTTACTGCACAAACCATGCGGGCGGCCAAAAACATTAAGTTAGGAGGTAAGAGGGAGGCGTTAGGAGTTACAGCACTGACCAAAGGTACCGCACATTACATTGTAAAAGGCAGTGGGATATAATGGACTGGCAACGGTGGCCGGAGTGCCAAAGTACCGTTCTTCTCCCTCGGGGTCCTAAGGCAACACCGCACAATTCCCGCCTTGCGGCTTAAGCACCGCTCCGGCGGCTGC
>OJPM01000550.1_pt1 | contig 25626 bp, 17 predicted proteins | sample 1598471 | NCBI WGS metagenome assembly OJPM01 (sample SAMN03922484, study PRJEB24848) | human gut metagenome | isolation source: stool sample | host: Homo sapiens | place: Germany | collected 2011-05 | reverse complement strand
GATACCGGATTACACTCATACTTTGGATTTAGTGGTGGCACTCGGAGGGATACCGGGTGCCTTTTTCTTCTCGTTTTCCAACGATTATCCCTATCATCATTATCAATCCACTAAATTCCAAAGAAATGAACAACAAGAAGAAAAACGAGGGTCGGACCGACTTTTCCTATTACGGTCTGTACCTGCTGGACTACCTCACCACGAACAAGTTCGAACAGGCAGCCGATGAAGCCTTCATCCGAGAAAGAACCGACCGTGCCGCCGAAGCGTATGAACGGGCAAGGCTCGAAGGCTATCCTGCCGACGGGGCGCAGGAACTGGCGATGAAGGTGCTGACGGAGGGCCTTCGCTACTCCAGGCACGCCATCCTGCGCGAAGTCGTGGAGAACGAATTTGCGGGTGAAGTACCGGGAGAAAAATGTGAAGCCTTTACCCAGAAGCTGCTGCCGCTTGTCGGAAACGTATTCTCCATCTATGACCTCTCGGACGACAATTTCGCCCTGTCGCCCGAATATGACCTGCTCTACACGGAGCTGACGGGAGCCGTCATCCTCTATATCGAAGAGTATGGCGTTTAACCGCAAACAGAGGCTGCGGGACAACATCGAGGCGATACGGACGGCATTCCTCCTTGACAGGGAACAGCGCACACCCACCGCACGCGAACGGCTCTTGTTAGAGCGTTATTGCGGTTTCGGGGGACTGAAGAGCATACTCAACCCTGCAAGGGAACTGACGGATGCCGTCCACTGGGCGAAGTCCGACCTCGAACTGTTTGCCCCTACCGTGGAACTGCACAGGTTGCTGCGGGAGAACACAAAAGACGAGACGGAGTACAAACGGTATATGGATGCCATGAAGCAGTCCGTGCTGACCGCCTTCTATACCCCGCCGGAGATAACCGGGACCATCGCGGACGTGCTGCATGAACACGGCATCCGTCCCGACCGGGTGCTGGAGCCGTCGGCAGGTGTCGGTGCATTCGTGGACGCCGTGCTGGAGAACAGACCGGACGCGGACATCATGGCTTTTGAGAAAGACCTGATGACGGGCAAGATACTGAAGCACCTGCATCCCGGACAGAAAGTAAGGGTACAGGGCTTCGAGAAGATAGAAAAGCCGTTCATGAACCATTTTGATTTGGCTGTCTCCAATATACCGTTTGGCGATGTGGCGGTGTTCGACCCGGAATTTTCGGGCAGCAAGGATCCTGCAAGGCACTCGGCGGCACGGACGATACACAATTACTTTTTCCTGAAAAGCCTTGACGCGGTGCGTGAAGGCGGAATCGTGGCGTTCATCACCTCGCAGGGGGTACTGGATGCCCCGACCAACGCGCCCATACGCGAGTATATGATGAACCATGCCAATCTGGTGGGCGTAGCCCGCCTGCCGAACAACCTCTTTACGGATAACGCGGGAACGGAGGTGGGCAGCGACCTGATTATCCTGCAAAAGAACAGCGGAAAGAATGGTGAACTGTATTACAACGAAAAACTCTTCGTGCAGACCGAACAGACCCCTATCGGCACTTCCGTAAATGGGTATGTATGGAGCATCGGCTCGCTTTCACACACGGATTTGATCAGAAGTACCGACCCGTACGGGAAACCAGCCTATAAACTCCTGCACCGTGGGGACATCGCACAACTGGCGGAAGACTTGCGGGAGCATCTGAAAATAGAACTGCAACAACTTGACAGGAAACTGTATGAGAAACACAGCCTGCATCCGACAAAGGAGGAAAGCACGGCTGCGGAAGTGCAACCTGCTCCGAAAACAGAAAAGGTATCACCTTCTGTAATAGCCCCCGTTTCTGTAATTGAGCCTGTCAAGGGAGTGGAGAAGCCGCAGGCACAGCCCATAGAGGAAAAGCCGGAGATTGAGCCGCGCCAACCCAACCATTCGTCAGCCGTGCAGCTTACCCTGCTCGACCTTTGGGGTATGCCCATAGAGGAACCGGCAAAAAAGAAAAAGGCAGCGAAAAAGGAAAGCAAGCCGAAGCCTATGCCGTCCACGCCTAAACCGCAGGTCAAAGTTACTCCACCCGTTGAAGCCGCCAAGCCGGTAAACGGTAATAAGGAAGAAAAGCCGGAAAATGCCGAAAAGCCAAACGACCCGGACGACATTTACGCCACTCTGGATTGGGAAACCAATCCTCCCATCAACGGCTTCTATGAGACAATGATGAGTCTGACAGCGGAACGGCGCAAGGCCCTACGGCTTGAGGCAGAACGGCACAGGCAGGAACAACTGAAAAAGATGGGTATCAAAGACACGTTGAACCCTGCTTTTGCGCCTTCTTCGGACAATATGGATAAAAAGCCGGAACAAACGGAAGAAATAAAGCAACCTGAAACACCGGCAGAAGTTGTGCCTACTTCCGAAACGGTTGCCACTTCCCTGTTCCCGGAATTTGAAACGGAAAAGCCGAAAAAAGAAGCCCTCGACCTTACGCCGCGTCCCTATCACCGCACGCCGGAAATGCACCTGCGTGAAGGGTCGCTGGTGGCAAACAGGGCACGCGACATCGGTTATCTGAAGGACATTACTCCCTACGGTGCAACCTTCCAGCCGCTTGGACTAACCGGTTATCAGAAAGAGAAAGCGTTGCTGTATGTATCGCTCCGTGACGCATACGAGCGGTTGTACCGCTATGAATCGAACAGACGTGAGGAAAATGTACCTTGGCGTGAACACCTGAACACCTGTTACGACGAGTTTGTCATGCGTTATGGCAACCTCAACGCCAAACAGAACGTGAAACTGGTGATGATGGACGCCGGAGGGCGCGACATCCTTTCGCTGGAACGTGCGGAGGACGGCAAGTTCGTCAAAGCGGACATCTTCGACCGTCCCGTTTCCTTCTCGGTGGAGAACCATGCCAACGTCGGTTCTCCGGAAGAAGCCTTGTCTGCATCGCTCAACAAGTATGGTACGGTCAATCTCAACTATATGCGGGGGATAACAGACAGTACGGAAGAGGAGCTTCTCAATGCCCTCAAAGGGCGTATCTTCTACAATCCGCTCGTAACCGGTTACGAGATTAAAGACCGCTTCATCGCGGGAAACGTGATAGAGAAGGCGGAGCGTATAGAGGCATGGATGGAAAATAATCTGGAAAGCGAAAGATTGCCGGAAGTGAAACAGGCTTTGGAGGCTTTGAAGGAAGCCGAGCCGCAGCGTATCGCCTTTGAAGACCTCGACTTCAACTTCGGTGAACGCTGGATTCCTACGGGCGTGTATGCCGCCTACATGAGCCATCTTTTCGACACGGACGTGAAAATCGCCTATTCCGCCAGCATGGACGAGTTTTCCGTGGCGTGCGGCTACCGCACCATGAAGATCACGGACGAGTTTCTGGTAAAGGGCTATTACCGGAACTATGACGGTATGCACCTGTTGAAACACGCTTTGCACAACACCTGTCCCGACATGATGAAAAGTATTGGCAAAGATGAGAACGGCAACGACATCAAGGTGCGCGACAGCGAGGGCATACAGCTCGCCAACGCCAAGATTGATGAAATCCGCAACGGTTTCTCCGAATGGCTCGAAGAACAGTCGCCGCAGTTCAAGGAACGGCTGACGACAATGTATAACCGCAAGTTCAACTGTTTCGTGCGCCCGAAGTATGACGGCTCGCACCAGACCTTCCCCGACCTCAATCTGAAAGGCTTGGCAAGCCGGGGTATCAAGAGCGTCTATCCCTCGCAGATGGATTGCGTCTGGATGCTGAAACAGAACGGCGGCGGAATTTGCGACCACGAGGTGGGAACCGGCAAGACGCTGATAATGTGCATCGCCGCGCATGAGATGAAGCGTCTGAAATTGGCACATAAGCCGATGATTATCGGGCTGAAAGCCAACGTTGCGGAGATTGCCGCCACCTATCAGGCGGCATATCCCAACGCACGTATTCTGTACGCTTCGGAGAAGGACTTTTCGACCGCCAACCGTGTGCGCTTCTTCAATAATATAAAGAACAACGACTACGATTGCGTCATCATGTCGCACGACCAGTTCGGCAAGATACCGCAGTCGCCGGAATTGCAGCAGCGCATCCTGCAAGCAGAGCTTGACACGGTGGAGGAAAACCTCGAAGTGCTACGGCAGCAGGGAAAGAACGTGTCGCGGGCGATGCTGAAAGGATTGGAGAAGCGCAAGCACAACCTTGTGGCGAAGTTAGAGAAAGTGGAACACGCCATCAAGTCGCGCACAGATGACGTGGTGGACTTCAAACAGATGGGCATCGACCACATTTTCATAGACGAGAGCCACCAATTCAAGAACTTGACTTTCAACACCCGGCATGACCGTGTGGCGGGGTTGGGAAACTCGGAGGGGAGCCAGAAAGCCCTGAATATGCTTTTTGCCATACGAACTATACAGGAGCGTACGGGCAAAGACTTAGGGGCTACGTTCCTGTCCGGCACGACTATTTCCAACAGTCTGACGGAATTGTACCTGCTCTTTAAGTACCTGCGCCCGAAGGAACTGGAACGGCAGGACATCCGCTGTTTCGACGCATGGGCGGCTATCTTCGCCAAGAAGACGACCGACTTCGAGTTCAACGTGACAAACAACGTGGTGCAGAAGGAGCGTTTCCGCTACTTCATCAAAGTGCCGGAGCTTGCCGCCTTTTACAACGAAATCACCGACTACCGCACGGCGGAGGACGTGGGTGTGGATCGTCCGCACAAGAACGAGATACTGCACCACATACCGCCTACACCCGACCAAGAGTATTTCATCAAACAACTGATGGAATTTGCCAAGACAGGTGACGCGACGTTGTTGGGCAGGTTGCCGCTGTCTGAAACGGAAGAGAAGGCTAAGATGCTCATCGCTACCGACTACGCGAGAAAGATGGCTCTTGATATGCGCATGATAGACCCGAACTACGAGGACCATCCCGACAACAAGGCAAGCCATTGTGCCAAGATGATTGCAGAGTATTACCACAAGTACGAGGCGCACAAGGGTACGCAGTTCGTGTTCTCCGACTTGGGGACATACCAGCCGGGGGAAGGATGGAACGTGTACAGCGAGATAAAACACAAGTTGGTGGAGGATTACGGCATACCGGCAAGTGAGGTGCGCTTCATTCAGGAGTGTAAGACGGATAAGGCTCGTAAGGCGGTGATAGATGCCATGAACGCCGGGACGGTGCGCGTGCTGTTCGGCTCCACAAGTATGCTCGGAACGGGCGTGAATGCGCAGAAAAGATGCGTCGCCATCCATCACCTTGATACACCGTGGCGACCGTCCGACCTGCAACAGCGTGACGGACGGGGTGTTAGAGCCGGGAACGAGATTGCCAAGCATTTTGCCGAGAACAACGTGGATATCATCATCTACGCGGTGGAAAAGTCGCTGGACAGCTACAAGTTCAATCTGCTGCACTGTAAGCAGACGTTCATATCGCAGCTCAAAAGCGGAGCGATGGGCGCACGTACCATCGACGAGGGAGCAATGGACGAAAAATCGGGTATGAACTTCTCGGAGTATATGGCGTTGCTCTCCGGCAATACCGACCTTTTGGATAAGGCGAAATTAGAGAAGCGTATCGCCTCGCTCGAAGGGGAACGCAAGTCGTGGGGCAAGGGCAAGCGCGATTCGGAGTTCAAGCTGGAATCCAAGACGGGAGAACTGCGCAACAACACGGCTTTCATCGAAGCCATGACGGAAGACTGGAACCGTTTTCTTTCCGTTGTGCAGACTGATAAGGAAGGCAGCCGCCTTAATCTTGTCAAGGTGGACGGCGCGGATTCAACGGATGAGAAGGTCATCGGTAAGCGTTTGCAGGAAATCGCCAAGAACGCCACGACTGGTGGACTGTACAAGGCTGTCGGGGAACTTTACGGCTTTCCGATAAAGGTGGTCAGCGAGAGGACACTCAAAGAAGGTCTGGAGTTCACCGACAACCGCTTCGTGGTGGAGGGCAACTACAAGTACACCTACAACAACGGGCATCTGGCGATGGCAGACCCGATTGCTGCCGCACGAAACTTTCTGAACGCATTGAAGAGGATTCCGACCATCATCGACCAGTACAAGTCTAAGAACGAAGTGCTGGAAAAGGAGATTCCGCAGTTGCAGGAGATAGCGGGCAAGGTGTGGAAGAAGGAGGACGAGCTGAAACAGCTGAAGTCCGAACTCGCCGCACTGGACCGCAAGATACAGCTTGAGCTGGCTCCGGCTCAGGAAAACACAGAAGAGAACCGGCAAGGCAACGAGAAAAAACAGACGGAACAACAGCCGGAAAGCCCGCACGTGGACTTTGTACGCAGTCATTTAATTATAGGGAGACTCGGTTTATCGGAATCCAAAGGTGTAAAACTTTAATATCGAAGTCTTGACAGAAAAAGCCAGTGGTTGAATTTTTCACCACTGGCTTTAATTCTAATAATTTTTCAATCTAATATGACCGAATCTATAACGTTAAATCATAGATTATGTGTCTATTTGTGAAGAAAAAGACGTAACTTTGTATCAAAATCAAATAAGCATAACAATGGAGCCATCTATATCTATATACAGTTTTTCACTTTATACCGCACTGCCGTTGATGTTATTCTTCGGCTTTTATTTTTTGTTTGCAAAGACTCCTGAAAAGAAAATTTTCAAGAATTATCTCCGCTCCCGACAGATTATGGGTATAGCTATGCTGCTGCTTTCGGCAAATTATTCGGTACATTTCTTCTTTGGTATCCGATTCAAAAATGCGGATTCTGCCATATTGATGAACATGTCCACATACTTCCTGTGCTATTCTCTGTTCAGTTCGGCATTGATAATGTTGCTTGATCGTTTTTACATTACCAAACGGCGTGTGTGGACACATATCATTTTATGGATTATATTTTCAACTCTTTCCGGAGTTGTGTTGTTCCTGTTGCCAAGCGGAATCATGCAAAAATTCTCTTTATTTGCTTTAGCTGTATGGTTAGTCGTTTTTGGAGTCGTTTTAGCTCGCAGAGTCATAATTGCATACCGTAGAGCCATTCGGATTTTCAATGAAACTCAGGCGGATGATATAGGTACATATATCGAATGGCTTTCCATATTCACTTATTGGGCTGTTATCTTCGGTGTCGGATGCGGATTGCTGACATTTCTGCCAGACAAATATGTTTTTATCTGGATTTTGTCGTCAATACCGTTCTACAGCTATCTTTTCTACAGCTATCAGAACTACCTGCTGTTCTATGAACAGGTGGAAAATGCTTTTGAGCAAGATATACAGTCTGAAGAAGAACTTCTGACAGATACAGAAACAGAACCTGAAATAGTTTCTGAGAAAGAAGTTCCAGTGTCCTATACAGAAATTATAGAGAAAGTGGCCAACTGGATAAAGACAGACGGCTATGTCCAGCAGGGACTTACCATAAAAGAACTGTCCGAAATACTTCATACGAACCGTACCTATCTTTCCGCTTATATCAAGACTACGTATAAAATGACATTCCGCGAATGGATAACCGGTCTCCGGTTGGAGTATGCGAAAAACATACTGAAGGAGCATCCGGAAATCAATATACAGAAGCTGGCTGAGTCTTCCGGCTTTCTTTCCCGCAGTAACTTTATCAAATCATTTACAGAGAAGGAAGGATGTACGCCTGGCAAGTGGAAAAAAGCAAATCTGGAATAATTTGTGTGGTAAAAAGCCGATGAAAAAGGTCTCAGAAGCCCATTTTCAAAAAGTGCTCAAGCGACAAAAAAGTGCTAATTCGACAAAAAGGTGCTCTAACGACAATTTGAAAAGTGCTCAAACGACAATTTTTTTATAAAACGCTGTATTTCAACAGAAAAAGTTTTTGTAATATTTTGGGCGCTGAATGGCATTTATTACCTTTGGAGATGACAAAGATAATGAATTCAAGTTTATATGAGCAGAAAAATCACTTTTCTTACCCTGTTTCTGTGGCTGATGACGCTAACTTTTCCTGTCATTGCGCAGCAGAAAGCAGACACGACCTACACCTTCCGGTTCGTTACGCAGAAGGACATGTTCTACGTGCCTTGGAATGGCAATGACACGGAACTTGCCCGCCTGTTGGAATGTATCGAAAACAACAAAGCAACAATTTTTGACGGCAAGTTGCCGCTACTGGTTGACGGCTACTGCAATTCGCTGGGCGGTGAAGCTGAGAACCTTGCAACGGCGAAGATCCGTGCCAACCGTGTGAAATCAGAACTGATTACACGAGCGAAAATCAAGGAAGAAAACTTCATTACCCGCAATCATGTGACAGAGGGTGATTTTGTCACCGTGCGCCTGACGGTACCGGTAAAGGAAACAGCCGTGACGGATGCGGAAGCAGAAGCACGACGCAAGGCGGAAGCCGAACGCTTAGAAACCGAGAAGCGTGCCGAGCAGGAACGGCTTGCCGAAGAGCAGCGCAAGGCGGAAGAAGCCCGACTTGCCGCTGAAAAGGCAGAAGCCGAGAAAGCCGCTCAACAAAATACACTTGCCGACACGCCGTCGGAAACCAAAATCACAACTGATTATCATCTCTCCCTGCGTGCCAACCTGCTGCGCTGGGCTACCCTGACACCAGATCTTGGCGTGGAATGGCGCATCTGCCCATCGTGGGGCATTGCCGTAAACGGCTCGTGGACTTCATGGACGTGGAGCGACAAGGACCGCCGCTATGCACTCTGGGAAGTGGCTCCGGAAGTGCGTTACTATATGGGTGAGAAGAAAGCCTGGTATCTGGGCGCGATGTTCAAGGCCGGACAGTTCAACTACAAGTTCTCCGAAGCAGGCAAGCAGGGCGACCTGATGGGTGGCGGCATCACCGCCGGCTATCAGCTGCGGCTGAACAAGGCACTGGCTCTTGATTTCAACCTCGGTCTGGGCTACCTGAATGCCGATTTCGAAAAATATGAAGTCATCGACGGCGTGCGTGTACGCCGCGGCAACGAAACAAAGGACTGGTGGGGCCCCATCAATGCCGGTGTGACATTGGTATGGAAGTTATTCTAACACGGAGGAATAGAATATGAAAGCAAGACAATATATAAATATGATGGGAATGGCAGCCGCCGTGCTGCTCTCTTCCTGCGTGAAGGACACGCTCTATGACACGCCACACCCCGACAGCGGGAAGATTGCGGTGACAGCCGACTGGTCGGCCCGCGGTGAGGGTATCGACATACCTGCCACGTGGACGGTCACCATGGGTGACTATACGGGTACGGAGACTTCCGCCACCCATGCCCCCAACCATCTGTTTGCTCCGGGCAGCTACACCCTTGCGGTGTGGAACCCTGCTGAAGGAATCATGGTAAATGGTACCACCGCCACCATTGCCGCAGCCACGGGAAACCGGGCAGGAACGGATGCCTTTGTGAACAATGCCCCGGGATGGTTCTTCACCTATACGAAACAGGTGAGCATCGAGAAAGACAAGGACTATCCGCTGACCGCCGCAATGAAGCAGCAGGTACGCGAACTGACGCTTGTCGTCAAACCGACGGGTGATGCCGCCGGACGCATCACGGAGATTGTTGCCCATCTGACGGGTGCAGCCGGAACACTCGATTTCGCTACCGATACCTACGGAGCCGCTTCAAACGTCGTGCTGCCCTTCACCAAGATTACCGAAGGTGACGATGCCGGCAAGTGGAAAGCCACGGTGCGGCTGCTGGGTGTGACCGGCACGGAACAACTGCTGACGGGTGAAATCCGCTATGCTGACGGCAACCCGAGCCCCACCACGCTGAAAAGCGACCTCACGGAAGCCCTCAAGGATTTCAACACCGGAAAGGGCGAATCGCTGACCCTCGGCGGAACGCTGGTTGAGACTCCCGAAGGCATGGAAGTGGACGGAGCCGAAATCAACGGCTGGGAAGAAGTGAAAGGTGATGATGTAAATGCCGATTTGTAAATAATAAAATGACAGATATAATGAAGACAAGATTTTTTACACTTGCAGCGCTCGCCCTCGCACTGGTAGCCTGCAACAACGACAACGAGAACCTGAACGGTGCCCCCGTGGCCGCCCAGTTTACCGCCGACATCGCCCCCGCCACCCGCGCCAGCGGAACCACCTGGACTGCCGGCGACCGTATCGGCATCACCGACATCGGCTACGATTCCCAGTACGGCAACGTGCCTTTCATCTTGAAAAACGGGAAATTTGAGGCAGAAGGAAAGGTTATCTATATCGAAGATGCAAAGACCCATACTTTCCGCGCCTACTATCCGTACAACGCGGCGGGAGGCATCCTCACAGCCACGACCGATGCCACGGCGCAGCAAAACCAGCCTGCCATCGACTTCCTCTTTGCTTCAGGAGCCACGGGAGACAAAAACAACCCGGTAGTAAGCTTCACCGACAAAACCGCCAAAGGCGGTGAAGACAACTCCTTCCACCACCGCATGAGCCAGATAACCCTTACCTTCGAGGCGGGCGACGGCGTGAATTTCAGCGTGGTCAAGCCTGGACGTTACACGCTGGACGGATTGTTACTCACCGGTACGTTCAACACGGCCGACGGTATTGCCACCGCAGACAACGGAGTACAGACCGGAGAACTGGCCATGAATCTGGCAGACGGCAATCTCACGTCATCGATCATCCTCTTCCCGCAGACAGTTGCATCCCTGCCGTTGGTTGTGAATTACAAAGGTCAGGAATATCATGCCACACTCACCATGCCCGAAGGCGCACTGCTGGCGGGCAACAACTATACCTATACCGTCAAGGTACGCAACAAAGTCCTTGAAGTCAGCGAAGCCACCATTGCAAAGTGGAACGATATAGACGGTGGAGATGTGGGTGCTGACCTGTAGGATTTTAATAATTAATCGATTAGAATAAAGAATTATGAGACATAGATTATTTATCCCCGCAGCCACCGCACTGCTGTTCGCCCTCGCCGCCTGCACGCAGGACGAACTTGCTGGCGATAACCGTCTGCCCGAAGGTGAATACCCCGTCGTCATCCGTGCCACCGGACTGTCCGTAGAAGCAACGCCGCTGGCAGCCCATTCCACCCGTGCCGCTGTGGACGGCGACTGGCAGGGCGTCACTTCCGTGGCACTCAAGATGGGCGATGCGGTAAAGGAATACACCGTTACGGCTTCTACCGATTTCAAGAGTGCCACGCTTTCACGCGAGAACGCCCCGTACTACTGGACCAGCCGCGACCCGATTACCGTATCGGCATGGTGGCCCTTCGACAATGCCGACATCACACAGATGCCTGCCGTGAAGGTGGCCGAAGACCAAAGCAAATTGGCTGACTTCCAGAACAGCGACTTCATCTCTGCTGAGAACCGGAAGGTGGAATTTAACAACCCGACACTCGAATTTACCCACCGCACGGCACGCGTGACAATCGAACTGAAGCCCGGCACGGGATTCACGAGCGTCGCTGGTGCCACGGTGAGCCTCATGAGCCTGTCCGCCGATAACGGCAACCCGACCGCCATCAAGACCTACAACGCAAGCGGCAACACCTACGAGGCACTGACCGCCCCGCAGACCGTTGCGGCAGGCAAACCGTTCGTCAAGGTGGAACTCGGCGACGGCACCTTCTACTTCCGTCCGCAGAACAACGTCGTATTAGAAGCGGGCAGCCGCTATAAATATACCGTTAAGGTGAACGCCACCGGCTTGACGTTAGAGGGTTGCACCATCGGCAGCTGGGTTGACGGCGGCGGCGAGAGCGGCGAGGCTGAGGATTTGGGCTACATCTACGACAGCAACACCAAGACCTACACGGTCTATAACGCCAACGGCCTACTGGCATGGAACAAAGCCATACAAAAAGATGAATCGATAAATTGCACCCTCACCGCCGACATCGACCTGACGGGTAGGGAATGGACACGTTTAGACACATGGCCAGGCTACTCCGGCGTCTTTAATGGGCAGGGACACAGCATTACGGGATTAAACTTTTCAGCAGCGAGGTTTGGACTTTTTCTTTTTTTAAATCAAAGTGGAGTGATAAAGAACCTACAACTCATAGATGTGAATCTGGATGGCAGTAGTGGAGGAGCTGCTGGAATGGTGGACCGAAATCATGGCCAAATCATTGCCTGCTCTGTGACGGGAAAACTTACTGTACATAGTGGTGGTATAGCCAATGCAAATTATGGCGATATCATCGCTTGCTGGTTCAACGGCACATTGAAAGATGAGGCTGGCTGTGGAACTATAGTGCGTTTCAACTACAAGAATATAACTTCCTGTTATTGGGGAGGCAATGCCGAGCAAGGAGTACTCCGTAATGAAGGAGGAACGGTAGTTGCCACGAAGGTAGACGGCGCGACCGTGAAATGGCAGACAGCCGTCGACGGCATGAACACCGCCCTCACCGGCAACGACTACCAGTGGACACTCGGCACCGGCGGTCTGCCCGTACTGAAAAGAAACAATAAAAACCCCTAAACAACACGCATCATGAAACGAACAAACATCCATATATTCGCAGCCCTCGCCCTGCTGTTCGCCCTCGCCGCCTGCACGCAGGACGAAGCAGGCTTCCTGTCTGAAGGGGCGGAAGGCACACCCATCGTCTTCACCGCCACGGGGCTGAACCCCGCCGCGACAGCCACCGCCGGCACCCGTGCCCCGGTGGACGGCAATTGGGAGGGTGTGCAGAGCGTGGCAGTCCTGATGGACGGCACGGTGAAGGCATACGACGTGACGCCCACCAGCGCCACGCTGACCTCCACCGACCCGTACTACTGGACCAACCACAACGACATCACCGTCACGGCGTGGTGGCCCTACACCGCTGGCGAGACAACCCCACCTGCGGTAAAGGTAAAAGCCAACCAAAGTGCCCAGAAAGACTTTGAGGGCAGCGACCTCATCGTAGCCGACGGGCAGACGGTGACCTACGGCAGCCCCACGCTCCGCTTCACCCACCGCACGGCGCGGGTGACCATCGTTCTGACGGACAACACCGAGGGGCTGGCATCCGTGCAGCTGACGGGTCTCTCCACCGAAGGCGGCAACCCGGATATAATCGTCCCGTATGACAAGGGCAGCAACACCTACACCGCCATCGTAGCCCCGCAAAGTGTGGCAGCTGGCACGGCCTTCATTACCTGCACCTTCACTAACGGCAAGACCTTAGTTTATAAGATGAAGAATGCTACCGACTGGCAGGCGGGCGGTGAATATACCTACACCGTCTCCCTCGCTACGGCAAGAGGCTATATCATAGAGGACGACGGCAGCTACACGGTCTATAACGCCGACGGTCTGATGAATATAGCCGAATTAGTGAACGGAGGTAAGACCGACATAAACATTACCCTCGACAAAAACATTGACCTCACCGGCAAAGCCTGGACGCCGATAGGCACAGACTACGACAACTCATACAAAGGCACCTTCGACGGTGGCGGCCATACCATTACGGGGCTGACCTTTACGACAAATGACGAATTTGCGGGTCTGTTCGGCTGGCTCAATAGAGCTGGTACGGTGAAGAACGTGGTGATGGAGGGCATACAGATAACAAGCAATCACATGTTTGGCTGTACTGGCGGCGTGGTAGGATATAGCTGGGGCACAATTGAAAACTGCTCGGTGTCGGGCAGCGTCAGCGGCACGGATTGTGTCGGCGGTGTGGTGGGTTCACAAAAGGCCGGTTCCATCATCGGATGCAGCTCCTCTGCCACAGTGAAGGGAACGCACTATGTCGGCGGTGTGGCAGGAGAAAAATGGGGCACCATGATCGCTTGCTATGCCACAGGCAACGTGACCTTAGAAATAGGCTCCCCAAAGAATCTCTCTGGCGGCGGTGTAGTGGGATTAAACGGAGGAAGCCGCGTCCTTGCCTGCTATGCCATTGGCAACGTAAATAGTAAGGGTAGCAGCACCGGCAATGTGCATATCGGCGGCTTGTTTGGAGATAACTACACCGTCGTGACCGCCTGCTACTGGAAGAACAATCAGGAACAAGGTATCGGCCGCAATCAGCATAACACCGCCCCCGAAGCTACGAAGGTGGACGGTACTGACGTTACCTGGCAGAAAGCCGTTGATGCCATGAACACCGCCTTGCAGAACGCAGGCTCAGGGTGGCGTTACGAACTTAACGGAGCATTGCCTACCTTGAGGAAGTTGTAAACCGTTGCGGGCGGAAAAGTTCCGCCCGCAACAAACATTAACCGAAGTATAACCCCAATAAAAAAAGGAGGACGTGATGGAACACACGGAGAATCCACCATATTGGTTTTGGCATCAAGGCATTGTCAATAATAATATAGACTCCAGTGTAAATATGGAAGCTGTAAGCCGGACATTGTCAAGATTGGTGCTCATTAAAGACAACAAATCAAGTAATTAAATAAAAAACATGGGACTTTTTCACAGAGGCAAGAAAAATAATGACGATGAGCCGGACAGTGTTCAAACCAATTCATTCTCTGATATTATGAATGGTTTGCAGTACGCCGTAAACTGTGCACAAGATACATTACAGAATCATCAGATACAAAATCTGACCAGACTTTTTGAAGGAACAAATGCAAATAACGCAAATACGTTCCAATCGAAAAAAATCATGGTTGGAGACAAGACTATTGATATTCCACTTATAGCTTTGATATCCCATCATTATCTTGCGATGGATAATGTGCAGATAAAGTTCAAGGCGAAGGTCGGAAGCGTGGAATCACAGATTCCAGAAAACAACTTATTGTTATCCAGCCCACAAAGAGCCAATCTCCAGATGCAGATGAGCAACATAAAACCGGATGCGGATGATGTCATGGAGGTTTGCGTCAATTTTAAGGTTCAGGAGACTCCAGAGAGCATTTCCCGAATTATTGACGATTTTGTAAAAAATATCTAACAATTTTAAAATTCAAATGTTATGGCAGAAGAAATAAAGAACCAAGGGCAACAAGAAAATGCGGAAAACTTGAATGAAAATGTAAGCGGACAGGCGAAAGAAATTATCTCCGCTGCATTGGAAGAGACTCAAAACAGAGAAACTTCTCCAGTTCTTAAAGCAGATTCAAACGTGACTGACAAATTCAAGGGGCTTCCCATGCGGGAACTTATTGCAGCTCCACTTATTGCAGCAGCCGAAGCACAACAGGAATTGGCAGCGACAGCATGGAATTTCTACCAGCAAATTGCATTTGATGGTAAAAGCGGCAATAAAGCGCGTATATTGGAATTCGATGTCGAAAGACCGATACAGCAGGATGGAAAAATGACAACAATGTCACAAAGTGTCAAGGCTCCGTTTATAGGATTGGTGCCTATTCCTTCCCTGCTCATAGATCGCGTGGATGTCGATTTCCAGATGGAGGTTACCGATACATCAAACGTAAAAAGCACTACCAACGCAGAAGTAGAGGCAAAAGCTTCTGCAAAACATTGGTTTATAAATGCGGAAATCAGCGGCAAAGTCACGACCGCCCGCGAGAACACCCGCATGACCAACCAAACGGCAAAATACCAGATACATGTGACAGCCAGTCAGCAGCCGCAGACCGAAGGTCTGTCTAAACTGATGGATATAATGGCATCATGTATCGAGCCTATAACAAACGAAAGTAACAGTAAGTAAATATATGAATTTGATTCAAGCATTAAGATTGCCAAACAGTCAAGCAGTAATGACAAATATTGCACGGTTTCATTATCAAAATATTTATAATGTAGGTTTGACCCCTCCGATTGTCACGCAAAGTAAGTTGACATTTCAAATAAAAGGATATACCCGTAACTATCGTTTTCTTAGATTAGACTATGCCTGTGTCATATATATTGCGGATAGAATAGCAGTCGTTGCTTCAAATGGCATAGATACTTTAAGTTCAGGTTTTTCGGGGTGTTATATGGCCAGTTTTAGGCACAATGGCATTAGGTATGTTGCTCATATTCCAACGCCTAACAATAGTATTAAAACATCATGGAATCGGGCGGTTAAAAATCGAATAATAGATAATGTTGTTCTTTTTAAACCTACTGAAGGATTGGCGAGAATCCCAGGAACCATTGGTATTTGGGGAATTATAACATTTAACGATAGATGTTATCGGCTTGATGTAAATGAAAACGCTCCTCCAAGTCAAGCCATACGTGGCCAAAGAATTTTTAACTCAATCCCGAGAAATCCCATACTAACAGAAATTCCACCTATCGCCGGTGGTCAGATGCCTTAATAATTATAACAATTGTAAATAAGGGAAGAATGGTTGTTTCATTGAGGAGTAGAATTCTATTCGGATATATAATTCTGGTGGCGGTCATAGGCAGCATGGCCGCCATTCTCATCCATGAACCTGCGAAGTTCCACGACCTATATGCGTATGTTGAATAACGGTATTTACACAAACAGCAAATGAGCGAACAATTCGTTACCACTACCAAGCATTTCCGCAAGCTGCTTGCCGCAGGCTATCTGTTGATAGTCCTGCTGGTGGGCGGCATCATCTGCACGTGGCTCGGCGAATGGCGCGACTTGGAGTTGCTGGAACGGGAGAACCGTGAAATCAACCGCTTCCGCAAGGAAACACACGATGCGTATGTGGGTGTGGTGGAGTTGTCTCTTTTGGGCGAGTCGGTGCTGGAATGGGACGATAAGGATGTGGCGGCATACCGGCGGCAACGGATGACGGTGGATAGTATGCTTTGCCGCTTCAAGAGCCATTACGAATCGGTGCGCATAGACAGCGTGCGCCACTTGCTGGAGGACAAGGAAAAGCGGCTGTGCGCCATCATGGAGGCTCTGGAACAACAGGCGGACATCAACCGCCGGATAGCCAAGCAGGTGCCGGTGATAGTGCAAACGAGCAGGCAGGAAGAGCCGAAGAAACAGAGGAGGAAAGGTTTTCTCGGGTTGTTCGGCAAGAAACAGGAAGCACCTCCGACGACGACCACCACGATGCTCTACACACTGAACCGTGATATGATAGCGCAACAACGTGCCCAAAGCCATCGTCTGTCGGAGTATGCCGACAGCCTTGCCAGCCGCAATGCGGAACTGAACCGCCAACTGCAAACCCTTATCCAGCAGATGGACCACAAGGTGCAGGCTGACTTGCAGGAACGTGAGGCGGAAATATCCGCTATGCGTGAAAAGTCGTTCTTGCAGGTAGGTATCATAACGGGTGTCATGCTGCTGTTGCTCATTATTTCATACATCATCATTCACCGCTATGCCACCCGCATCAAGCAGTACAAACGTAAGACAACAGATTTAATCGGGCAACTGCAAAAGTCAGTAAAACAAAACGAATCGTTGATAGCCTCACGCAAGAAAGCGATGCACACCATCACCCACGAGCTACGCACACCACTGACTGCCATACATGGATATGCGGAACTGATGCAGGACAACGAAGAAGAAAAGATAAGCGGTTATGCGGACAATATCCTGCAAGCCTCCAAGAGAATGACCGACATGCTCAACTCCCTGCTTGACTTCTTCCGCTTGGACAGCGGCAAGGAACAGGCGAATGTCCGTCCGTTTCGTTTGGAAAACATCGCGGAGCTGTTGCAAACGGAGTTTACGCAACAAGCAGAAGCAAAAGATCTTAAACTTACCATCGAGTGCCCGGAGAGTATTATCCTGAATGGCGACAAGGAGCGCATCATACAGATATGCGACAACCTGCTGGGCAATGCCGTCAAGTTCACGAATGCCGGAAGCGTTTCACTTGTCATAAGCTATGACGGCAATAGGCTGACCCTTGTAGTAGAGGACACCGGAACCGGCATGAGTGCGGAAGAACAACAGCGAGTGTTCGGAGCGTTCGAGCGGCTTTCCAACGCCGCCACGCAAGACGGTTTCGGATTGGGGTTAAGCATTGTGAAACAGATAGTCGGGATGCTTGGCGGCACTATACGCTTGGAAAGCGAAAAAGGAGAAGGCAGTCGTTTTACTGTGGAGTTGCCAATGAACACTGCCGATATTGGTATTGAAGAACAGACAGCCGCAGAAAGTCTGGCTCATATAGAAAGACCTTATTCTGTCATCGTATTGGACGACAATCCGATGGTATTATCCATGACAAAGGAAATGTATGCTGGTATAGGTGTGCATTGCGACACGTTCACCACTATTGGCGATGCAATGGAAGCCATGCGGCAGCACACATACGACCTCATGATAACCGATATGAAGATGCCGGAGATTAACGGCTATGAGGTGTTGGAGTTGTTACGCTCGTCAAGTGTCAGCAACTCGAAAGAGATTCCCATTGTCGTGGCGACCGCCTCCGGCAGTTGCAGCGAAGAGGAGCTGTTGGAAAATGGATTTACCGCCTGCCTGTTCAAGCCATTTTCCATTTCCGAACTGGTTGCTGTATCAGACAAATGCCTTTTGACAAGTACGGACAAGGATGAACTTCCCGACTTGTCCTCTCTGCTTGCCTATGGTGACAAACGGGCGATGCTCGACCGTCTGATAACCGAAACAGAAAAGGATATGCAGGCTGTCCGGGAAATCATGGAGAGGAATGACCGCAAGGCGTTGGACGAATGGATACACCGTCAGCGAAGTTCATGGGCTGTTATCCGTGCTGACAAACCCTTGTGGAACCAGTATGAACTGCTGCATCAAGAATCTGAATGTTCCGAAATGGAATTGCGGAAATGCGTGGATGCCATGCTTCGTATGGGAACAGTTATCATAGAACTTGCGCAAAAGGAAAGGAGGTCGTCGGATGAAAGTATTTGTGATTGAGGACAACCCCGTCTATAACGATTATGTCTGCAACCTGCTGAAGAAAGACAGCTTCGATACTATGTCTGCATATAATCTTGCCACTGCCAAGAAACTATTGGCAAAGTCAGAGGTGGATGATATTGTCGTTGCCGACCTACGCCTCCCCGACGGTGAAAGCATAGAGTTGTTACGGTGGATGCGTGCCAACGACAAACAACAGGTGTTTATCGTTATGACCAATTACGGGGAGGTGCATACGGCAGTGGAAAGTATGAAGCTCGGCTCAAAGGATTACATACAGAAACAGTTGTTGGAGGATAAACTGATACCGCTTATCCGCACCCTGCAAAAAGAACATGAAAAGCGACTACAATGGAACATTCCGATATTCGTCCGGCAGGGCGAAGCCTATCAGAAAATCAAGAAACGTGTGCGCCTTGTAGCCACCACCCGGATGAGCGTGCTGATACTGGGCGAGAACGGTACGGGCAAGGAACATATCGCACAACATATACACCAACAAAGCAAACTTGCCGATAAACCTTTTGTGGCAGTAGACTGCGGAGCCTTGTCCCCGTCATTGATACAATCCGCCTTCTTCGGACACGTCAAGGGCGCGTTTACGGGTGCCGAAGCAAACAAGACGGGGTATTTTCTGGAAGCGGATGGCGGCACGCTGTTCCTTGACGAAGTGGGCAACCTAACAATGGAGATGCAACAGATGCTGCTCCGCGCCATACAGGAACGCCGTTACCGTCCCGTCGGAGCAAAGGAGGACAAAACAGCCAACGTGAGGATAGTGGCTGCAACCAACGAGGATTTGCAGAAAGCCGTAACGGAAAAGCGGTTCCGGCAGGATTTGCTCTATCGCTTGCAGGAGTATGTGATAACCATGCCGCCCTTGCGCGACTGCCCGGAAGACATCATGCCATTGGCCGAGTTCTTCCGTGAAATGGCAAACCGTGAGTTGGAACGTGAAGTAAAAGGGTTTGCCGCATCTGCCCGTAATGCCCTGCTCGCCCATGCGTGGCCGGGCAACGTGCGCGAGTTGAAACAGAAGATACAGACGGCAGTCCTGCAATCAGAAGGCGATATGATAACCGAAGCCGATTTGGAACTTGACAATGAACCGTCCGCTACTTCCGCTTGTTTTACATTGAAGAGCGGGGATGAAGAAAGAGGACGTATCCTGCGTGCTTTGAAACAAGCAGCCGGTAACAAGAAAATGGCTGCAAAGATACTGGGTATCGGCAGGACAACGCTGTATAATAAATTGGTAGAGTATGGATTGAATGAAGAAAACTGACCGGAGTATGGCTGTAAATGGCAATAATTGATTAACTTTGCAATTGTATTTCAGAAAATAGCAGGCGATCGGGTAACTTTTCGCCGATGATATAGACATAAGACCGCAAGGCGTTTCGAGCGAAAATCTGGTAAATTGAAACTACGGAGACGATTGCGTGATGCTTATGCTATGCTTACGCATAGCGTGCATTCACGTACTCTCCGTAAAGGCTTTACCAGAGCCATCGCTTGAAAGTAGTGTGAATTGCACGCTACTTTTTTGCCTCGCCAAAAAGGAAAGAAAATACGTTATGGCGAAAATACAATTACTTGCCGTTATCTCAATAGATGGCTGTCCGATGAAACTGCATCCCCGGAAGCGGTTGCTTCAAACCGAAGATTACGGTATGGATGAAATACGTGCCAATGCCCTGTATAAGCTGACATCCGACTATTCGGTATCCGTACTTCAAGAATGGAGGGAGGAAGGTGGAAGCATTTGCCATTTGTTGGAAGTAACTGCCGGGAATACCGAATATGCCAACGGACTGTTACGGATGAACGTGATAGATGAAATCATACTATACGTTGTTCCAACCATCGACGGAAACGGAGCGCATTTTTTCAAGTCAGCACTACCTATGAATGACTGGCGGCTTATGGAGAACAAAACTTATAGGGACGGAGTAATCCGGCTTACCTATCATAAAGAGCCACGGGCATAAAATGTTCAGATTATGAACATCTTGGCGGAATTTCCGTGTTCAGAAAGTGAACACATGTTCAGAATCTGAACACATTTCACAAGGGATGCAATCAAGGATAAAATTATTTTTGAATTTTATCTTTCTGAAAAACAATGTAGTACAATTTTCTCACAATCTTTTCTCGTGTTTAGGGCTATGATTTGCACCATATATCAGTGTGCGCACACTGATAAACAAGTGTAAACCCTCAAAACAGAAAAGATAATGAACCATCTCATACTGGCGGAAACACAGTTTTTCGCCATGATAAACGGAAAAGACAACGGTAGCACGGAAACGGCATACGGCGGATTCGTGCAGGAAGTAATAAACCTGTGCTACGGCGGCAATGATGCCAAGCATATTATTGTGGCGTTGGCTTTTGCCGAAATCGAATTACAGCACCATCCACAGAACTTGTCGGTATCGGAGGAGAATGTCGTCACTGTGTATATCCGCAAGGCGTTATCCTTCATCCGAAAGATGCAGAAGATAGTATCCGCTTCTGCAATTACCTCCGTGCCACCACTAACATCCACATCCGAAACCAAAGCCACAGTCCCAGCCTTGCAATGGACCGGTAATGCCGTCGAGTTGGTAGAACTAATCTATGCCCTCTACGCCACCGGCTGCATCAATGGCGGCAAGGCTTCGCTGAAAGAGCTTGCTCCTGTCCTCTATTCCTTTTTCGGTGTGGAGTCCAAAGACTGCTACCGCTTCTATACGGACATCAAACGCAGGAAAAGCGACAGTCGCACCTACTTCCTTGAAAAGATGCAGGACAAACTGAACGCGAAGATGCGACATGACGATGAATTGGAGCGGATGAGGAGATAAACGAATGCCAAACAAAGGATAAGCGGCCGGATTATACGGTTTCTTATCCTTCTTCATTTACAATCACTCTATTATCTGCCGGAAAGCCGATTAAAATCATTAACTTTGCAAGTATTAATCAATGACGGATGAAAATAGATAACCTCGAAATATTGAATGGACTGATTGCCGGAGCCGAAGGCGGGACAGTTGAGTTCAAAGAAACTACCGGGCAGTTGGAGCGTGGAATGGAAACTCTTTGTGCCTTCTTGAACGGTACGGGCGGCACGGTGCTGTTCGGTGTAACCGACAAGGGAAAGATTATCGGTCAGGAAGTGAGCGACAAGACGAAGCGCGATATTGCGGAAACCATCAGACGAATCGAGCCGTTTGCGACCATTGATATATCCTATACAGACATTCCGGGAACGAACAAAAGTGTTATAGCTTTATCAGCGGAAGAACAACGATATATGCGCCCGTTCACCTATAAGGGGAGGGCTTATCAACGGATAGAGAGCGTTACATCTGCCATGCCGCAGGGTATATACAACCTGTTGGTTATGCAGCGAGGCGGAACCTATGCTTGGGATTCCATGCAAAATCCCGGCTTGAAAATATCCGACCTTGACGAAACGGCAATCTTGGGCGCAGTACGTGGAGGAATCAGAGGCGGACGTTTGCCGGAAGGTTCTATGCAGGAGGATGTCCGAACCATCCTTGAAAAATTTGACTTGTTGAATGATGGAAAGCTGAACAATGCTTCCGTTGTCCTATTCGGACGGAACTTCTACCATTATCCCCAATGTCTGCTCCGTTTAGCCCGGTTCAAAGGAACGACAAAAGATGAATTTTTAGATAATCAGCGTGTGACAGGCAATATATTCAACTTGCTGGATGCTGCAATGGCATTTTTCTTCAAGCATTTGTCCCTTTCCGGTAAAATTGAAGGTTTGTACAGAGAAGAGGAACTGAATGTGCCATATAAGGCATTGAGAGAATGTTGCATAAATGCTTTTGCACATCGTGTTTACCATCGCCCCGGCAGTTCAGTCGGGATTGCTATCTATGATGACCGCGTGGAGATTGAAAACAGCGGAACATTTCCGCCTGATATTACCATTGAGAAACTGTTGGGTGGCCACAATTCCGAACCACAAAATCTGATAGTAGCCAATGTGCTGTACAAAAGTGCAGTATTGGAGAGTTGGGGACGTGGCATAGCCCTTATGGTAAACGAATGTCGCCGTGTCGGTATTCCGGATCCGGAGTTTCATACCGACGGCAATGCTGTATGGATTGTGTTTCATTATACAAGAACTACAGTAGGACAAGACCCCACAGCACCCCCACAGCACCCCTATAGTAACCCCACAGTAACCCCACAGTTAGGAAAACTGTTGTCTGCTATTGGGAACAACACTCTCTCTGCTAAAGAAATCATGGAGAAAACGGGAATGAAAGATAAAAGGAATTTCTTAAAGAACTATATCCATCCGGCAATAAATTCCGGTTTGGTCCTTTCACTTTATCCCATAGGCTCCAAGAGTCCGCAACAGAAATACTATCTTACTGATAAAGGTAAAGGTTTCCTGCAACAATAACGGGTATGGCTAAAAAGAAGAAACATAAGAATGATGTAAAAACTGATTTACCGATAATCATGGATTATGGTATCGGCAGTATATCCGTTTATGACCCGGCAGACATAATGCCATACAACGAGCCGCCAATTAGCGAACAAATCCGCTTCAAGAAACTCGGCAAAGAGATGAAATCCGAGTTCAAGTGGCTGGTATCTTCCGTAGTGATTGAGTATTGGCAAGAAAACCGACAGATACCTTTCGGTGAAGAAATGTCGAAACTCAGAACCAGACTGTTGAGAATGTTTGCCGAAGAATACAGCATACTGCTTAAAGACGATACAGAGCTGAAAAATTATTTGCTGACGCTTGCCATTACCACCATCAACAAGCATCTCAAATCTGAGAATAAAAAGAGGGTGTCAAAACTCTCTTTTTAACAAAATTACCCTTGCTACAGATATCTGTGACAGGGGTAATTTTCATATTTTGGGTGTTTTGACACATCCCCTTTTTCATATATAAAGGAATCTGTTATTTCTGCTGCAACAGGTGTTTCAAGTTTTCATCATTTGCGATACGTTCCAGTTCCTCTTGAACAATCTGCTTCACTTCCTCCTTGATGCGCCTGTAATTCGCCTGAACCGTTTCCTTCATGCGGTCGTTGCCGTCCCCGTCCGTAAAGTCGGTAATGACGGGGATTTTCTTGTAGGCTTTCTCCTCGCGCTTCACCTTCTCGGCATCCACGACAATCTCGCAATGGAAAATCTTCTGCTCGATACGCTCGTTGAAGTTGTCGGATACCGAACCGACAAACATACCCTGCGTCAAGCCGGAAATCTTGCTCGGCGGGATGAGTGAATCCATCTGCGTGTTGATGGAGGTGGAAACATCCTGCCGGTTGATGGAAATGGACTGCCGTTTCTGCAACACCTTACCGAAGCGTTCGGAAAGCGTCTTGGCGGTTTCACCCACCACCTGACCGGAAAAGATATTGCCGACGGTGTTCATCACGACCTTCGCTTCTTTATCACCGTAGTCGCGCACCAACTGGCTGAAATCCTGAAAGCCCAGACACACGGCAACCTTGTTGCTTCGCGCGGTGGCGATAAGGTTGTCCAACCCCTTGAAATAAATCGTGGGCAGCTCGTCGATGATGACCGACGACTTCAGCATCCCTTTCTTGTTGATGAGTTTCACGATACGGGAGTTATACAGACCGAGAGCGGCCCCGTAGATATTCTGACGGTCGGGATTGTTGCCCACACAGAGTATTTTCGGTTCTTCGGGGTTGTTGATGTCCAGCGTGAACTCGCTGTCCGACATCACCCAATAGAGCTGCGGGGAAATCATCCTTGACAAAGGGATTTTCGCGCTTGCTATCTGCCCCATCAACTGCTCCGCAGCCCCTCCGAGCCATGCGTCCATGAACGGAGAAAGATAGTTTTCCAATTCCGGGTAAGAGGTCAGTATCGGGAAAATATCCTCATAGCGGCGGTTCAGGAACTCAATCGCATGGGGGAATGTACAATACTTGCCGTTCTGGAAAATTTTGAGATACCAGATAATAGCCGCGAAAAGGATGATGGGCGATTCTACGAAAAAGTCGCCCTGCTTTTGCACCCAACTTTTATTTAAGTTGAGCATAATGGTGTACGCACTCTCATAAGCGTCCGTAATATCCTCCATGAAGTCCGGGTGAATGGGATTGCAACGGTGCGAACGTCGCGGGTCATCGAAGTTTATCACATAAAACTTCGGTTTCACCTTGTAGCCCTCCGGGTGGTTCAGCAGATGGTTGTATGCTATCGTGGACAAGTCGCTGAATTTGAAGTCGTACACATACATCGAGAAGCCCTTTTCTATCTGCTGCTTGATGAAATTATTTACCACTGCATAGGATTTACCGCTGCCCGGAGTACCCAACACGATGGAAGCCCTAAAAGGATTCACCACATTGATCCAGCCGTTGTTCCAACGCTTTTTGTAGTAGAACCGTGTCGGCAGATTGACCGAATACTCGCTTTCGATAAGCCGCGTTTCCTGCATGAAGCTCTCGTTCTCGTTGTTGAACACATCATCCATGAGGTTGTGCTTCAACAGGCGGCTCAACCACAGACCGCCCATCAGCAGGAATACATAGCCCGCGCCAACGGCCAGGATATACAGTCCCGTCACCGCCTCCACCGGCAATGGCAGGGCCAGTATCCACCAGTTGAGGAAGAACAGCACGAAGCCCACGGCAAGGACCGCCCAGATTTTCCCCCACGTGATTTTCTCGCCCTTCACGCCCTTTGTCCCCAGACAGGACAGGGCAAGCAGGAGGACGGCAAATAGTTTCGTGTAGAGGATGGAACGGAACAGCCCCGCCGTGCGGTTGAAGTTCATCAGTATCCTGTCCACCACACCGATGTCCACACCCCAGAGCCGTATGGCTTCATAACAGAACCAGTACACGTTCATGACCACTAAAATAATACTCACGGCACGCAGAAAATCCATGATTTTCGCCAATGCCCTCAAATCGTCTT
>OJPM01000539.1_pt1 | contig 26245 bp, 19 predicted proteins | sample 1598471 | NCBI WGS metagenome assembly OJPM01 (sample SAMN03922484, study PRJEB24848) | human gut metagenome | isolation source: stool sample | host: Homo sapiens | place: Germany | collected 2011-05 | reverse complement strand
AAAACTTAGGATTTTAATGGCGCAGGACACCCTTCTTGGGTTTCCCGCGCACACCTTTCCTTACCGTCGCGGAGAATTTACCACTTTATCGACAGTCTCAAACCGCACGTCCGTTTGGACGTGCGGTTTTTTCTCTCCGCCTCTTTTCAAAGCCGCTTCCCCGTGGTATACTGCTGTCAAGACAAGTTTGAAAGGGGTATCGTATGCACGCGGAGGAACGCAGAGAAACGATTTTGAAGCTGCTGCGGCAGTCTGCTCAACCGGTCAGTGCCTCGACGCTGGCAGGCCAACTGTCCGTCAGCCGTCAGATCATCGTAGGAGACATTGCCTTGCTGCGGGCCGGAGGCGCAGACATTTTTGCCACCCCCCGGGGGTACTGCCTGCAAAATGCCGCCGCAGCCGGTCTCACCCGCCGGGTAGCTGTCCGCCATGACGAGGCAGGCATGGAGGCAGAGCTGAACACTATGGTGGACAATGGCTGCACCGTAGTGGACGTGATCGTGGAACACCCTCTTTACGGCCAACTCACCGGCCCCTTGCAGCTTTCCAGCCGATACGATGTGGCCCAGTTCATCGCCCGGAGCCACACCGCCCAGCCTCTCTCCGTTCTCACCGGCGGCATCCACCTTCACACGCTGCTCTGCCCCAGCGAGGACGCTTACCGGCGGGTACTGGACGCCCTGCGGCAGGCAGGCTTCCTGCTGGAGGGATAAAACTTTCTGTTGACAAGCATACCGATTCCGTGTATAGTGTGTTGGACAGGTGTCAAGACACCAGTCTGACACACTATTTTTGATCGATACGGAGTATTCTCATGGAAAAGGTAAACGCATTCCTGAAGCGCAAAAACATCGTTTTTTCCGCCAAGCGCTATGGCATTGATGCCCTGGGCGCTATGGCACAGGGCCTGTTCTGCTCCCTGCTGATCGGCACCATCCTCAACACGCTGGGCACGCAGTTCCACATCGGTTTCCTCACCGCCCAGATCGGGGAAAAGGTTCCCTACACCGTAGGCGGCCTGACCTCCTTTATGAGCGGTCCCGCCATGGCCATTGCCATCGGCTACGCCTTGCAGGCGCCCCCGCTGGTGCTGTTCTCTCTGGCGGCTGTGGGTTACGCCTGCAACCTGCTGGGCGGCGCGGGCGGCCCCTTGGCCGTGCTGTTCGTGGCGATCATCGCTGCGGAGTGCGGCAAGGCCGTCAGCAAAGAGACGAAGATCGACATTCTGGTGACCCCCATCGTCACCACCCTCATCGGCGTGGGCACGGCCTATGTTATCGCCCCGCCCATCGGCACCGCCGCCAGTGCCTTCGGTATGGTCATTATGAAGGCCACGGAGCTTCAGCCCTTCCTGATGGGTATTCTGGTGTCCGTGCTGGTAGGCGTGGCCTTGACCCTGCCCATCTCCTCTGCCGCCATCTGCTCCGTACTGGGCCTCACCGGTCTGGCAGGCGGTGCGGCTGTGGCCGGCTGCTGTGCTCAGATGGTAGGCTTCGCCGTTATGAGCTTCCGGGAGAACGGCTGGGGCGGTCTGGTGAGTCAGGGCCTCGGCACCTCCATGCTGCAAATGCCCAACATCGTGAAAAACCCCCGCGTCTGGATCGCCCCTACCGTCACCTCCGCCATTACCGGCCCCATTGCCACCTGCCTGTTCCGTCTGCAAATGAACGGCGCGGCTATCAACTCCGGTATGGGCACCTGCGGCCTGTGCGGCCAGCTGGGTGTGTGGACCGGTTGGGTGGCTCCCAGTGAAAAGGCTCTGGCCAACGGCGCCATCGCCATGAACCCCACTGCTTTTGACTGGGCGGGCCTGATCCTGATCTCCTTCATCCTCCCCGCCATTCTGTGCCCCCTTATCAACCAGCTCTGCCGCAAGGCCGGCTGGGTGAAGGACGGCGATCTGAAGCTGCCCTGATATCCCTAATTTCACACATGTAGAAAAAACCATCGGCTTTTTGTGGAAAAAGCCGATGGTTTTTGTTCTTCTATAAGATTGTGCCCTGTTTAGCCGAATTTATGCCCCAATTTCCGTCCGAACGTACATTTTTAATAGGTGTTTTTCATTGTTAAAAAGCAAACATCTGTTGACGAAACGCCATGTTTTGGGTTAGAATACGAGTCAGGAAGGTATGTTCCTTTCAATGGCTGATCGCGCTGTCTCGTAAACTCCGTGTACGGCGCGATCTTTGTCGGGTGTCCCGGAAAACGATTACTTGTGATCATTTTCCGGAATGTGTTATCTTCTTCAAAATTGGAAGCGTACACATACCGTTATTTCCTTGTTTTACTTCATTTTTTCATCAAAGCAAGCAGAAAGGATGCGTGTTACATGGATGTAAAAAAGTGCAACGTTCTGGCGGCTGAGATCCGGCTGGAGACCCTGAAGGTCATCCACTCCCGGGGCTTCGGTCACGTGGGCGGTTCCATGGATCTAGCAGACCTGATGGCCGTTTTGTACGGTGAGGTCATGAAGTTCGATCCCAAGAACCCCCGCTGGGAGGATCGCGACTGGCTGGTGCTCAGTAAGGGCCACGCCGGACCCGTGGCTTATGCCACCTTCGGTCTCATGGGCTTCTATCCCATGGAGGAGGCCTACACCCTGAACCAGCCCCACACCAAGTTCCCCAGCCACACTGACCGCAAGCTGACTCCCGGCGTGGATCTGACCACCGGCTCTCTGGGCCAGGGCGCTTCCACCGCTGCCGGCGCCGCTCTGGGCAACAAGATCGACGGCCGCACCAACCACGTCTTCTGCGTCATCGGCGACGGTGAGGCGGACGAGGGCCAGGTCTGGGAGTCCTTCCAGTTCGCCTATGCCCACAAGCTGGACAACCTGATCTATTTCATCGATAAAAACGGCTATCAGCTGGACGGCCCCACCGATGACATTCTGGCTCACGGCGATCTGGCCAAGAAGGCGGAGTCCTTCGGCCTGTACACGCAGGAGATCGATGGCCATGACGTTCAGGCGATCTATGACGCCATTCAGAACGCATACGCCAAGAAGGGCGTTCCCAGCTGCATCGTGCTGGATACCTGCAAGGGCAAGGGCGCTACCTTTGCCGAGCCCAAGCATGACCACTCCTCTCAGCCCAACGAGGAGCAGTGGGCCGAGGCCATCGCCGCTTCCGAGAAGGCCTTGGAAGCTGTCAAGAACGCTTAAAGGAGGGTGCGAGTAATGAGTGTGAAAGTAATTGGTAAGCATGAAAAGGACTCCCGCGCCTGCCGCGACGCGCTGGCCCTGACTCTGAACGAAATGATGGCCGAGGACAAGTCCATCGTCTATGTGGACTGCGATTTGATGGGCTGCATCAACACCAAGATGCTGATGAAGAACTATCCTGACCGCGCTTTTGAGGCCGGTATTGCCGAGGCCAACGGCGCCGGCGTGGCTGCGGGTCTCGCTGCCGCCGGCAAAAAGGTGTTCTTCCATTCCTTTGGTACCTTCTCCTCCCGCCGCTGCTATGACCAGATCTATATGTCCGCCGCTTATGCCGGTCTGCCCGTCCACGTGCTGGGCTCCGATGCCGGTGTGACCGCTGCCTTCAACGGCGGCACCCATATGCCTCTGGAGGATGCCGCTATGTACCTGAGCATCCCCGAGACCGTGGTGCTGGATCCCGCCGACTATGCCCAGCTGGAGTGCATCACCCGTCAGCTGCCCGGCATCACCTCCGGCGTGACCTACACCCGCTTTGTCCGCAAGGGCATCGTCAAGGTCTATGAGGACGGTTCCGAGTTCCCCATCGGCAAGGGCGTTGTACTCCACGAGAGCGACAAGGACGTGGCCACCATTATCACCTCCGGCATCATGGTGGACGAGTCCCTGAAGGCTTATGAGGCTCTCCAGGCGGAAGGCATTTCCGTCCGCGTGATCGATATGTTCACCTGGAAGCCTCTGGACGAGGAGCTGGTCATCAAGGCCGCCAAGGAGACCGGTGCTATTGTCACCGCCGAGAACCACAACGTCACCTGCGGTCTGGGCAGCGTGGTTTCCAACTGCCTGGCTAAGAACTGCCCCACCGTTCAGGAGTTTGTGGGCGTGCAGGATCTGTTCGGTCAGGTCGGTCCTCAGGACTTCCTGATGGATGAGTACGGCCTCCGTGCCGCCAATATCGTGGCTGCCGTCAAAAAGGCGATCAGCCGCAAGTAATTCGGATATCCGGTGGGGTCTCCCCGGAGATCCCGCCTGTATCACTTAAATCAATTAAAAGGAGATTTCAATCATGGATGCATTTTCCGCTTCTCTGATGGCTGACAAGAGAGAGATCGTCTTTGCTCCCACCGTGTATAAGTTCCAGACCTTCGCTCAGATGGCCGAGGAATTCAAGCTGGGTGAACGGGACGTGGTTCTGACCAACGAGTTCATCTACACCCCCTTCATGAAGGAACTGGGCCTGAAGTGCAACTTCGTGTTCCAGGAGAAGTTCGGTGCCGGTGAGCCCTCTGAGGCCATGATCCAGACCATGTACGACGCCATCCCCTACGACAGCTATGACCGCGTCATCGCCGTGGGCGGCGGCGCCATCATGGACCTGTGCAAGCTGCTGGGCTGCAAGCGTCCCGACACCGTCCACAACCTGTACTTCAAGCGCTTCCCCGTGGTCCACGAGAAGGACGTCATCGCCATCCCCACCACCTGCGGCACCGGCTCTGAGTGCACCAACATCTCCGTGGCCATCGTCAAGGACGAGAAGGACGGTGTGCTCACCGGCGGCGAGACCAAGCTGGGCCTGGTGTCCGATGACATCATCCCCAACAAGGTGTGCCTGATCCCTGACCTGCTCAAGACCCTGCCCTACAAGCCCTTCGCCTGCTCCGCCATCGACGCGCTGGTCCACGCCACCGAGTCCTTCCTGAGCCCCCACCGCAAGACCATGACCTCCGAGCTGTTCAGCGAGAAGGCCATGGACATGATCCTCAAGGGCTTCAAGCTCATCGACGAGAAGGGTCAGGACGCCCGCTTTGAGTATCTGGATGAGTTCGTCACCGCCTCTTTCTACGCCGGCATTGCCTTCCTGAAGGCTGGCTGCGGCCCCGTCCACGGCATGAGCTTCCCCCTGGGCGGCACCTATCACGTGCCTCACGGCGAGTCCAACTACATGCTCTTCGGCGCTATCATGGACTACTATGACGCCAACAAGCCCGACGGCGAGATCATGAAGTTCAAGGAGCTGGTGGCCCGCATCCTCGGCTGCGAGGTCAAGAACGCCATCCCCGAGATGAACGCTCTGCTGCAGCGCATCCTGCCTCTGCGTCCCCTGCGTGACTGCGGCTTCACTGAGGCTGACTTCAAGATCTTCCCCCAGTCCGTGGAGACCAACCAGCAGCGCCTGATGACCAACGCTTACTATCCCTTCGATTTGGAGAGCGAAGAGGCCATCTACCGCAAGTGCTATTGATCCCAGCGGATCATCCACTGAAAAAAATCCACGGCGGTCAGCCGCTCCTCTCCTTTGAGAGAAACGGCTGACCCCGCAGAACCCCCGACAGGCGATCGTATTTACGATGCCTGCCGGGGGTTTCGTTTTGACCGCAGCCTGTCGGCAGAATCAATATGGTGGCTGGCCGGGAGGAATAGGCTGCCGCCCGCCCATACGGGCAGTCTGCGGTGCACCGTTTTTTGCCAAAATTTTGTTCTTGACAATTGAGGTTCCCCTCTGTACAATCGTTCTAAATAGAACGTTAATAAAAGGAGAACCTATGCACTTTTGGGATCAGCATAAAACCATTACGCGGTATTATGAGATCCTGATGTCATCCGTATGCGAGAAATATCAGCTCAAGCATCTGGAATATGATATTCTGATGTTTTTGCACAACAATCCCCAGTATCGCACGGCGGCAGATATCGTCAGGGTCCGGAAATCCACCAAGTCCCACGTGTCCACCTCACTGAAGACTCTTGAGGACAGAGGCTTGATCGCAAAAAAGACAGACCCGGTAAACAAAAAGCACATTGAGCTTGATCTGCTGGAACCGGCAAATGAGATCGTCCGGGACGGGCTTCTGGCCCAGCGGCAGTTCGCGGAGCAGATGCTCCGGGGCCTGACGCCGGAGGACATCGCCGTTTGCAAGCGCGTATTCCAACAGGTATGCAGCAATGCGGAAGCATGCATCAAACAGAAAGGATAAAACATGGATCACAAAACCTATCAGCCCCAAATGCCCGATATTATGGAGGCCGTATTTGATGCGGTATATCTGTTGTTCGACCTCGTAGCAGGCATCGTATTTTTCGCCATGGCGCAAGGCCGCCCCCTGTTCGTCCTCTACGGCATCCTGACCCTGACCCTCTGCGGCGGCGACGCCTTCCACCTCGTTCCCCGGATCTTCCGGGCGTTCCGTGGAAGCACCCCCAAGATCAAGCATCTGATGGGCACCGGCCTGCAGATCTCCTCCATCACGATGACGGCGTTCTATGTGATCTTGCTGTTCATCTGGAAGCTCACCTTCCCGGGCTTCGCCGCTCCTGCGGCTGTGGAGGTGATGATCTGGGCCTCCGCCATCATCCGGATCGCCGTGTGCCTGCTGCCCCAGAACAACTGGTGCACGGACGAGGGCAATCTGAAGCTGTCCATCCTCCGGAACGGCGTTTTCGCCGTCACCGGCATCGGCGTTATCATTCTCTACGCCATTTCTGGAAACGCCGGCGGGTATCACATGACGAAAATGGTAGCGGCCATCCTGATCTCCTTCGGCTGCTATCTGCCCGTCACGCTGTTCAGCAAAACGAAACCCAAGGTGGGCCTGCTGATGATTCCCAAGACCTGCGCGTATATGTGGATCATCGCTATGGGCCTGCAGCTTTTGGGTTCCTGGAACGGCTGATTCAATCAAGATCAAAAAATTTCCGGGTGCAGTGCACCCGGAAATTTTTTATTATCCCAATTCCTTTGTCCGGCGATAGGCCGCTTCCACAGCGGCGATCGCCGCCCCACGGAATCCCCGGTCCTCCAGCGCCGCCACACCGGCGATGGTACTGCCGCCGGGACTGCACACGGCGTCCTTCAACGCGCCGGGGTGCTCTCCCGTTTCCAGCAGCAGGGACGCGCTGCCCAGAAGCATCTGGGCGGCGTACCGCATAGCCTTGGCACGGGGCACACCGCACTTCACCGCCCCGTCTGCCAATGCCTCCACAAACATGTAGGCATAGGCGGGGCCGCAACCGGACACGGCGCTGGCCGCGTCGATCAGATGCTCCGGCAGGTCATCCAGCAGGCCGGATTCTGCCATCAGAGCTTTGAAGGCCGCCAGTTCCTCCGCCGTTACACGGTCATTTGCCGACACCAGCATCAGCCCCTGTCCCACGGCGCTGGGGGTGTTTGGCATGATGCGGATGATCTTCTTCTCTCCGCCCAGCATCTCCGCCAAGCGGTCCAGACTGACGCCCGCCAGCATGGAGACAAAAACAGCGTCAGACGCCGCAATGTCCTCTGCCAGCTTTGCCGCCACACCGGCAAACATCTGGGGCTTCACTCCCCAAAACACGAATCGGCTCTCCCGCAGGATCGCTTCTGCCGTCTCCGCAGCGCAGCCGATGGATGCCGCCGCCTTTGCGGAGTGCTCCGCCGTGGAGCAAGCCACGGCCACCGCCGCCCCGCCCACGGTTTTCACCGCTGCCCGCGCCAGAGCGCCGCCCATATTTCCAGCGCCGATAAAACCGGCCTCATACTGATATGCCATACGCCTCTCCTTACCGGGTCTGTCCGCTGCCCCGAATGATGTATTGATAGGTGCTCAGCTCGTCCAGCCCCATCGGGCCGCGGGCATGGAGCTTCTGGGTGGAAATTCCCATCTCGCAGCCGAGACCGAACTCTCCGCCGTCAGTGAACCGGGTGGAGACGTTGACGTACACCGCCGCGCTGTCCACTCCGTTGACAAATTTCTCCGCGTTGACGTCGTTCTCCGTCACGATGGCCTCGCTGTGGTGGGTGGAGTGGGCCTGAATGTGCTCGATTGCCTCGTCCACGCTGTCCACCACTCTGACAGCCAGAATATAGTCCAAAAATTCCGTGTCGAAATCCGCCGGGCCAGCCGGCGTTCCGGGAATCACGGCGGCAGCCCTTGGGTCCAGCCGCAGCTCCACGGGGATCTGCCCCGCGGCTGTCCGATCCTCTACCAGTGCCTTCCGCAGCATGGGCAGAAACCGCTCCGCCACGGCGCTGTGGACCAGACACACCTCCTCGGCGTTGCACACGGAGGGGCGGCTGGTTTTGGCGTTGACAATGATCTTCACCGCCTTGTCCAAATCGGCGTATTCGTCCACATATACATGGCAGATACCGGTTCCGGTCTGGATGCAGGGCACCGTCGCCTGCTCCACGCAGGCCCGGATCAGTCCCGCCCCGCCACGGGGGATCAGCAGATCCACCAGCCCGTCCGCCGTCATCAGAACGCGGGCGCTCTCATGACTGGTATCCTCCAGAATATTCACGATGTCCGGGTCGCCGCCCACGGCGGAAATCCCCTGCTTCAGCGCCTTTACGATGGCAGTGGAGGTGCGGACTGCCTCTTTCCCGCTGCGGAGAACGCAGACGTTGCCGCTTTTCACTGTCAGTGCCGCCGCATCGGAGGTGACGTTGGGGCGGCTCTCGTAAATGATCGCCACCAGTCCCAAGGGCACCTGCTTTTTATAGATGGTCATACCGTTGGCGTGGTGTGTCTCCGACAAAATCCGCCCGGTGTGATCCGGAAGCTTCACCGTGGCCCGGATACCCTCCGCCATAGCAGCGATGCGGCTCTCATCCAGCCGCAGCCGGTCCAGCATCACATCGGAAATGTGGCCCCGTGCCGCTTCCAGATCCGTTTCGTTGCAGGCCAGAATCTCCGCCGTGTGTTCCACGAGGCTGTCCGCCATGGCGGTCAGGAGGCGGTTTTTCGTCTCCGCGTCCGCGTCGCGGAGGACGCTCCAAGCGGCTTTCGTTTTCCGAATGATATCCAACGTAGTCATTTGCTCACCTTCTTTGCCAAAAAACGGGTACCGATGGGTTCTCCCTCTACGATGCCGTACAGCAGATCCGGATTCCAGCCGTTGGCGATCACCATTTCGCAGCCCGCCTCCGTGGCGATCTGCGCTGCATGGAGTTTTGTCACCATGCCGCCCGTGCCCAGTTCGGAGCCGCTGCCCCCCGCCAGAGAGAGGATTTTCTCGTCGATCTCCGTCACTTCATGGATCAGCTTCGCATCCGGGTTCTTATGGGGATCGCTGTCATACAGACCGTCAATATCCGACAGGAGGATCAGCAGCTCCGCTCTCGTTGTGGCGGCCACCACAGCGGAAAGGGTATCATTATCGCCCACGGCGATCTCCTCCGTGGAAATCGTGTCATTCTCGTTGATGATGGGCAGGGCCCCCAGCTCCAACAGGCGGTCCAGGGTGTTGTGGAAGTTCTCCTTCCTGCTGCCGCCGTCGGCGATGTCCGGCGCGGTGATCAGAAGCTGGGCCACCGTATGATTGTATTCGGTGAACAGCTTGTCATACACATACATCAGCTCGCACTGTCCCACCGCCGCCGACGCCTGCTTGGTTGGCATATCGTGGGGCCGCTCCCGGAGATTCAGCTTGCCGAAGCCCATGGCGATAGCGCCGGAGGACACTAAAATAATCTCGTGGCCCGCGTTTTTCAGGTCACTGAGCACTCTGCACATCCGCTCCACCCGCTGAATATTCAGCCGCCCGGTGGCATAGGCCAGTGTGGAAGTCCCCACCTTGACTACGATTCTCATAGATCGTTCCCCTTTCCATCCGCCGCACTCGGTTTCTTCAGGATTCAGCGCCGCTGTCAAGAGGCTTTGGCGCCGCCCTCTTTTTTGCCGATTTTATACCAGAATACCGTATCCGTCAAGGCGTCCGGTCCTCCCTTTGACAATTTTTACAAAAAGCTTTACAATAAGGGAAAATTTGTGTATACAGGCGTCTCCGACGCCGGGAAAGGCTGATCCTATGGAACGTTCCTCCGGTATTCTGCTGCCCCTGTTTTCTCTGCCCTCCCCCTACGGTATCGGCACTATGGGCCTCGCGGCTTATGACTTTGCCGATCTGCTCCACGCCGCCGGTCAGCGGTACTGGCAGATGCTCCCCCTCGGTCCCACCAGCTACGGCGATTCCCCCTACCAGAGTTTTTCCTCCTATGCGGGCAATCCCTATCTCATTGATCTGGATCTGCTGATTGAGGATGGGCTTCTGACGGAGCAGGAGGTCTGTGACCGGGACTGGGGAGAAGATCCCCGCCATGTGGACTACGGCAAGCTCTATGAAAACCGTCTGGACCTGCTGAAAAAGGCTGCGGAACGGGGCTGGATGCGGGATAGCGGCGCGGTGGCGGGCTTTACAGAGAAAAACGCCTCCTGGCTGCCAGACTACGCTCTGTTCATGGCCCTCAAGCGGCATTTCGGCATGAAGCCCTGGCAGGAATGGCCCGATGAGGCTGTCCGGCTCCACGATCCTGCGGCTCTGGCCCGGTACCGGGAGCTGCTGCGAGAGGATGTGGAACTGTTCACCTATATCCAATTTCTGTTCTTCCGCCAGTGGACCGCCTTGAAGCCCTATATCAACAGCCTTGGCATCGGTATCATCGGCGACCTGCCTATTTATGTGGCCATGGACTCCGCTGACGTCTGGGCGGAACGATCCATGTTCCGTCTGGACAGCCGGGGCGTTCCCACAGAGGTGGCCGGTGTTCCGCCGGACTACTTCTCCAAGGACGGCCAGCTTTGGGGCAATCCGCTCTACGATTATGACGCCATGAAGCGGGACGGCTTCGGCTGGTGGATCCGCCGGGTGGACGGCGCCTCCAGACTGTATGACGTGATCCGCATTGACCATTTCCGGGGCTTCGCCAGCTATTGGGCGGTGCCCTACGGTTCTTCGACCGCCAAAACCGGCCGCTGGGTCAAGGGGCCGGGGCTGGATCTGCTGAACGTCCTCACCGGCTGGTTCCACGGCATCCGCTTCATCGCAGAAGATCTGGGTGAGCCTTCTCCTGACGTGACGAAGCTGCTGGCGGATTCCGGTCTGCCGGGGATGCGGGTTCTGGAATTTGCCTTTTCCCCCACAGCGGACAGCGCCTATCTCCCCCATAACTGCGTAGAGAACTGCGTGTGCTATGCCGGGACTCATGACAACGCCCCGCTGGCCCTGTGGCGTCAAGAGGCAGAGCCGGAGGAGATCGACTTTGCCGTGCAGTATCTGGGGCTCAATGAGCGGGAGGGCTTCAACCGGGGCGTGCTCCGGGGCGGCATGACCTCCCCCGCGTCCCTGTTCGTGGCCCAGATGCAGGACTGGCTGGAGCTTGGCGAAGGCAGCCGGATCAACACCCCCGGCACAGGCCGGGACAACTGGCAGTGGCGGCTCCTTCCCGGTGAACTGACGGTAAAGCTGATCGGCGACATCCGTGAGATGACCCGGATCTATGGCCGCCTCCCCACCAAACAGGCCAAAGCGTAACCGATATATGAACCGTCCCCGGAGGCTTGAAGCCTCCGGGGACGGTTTTTGAACTATTTGGCAGAAAAATCTGCTTTACAGACGGTTTTACAGTTTTTTCAGATGCTTTCCGGCAGCCTTCAGCATCAGCTTCTTCGTACCGCCCTCGAAGGCCACCTCCGCCAGAGCGTCACCGCCCATAGGCTTTACCGACACCACAGTGCCCTTGCCGAAAGCGGTGTGCTCCACCTGGTCTCCCTGACTGAGCTGGATCAGTCCCACCGACGGTGCGGCAGGGGTACTGCCCCGGCTGCTGGTGCGGAGGGTCTGGGCCGCGGGTTTGGTGCTCTTGTAGGTATGGACGCCGCCGCTGACATAACCGCCGGAACGGCCCGAGCTTCCGCTGTAAGAACTGCCGCCAAAAGAACCTCCGCCAAAATCATCGCCCCAGCGGCTGCCGCCGAAGCCGTCCTCGTCATAGGTGCCGAATTTCGGTTCCGGCTTGCTCTCCCAGCGCATATCCTCCGCCGGGATCTCATCTAAAAAGCGACTGGACTTGTTAGCGCTGGTGCGGCCGTAGAGCATCCGCTGGCGGGCGTTGGTCATCACCAGCTTTTCCCGGGCCCGGGTCATGGCCACATAGCACAGCCGCCGTTCTTCTTCCAGCTCTTCCTCGTCATACATGGAGGCCGTGCCGGGGAAGATCCCCTCCTCCATGCCCACCACATACACCACCGGGAATTCCAAGCCCTTGGCAGAGTGAATGGTCATCATGGTCACACAGTTGTCATCCGCCTCCACACTGTCCAGATCCGTGTACAGGGCGATCTCGTTCAGGAACCCGGACAGGGTGGCGTCCTCCGGGTCCTGCTCCAAAAAGCCCAGAATGTTGGACTTCAATTCCTGCACGTTTTCGATGCGGCCCCGGCTCTCCATGTCCTTTTTCTCCTCCAGCGCCCGGACGTAGCCGGTCTGGTTCAGGACTTCATCGTAAAATTCCGGCAGAGCCAGCGTCCCTCCGGCCCGGCGCAGGCCGTCGATCAGGTCGGCGAACTTTGTCAGCTTGCCGGCGGCGGTTTTCAGGGTGGGGAACAGATCCGCGTTGCGGATGACCTCGTAGAGGGACGCCCCCTGCTCCGCCGCCAGCTCCGCCACCTTGTCCATAGTGGTCGCGCCGATGCCCCTTGCGGGCGTATTGATGATGCGGCGGAGCCGCAGATCGTCCATGGGGTTGTTCAGCACGCACAGGTAGGCCAGCATATCCTTGACCTCAGCGCGGTCGAAGAACTTCATGCCGCCCACCACCTTGTAGGGGATGGCGTTGCGCTTCAGGGCATATTCCAGCGCGTTGGACTGGGCATTCATCCGGTAGAGGATGGCGGTGTCCCGGAAGTTCCGGCCCCGGTTCACCCCCATGAGGATGTCCCCGGCCACGAAGTTGGCCTCGTCCCCCTCGTTAAAATTGGTCTTTACCGTCACCACGTCGCCGCTGCCGTTGTCCGTCCAGAGGGTCTTGCCCTTGCGGCCCTCGTTGTTCTTGATGACGGCGTTGGCGGCATCCAGAATGTGCTGGGTGGAGCGGTAGTTCTGTTCCAGCCGAATGACCCGTGCGTCCTTGTACTGCTTTTCAAAATTCAGGATATTCTCAATGTTGGCCCCCCGGAAGCGGTAGATGGACTGGTCATCGTCACCCACCACGCAGAGGTTCCGGTGTCCCCCGGCCAGCAGGCCGGTGAGGAGATATTGCAGGTGGTTGGTGTCCTGATACTCGTCCACCAGCACATACCGGAACTTTTTCTGGTAGTAGTCCAGCACCTCCGGCTCCGTTTGCAGCAGCGTGACGGTGTGGTAAATGATGTCGTCAAAGTCCAGGGCATTGGCGGTGCTGAGCTTTTGCTGATAGGCGGCGTAGATCTTGGCGATCCGGGTATTTTTCCAATCGTTTGCGGCTTCCGCCTTCTTGCGGAATACCTCCGGCCCCTCGTAGCGGTCCTTGGAGGCGCTGATGGCGGAGAGGACGCTGCGGATGGGGAAGGTCTTTTCGTCCAGATTCTGCTCCTTCAGAATATCCTTGATGACCCGCTTGGCGTCATCGGTATCGTAGATGGTGAAGTCCTTGTCAAAGCCAATGCGGTCAATGTCTCGCCGCAGGATGCGGACGCAGGCGGAGTGGAAGGTGGAGGCCCACACATCGTTGGCGGCGGGGCCAAGACGGGCCGCCAGCCGCTCCTTCAATTCTCCCGCCGCCTTATTGGTGAAAGTGATGGCGATGATCTCCCATGGCCGGGGAGCGTCCACGGCACAGAGCCGGTGGACCCGGCGAACCTCGTCACCGTCTGGCCGATCCGGGAAGTGCTCCAAAAAGTCCAGATCCTCCTCCGTGGCCCAGTCGGGGACCTCGTCGCTGTCGCTGCCCCGGCCATAGGTCAAAAGGTTGTAGACCCGCTGGATCAGCACCGTGGTCTTGCCGCTGCCCGCCCCCGCCAGCAGCAGGAGAGGTCCCTCGGTGGTCATGGCCCCCTGACGCTGCATGGGGTTCAGCCGGGCCAGATCCCGGGCGATTACCGCTTTCCGGGCGGTCACATACCGTTGTTCAAAATCAGTCATACTGTTCTCCATTCTCTCTGTTTTCTCAAACTGACCTCTATTTTACGGCAAAAAGCGGCCGCGGTCAACGGCGGAACCGCCGATTTTTCCGTATCCGTTTTGTAACCAAATCAAGGTTGACATTTGTCTACCTTTTTGCTACGCTGGTGGTGTAAGAGGTAGACAACTGTATACCAAGCGAGGTGCGCTATGAAAATTGATCTCTCCAACAGCGAATGGAAGCTGATGAACCGCCTGTGGCAGACCGCCCCCATGACCATCACGGAACTGACCGCCGCCTTGCGGGAGGACACCGGCTGGTCGAAAAACACGGTCATCACCATGCTCTCCCGTCTGGAGGGCAAGGAGGCCGTCCGCCACGAGGAAGGCCAGCGGGCCAAGCTGTATTTCCCCGCCGTGGGCCGGGAGGACGCCATCGAGGCGGAAACCGAGACCTTTTTGGACAAAATCGGCGGGCTGGGCCTGCTGATGAGCGCCATGGTGGAAAAAAACGCCCTGACAGAGAATGACATTGCGGAGCTGTCCGCCATTTTGGAGAAAGCGGGTGGAAAACCATGAAAGAGATCCTGTTGACTTCTTCCGTTCTGATCCTTGCCCTGCTGCTTTTGCGGCTGCTGTTCCGAAAAACCATCTCCCGCCGGGTGCAGTACGCCCTGTGGGGGCTGGTGGCGCTGCGGCTGCTGGCGCCGGTCAGCCTGCCCGCCATGGAGCACAATGTCCTGACGGCGGCGGAGCCGGTGACGGCCCGGATCACCGCCCCGGCCCTGTATGTGACCCCCTACCGGGAAACCATTGTCTCCGCCCCGCCGGGCGTCTTCCAAACCCCCGCCCCCTATCAGGCCTTCCGGGTGGACACCGCCACAGAGGACAGCACCGTGACGTTTACCGACGGGAAAAATGTCACCCATTCCATCGAGTATAAAAGTCAGATCCCTCTGACCCCCGTTCTGAAAGCCGTCTGGTACGCCGGGATGTATGTCATGGCGGCGTGGTTTCTGCTTGCGAACCTCCGCTTCATGCTTCGTCTCCGCCGGAGCCGGAGACCTTACCCGGTGGAAAACTGCCCCTATCCGGTGTATCTGACGGCGGATCTGCCCTCCCCCTGTCTGTTCGGCCTGTTTCACCCCGCCGTCTACCTGACCCCCGCCGCCGTGGAATCCCCGGAGACCCTGCGGCATGTTCTGATCCACGAGACCACCCACGCCCGCCATCTGGACCCCCTGTGGAGCCTGCTGCGGTGCGTGTGTCTGGTGGTGTACTGGTTCGACCCGCTGGTATGGATCGCCGCCATCGTCTCCCGCCGGGACTGCGAGCTGGCCTGTGACGAGGGCGCGCTGCGGCAGCTGGGAGAATCGGAGCGCATCCCTTACGGTCAAACGCTGCTGCGGCTGATCCCCGTGGCCGGACGGTCGGAAAGCCCCATGCTCTCCGCCACCACCATGACGGCGGGAAAGCGGGAATTGAAGGATCGTGTCACCCGCATCGCGGAAAACCGCCGCACCGTGGGCGTTGCTCTGCTGGCGGTGGTGACCGCCGCCGCGCTGGTATGCGCCCTCACCTTCACCGGGGCAAAGCCCTCCGTGCGGTCTCTGACCGGCGAGGAGCTGTCCGAGTACGCGCTGGCGTTCAACTCTGCTGACTGCTGGCAGGACTCTGCCGGGAATGACTGCGGCCTCCGTCCCGTCCAGTTTTTGACCTCCGTCTATGACCAGCCCCGGAGCATCGACATGTACCAGCTGTTTTACAACGGCGTCTCTCCGGAACAGGCCGTCTCCGATGCGGAGCGTCAGGAAGTGACGGACACCTACTACAGCGGCAGCGATCCGGAGGTGGATCTCATCCGCATCACCGCGGAGCAGGCGGACACTGTTCTGACCCGGTGGACGGGACTGACGCTGGCGGAGACCGACGCGCTGAATATGGGCAGCTTCTCCTACCTTTCGGACTACGACGCCTATTACCATTTCCATGGAGACACCAACGCCCCCGGTTATGTCCAGTTTTACGCCGGAAAGCAGGAGGGCGATGCCATTGCCCTGTACTACCGGGCGGAAGATTTTCGTTTAGTGGATACCGCCGGTTCCGGGGAAGAGGTCTGGGCAAAGGCCACTGTGGAGCCCCAGGCTAACGGCGGATTCCACATCCTCTCCAACAAGCTCTGTGACCGTCCGGAGCGCCTGACGCCCCAGCCCCTCACTGAAGAGGAGCTGGCCTACTTCAACAATGACTTCTTCAACGGTGAAATGACCGCTGACGATGGCCGGAGATACATTAACCTCCACAACCAGTTCATCACCTGCCTGTATGCCGACTCCCGGGAGATCGACATGCTTGATCTGCTCTACAATGGCGTGGGGCCGGAAGTACCCTTGACCCAAGAGGAATTGGAGGCCCTCAACAATATAGACCCGGAGGGAAATGAATTGTTCGACACGGACAAGTTCACGCTACCGGAGGTCAACGCGTTCCTCTTTGATAATATTGGCCTGACGCTGGATCAGACGGAGCGGATCGATTGGGATCAGTTCAGGTATATCGAGCAGTTTGACGCCTACTACCATGTCCACAGCGATACCAACTACCGTTCCGTCACCTTCAGCTACGGCGAGCGGGTGGGCGACTATATCCAGCTCTACTGGAAAGACTTCTACTACGGCGGCATCAATACCGAGTGCGTCACCCTGCTGGACCGGGGGGACGGGCAGTATTGGTTCGTGTCCCACCTGCTGACGGACAAGGATATTCCCTCTCCCTATAACCGGCCGGAGGGGGACCCCTGGATGACCCTTTCCCTGGATGGCCTGACCCCCTATGAGCCCCAGAAGATGTCCCTGACCCGCCATTCCGATGACTGTGCGGAGCGGGGCGGCGGCTTCTCGGTTGCTGGCAGCGGCGGCGAAGGATATTCTCTCCGGGTTTACCGCTCCACAGACGGGGCAATCTACGCGGCAATCATGCGGGCGGAAGTGGTCAGCAGTCAGCAGGGCATTACCCAGTGGGAGGCCGACGTATTTTTCACCGTCCCGGCGCTGGACGGCTGGAATGATGCCAACGATGTTCGGCTGTTCTTCTTCCACGATCTGCTGGGTCACAGCGGCTTTACGGTGTCCTATTCGGACTATCTCACCGGCGGGCCGGGTTGGGGCGGCTACATCGACACCGTCACGGATTACTACTATCTGGACAACAGCGGAACGCCCTACCTGCTGGCCCGGGCCAAGGGAGACTGCGAGGCCATCGACCTGGACGGCGACGGGGAAAATGAGCTGTGCGCCGCCTCCGGCGTTTCCGGGCAGATCTTCTTCCTGCGGGACGGCCGGTATTACGAAGCTGACGTCAAGGCTCTTTTGCAGGATGCCTGGCCGGAAATGAACTACTGGGACCACGCCAGCTGGGATCTCAACTACCGCCGCCTGACAGTCCGTGGTTTTGTGTCCATGCCTGCGTGGGCCACGGCGGAGCATCCCCAGCCCGACGCCGATTTCACCCGCTATCTCTACTACCGGGATGGGGAACTGCTGGTCTACAAGCCTGATAAGGACAGCCAGACAGCGGATCATGTAGTCGGAACGCCCGATGTACCGGAGCCGGTGCTGGCCGCAGCCAAGGACACCGTACAGAAAGCCTATCAGGACTACAAAAACGGCGGATTCGACTCCGGCGCCGATCTTGATAACTGGCGGGTGGAGTATCTGTCGGAATCGTGGCGCCGGGCCTATCCCACCGGAGCGCTCATCGCCTATGACCTGAATTACGAGTACCACGCCCAAAAGCCCGCCAACGTTATGCTGGCAGGCGGGGCCTATGTGGACGAGGACGGCTGGCTCATGCCGGACTATCCCTACTGCCACTATCTGTTTTTCATCGAGCGGAATGGTCAATACACCTTCCTTGAGGAACAGATGATCAATGACGCCGGCCCCGGCTCCGAGATCTTTGAGGCGGAGATGCAGCGCTGGGCGGTGGAACTGGGGTTGTCCTCCGTGGCGGATACCACGCCGGAGGAATTGCTGCACCAGCTTTATGACGGCATGGGCGGCCAATTCCTGACCCAGCTCAGCACCATGAGCGAAACGGACCGGCAAACCGTATGCCAGAAGCTGGATGTCATTTTGCAGGAGGGCACAGCGGAGCAGCAGAGCCTTTATCTGGATGCGGTGCAGACCATGGCGTGGTGTTCTCACTCCTTTGACGGCGCTCAGCGGGAGGCCTACGACTACTTTCTGGAGCATTCCGCCCGCTCGTCTCAGGCGGCCTACCGGGCGCAGGCTGTGATGGACGCACTGACCGGCGGCGGAGCGGTGCAGATGCGTCTGGAACCTGCCGACGGCGTCCGGGGCGGCGACTATACCGTTGGCGTTTCCGACGGCAGCGGTGCTGTCCGGGCGCAGGGCTTTTCCGGCAGCTTTTACTGGGCCACGGCCTCGGACAGCGATCCCTCCGGCAGCAGCATCACCCTGCAAAGCCCGGACGGACGCTGCACCATTACCGCGTGGGAGAATTCCTCTATCGTGCGCTGCGAGGAACCGGGGGAAACCGCATGGCTGATGGCGGCCTCCACCTCCTCTGCCCCATATGACGGCAACACCGTGTTTACCTATCTGCGGAAGTGGTACGATGAGGCGGAATTCAACGCGCTGGTGGACAGATTGATCGTTCCGGCGGATGGCCGGAACCGGGAGGAGCTGGCCCAGAGCTGGCTGGACGCCGTGGGCGATGTGACCATCCATCAGGTGACGCCGGGCAGCAAGTACGAAAATTCCTTCGTGCAGAACCGGGTCACGGTGGAAAGCGCGGAACCGGCGGCCGGTCTGTATGACCCGGAACTGCTGGCAGGCCAGCATTTCACCTTCACCAACGAGCGCATTTTCGTGCCGGGGAACTACCGCTCCAAGGAGCAGCAGACGGTGAACAGCAGCGCCAGAGCTTATCATGGCGAATATGGACCCATGCCCGGCGGCGGGGCCTTTCTGGATACCCGCTCCGGCCTGCTGTACCAGACGGCGGACGGCTGGAAGGGGACGTTTGCCCCCTGAGGGGGATCTTTTCAGAAAAGTCGGGCAAAAATAAAAGAACATAACCGGCGGATTCATTGACTGATTGGACGGCCGCAATGGCTGCATCCAATGAAAAGGAAGTATATGGAAAGCATGAAGCAGAAATTTTTCCGCGCCGCCGTGCCGCTGGTAATGCTGGCGGTGTCCGCGGCCCTGAGCGTATTCGTTTACCGATTACCGCAGCCGGTGCGGGAGCCGCTGCCGGTCCTCATGTATCACCACATGGTCCCGGACGGGCAGGACTGCAATGACATGACCGTGACCCCCGGCAAGTTCCGCTCCGACTTGGAGACCGTTCTGGCGATGGGCTATACGCCGGTGCTGCCCCGGGAATTGGCCGCCGGGGACGCCCTGCCGGAAAAGCCCATCCTCATCACCTTTGATGACGGCTACCGCAGCAACTACGATCTGGTGTACCCCATTTTGCGGGAATACGGCGTAAAGGCCTGCATTTCCATCATCGTCCTCATGCCGGATCTGCCTACGGACAACTTCTGCACCTGGGGCCAGCTGCGGGAAATGACGGCCTCCGGTCTGGTAGAGATCGGCTCCCACAGCTACCGCCTCCACAACTTAGGCAGCGACGGCGGCAATTTTGAGTCCGGCGGGGCCAACGGCGTGGAACGCCGCCCCAATGAGTCCGACGCGGATTTCCAGATCCGCGTGCTGGATGACATTCAGCTGAGCCATGACCGGATCGCCGGGGAGCTGGGCGGCGTCACCTGCTTCGCCTATCCCTTCGGCTGCTCTGACCCGGATGCCAAGGCCCTTGTGGACGAATTGTTTCCTGTGACCCTGATGACCACGCCCAAGTGCGCCGATCTGGCCAAGGGGCTCCACGATCTGCCCCGGTTCACCGTTACGATGAAAACCGATCTGGAAAAACTCCTGCGCTGACCATACATCGCCCGCCCGCCTGCGTTTCCACGCAGGCGGGCGTTTTGTTTTCAGCAGAAGTCATTTTTCCCTCGTGGTGTATTTTTTACTGCGGACAACTATTGTTCCTCCCTTGACTTTTTGTCAGCAAAGCTTTAAAATAGTAAAGCGCCCTCTCTGTGAGGGGTTTGTTTCCCCCGGAAGTCCGGGATCAGATAGAAGCCGATAGCACGGGCCCCGATCCCGTGCGGTTTTTTTACGGCTGGATGGGAGAAAAACATGGAACACAAGAAAAACACCAAGAGCTTTGCGAGCCGCTGGGGCTTTATCCTTGCGTCCGTCGGTTCGGCGGTGGGTATGGCCAACGTCTGGGGCTTTCCCAATAAAATGGGCAGCAACGGCGGCGGCGCATTTTTACTGATCTATCTGCTGTTTGTTTTTATTTTCAGTTATGTGGGCCTTCCGGCGGAGTTTGCCATGGGCCGCCGTGCCGCCACCGGTACGCTGGGCGCTTACGAAAACGCTTGGGACACCCGCAGCAAGTCTGCCGGTAAAGTCGGCGGTCTGCTGGGCTGGCTGCCTCTGGCTGGCTCCCTGTGCATCGCCATCGGCTATGCCGTTATCGTCACCTATGTGCTCAAGGCTCTGGTGGATTCCCTGCTGGGCACACTGCTGACCACGGACACCGCCGCCTGGTTCGGTGCCTTCTCCTCCACCCCCTACTCCGTGATCCCCTATCACATCGTTGTGGTGGTGGGCACGCTGCTGACGCTGTTTCTGGGCGCCCGCAGCATTGAAAAGACCAACAAGGTCATGATGCCTGTCTTCTTTGTGATCTTCCTGATTCTGGCCGTGCGGGTGGCCCTTCTGCCCGGCGCCGCGGAGGGATATGTCTTTATGTTCACCCCCCGCTGGGAGGCCCTGACGAATCCCATGATCTGGATCTGGGCTATGGGGCAGGCGTTTTTCTCCCTGTCCGTCACCGGCAGCGGCATGATCGTTTACGGTGCGTACCTCTCCAAGGACGAGGACGTGGTGGGCGTGGCCCAGCACACGGCCCTCTTTGACACCATTGCCGCCGTGGTAGCCGCCTTGGTTATTATCCCCGCCTGCTTCTCCTACGGTCTGGACGTGGGCGCCGGTCCCAGCCTGCTGTTCGTAACTCTGCCCACCATCTTGCAGGACATCCCCATGGGCCAGCTTTTCGCCATCATCCTGTATATGGCCATGATCTTCGCTGGCGTCAGCTCTTTGCAGAATATGTTTGAGGTGGTGGCGGAGTCCCTGATGCACAAGTTCCCGAAGCTCAACCGCGTTACCGTCCTGGTGCTGCTGGGTGCGCTGTGCCTGGGCTTCGGCATCGGCATGGAGACCATCAGCAAGTGGGGTCCCTGGATGGATCTGGTGTCCATTTATATCATCCCCATCGGCGCTACACTGGGTGCGGTCTCCTGGTTCTACGTGATGAAGAAGGACGCCCTGCTGGACGCCATCAACACCGGCAGTACGAAAAAACGCGGCGATCTCTGGTACAATGCGGGCCGGTATGTGTACGTCCCTCTGGCGATCATTCTCTGCTGCGTGGCCCTGTTCATGCACGTTGCTTTCTGATACCCACAGAAAATTTCCACGCATATAGCCAATAAAAAGGACTCGGCGGCTGAAAATCAGCTGCCGGGTCTGTTTCGTATAAAGGGTTTCATCAACCGTAGCACAAGCTCAAGGTAGTGGAGTCCTCGCCGTTCCGCAGGAAGGGCATCCCCTCGCCGATGCGGGAGCGCTGGAAGTACAGATACTCGCCAGAGGGGGAGATCAGCACTGGGAAGCTGCCGCTGAGGGAGCTGCCCACCCCGGCGGACATATCCAGCCGCAGGCAGTCATCCTCCATGCGCCATACACCGAAGAATCGCAGATCCATCCGGTCATCATAGCACTCGTACAGATTAGCCAGCCCCGCATAGTCCGGGTCACAGTCGCCATAATGCAGCTCCAGCGTCCACTCATCGCAATCCCACGAGGTATCGGCCAGCCCCAGATCCGTAGGGGGCCACCACCAATCGTCACCGGACGGCTCCCAGCCTTCGGGATGGTCGATGGCGATGGTGTTCGTGTAGATGGAGAAGTCGAACAGCAGCAATCGGCCCTCCTCGCTGGCAGGCAGGATGAGATCGCCGTACAGGTCCTCCTGCGGATACCAGTTCACCACCGTGCCGTCATCGGCCACAAGGTTGACCTCCATATCCGGCTCCTCCGGATCGACGAACAGCAGAACAGGCTGGGCATATTCCTCCCGGTAGAGGACTTCGTCCGCCACCGGATGCAGGCCGTTGCCCTGAGACTGCCATGTGATGTGGTTCACGGCAAGGCTGGTGTTCTCTCCCCGCGGAATGACGCAGAACAGCTTGCCGTACCCCGGACCGAGGACCCGCTCCGAGGGGATGGTCAGCATGACCGGCATCTCCGCCGTCAGGTCAAGGCAGTTTTCCAGCATCCAGTCCGACAGCTTGGAGGTGTCCCCCTTCTCCCGGTAGCCGAGATAGGCCGCGGCGCCGGGATAGCCGCCGTATTCCAAATCAAAGCCCAGCTTGTCGAGACATTCCTCCACCAGCTCCTGGTCTACCTCCGCTTCCGGTTCGGAAGGCTTCACAGGATCGGCCTGACCGGTCTGATCGGTCCTGCTGTCGGAGATTGTCTCCTTTACGCCGCCGTTTCCCGCTGCCGGGGCCGGTTTCTTTTTCCCTCCGCAGGCAGTCAGGCTCAGAGCCAGCGTCAGGCAGAGAAGTGCCGACGCCAGCCGGTGCAAAGTCAAGCGCTTCATGATTCTGCCTCCTTCTCAGAATTTTCCGCTGCGGCCGTGACCGCCGCCGCCGCTGCGGCTTACAGTTCCTCCGCTGCTTCTGCCACCGCCGGAGTTGCTCTCGATCTTACGGCGGGTCTCGGTGGTATGGGTGTAGTGGTCATAGCTGTCCGTCAGCTTCAATCCACCGCCCGCCGTGGTATACACGTTGGCGTCAACGCCCTTGCGCACGGACTTCATCTGTCCCTTCAGGATCATGCACACCAGAAACGCGATCAGGCAGGAGACTGCCACCGCAATGCCGATGGCCGGCAGGGGGCTGGACCGCACAGGTTTTCCGGCCTCAGCCAGCTCCAAAAATTCATCGCAGGCGGTGAGGTAATTGGATATGCCGCCATACCAATCACCGTCGCTGAAGTTGGACAAAAACCGATTCTCCAACTGCTCCGCGCCGTATCGGTCAAAAGCATACTCCGCCCATTCGCCGTAGACGAACATGGCGTAGTCCCGCTCTTTCATGCTCAGCATGATGATGACGCCGTTTCGGTCCTCGCCCACACCAAGGCCCTCGGCGTGGTAGATCTGATACAGGGCGGTATAGGGATCGTCACCATAGCCGTAAGCTGTAAAGTCCTCCACAAAAAGGGTATAGATGCCGCAGCTGCGGCGGAGGGCGATATCCTCGGCCCGATCCTCCATCTGTTCCCGCTCCCCGTCGGAGAGCATTCCCCGCAGATCGAACACATAGTTCATGCCGGTATCGCCCAGCTTTGACGCTTCGCCGGACTGGACGGTCTCGGGCTGCTGCGCCTCCGTTGGGAAGTCTGCGGAGAGATAGTCCGCCGCCGTCGCCGCCATGGCATTTATTGCCTGACAGAGCGCATCGGCGCTCACGGTCATATCCGTACCGTCCCACGCCCGCGCCGTCATATACGGCTCCACCGCGTCATACACCAAGCCGGAGAGTTCCTGCCCGTCGCCCCGCGTCTCGCTCAGCATCGCGTAGACGCACCAGTCGGTCTCCGCCAGGGTGTAAGAACCGTCCGCCAGAGGCTCCATCACCAGCGTCAGCGAGATGCCGTCCTTTTCCTCGCCCCAGCCGTAGCCGGAATCTTTGTAAACATATGTGGCGATATCTCCGGCGGTGGTACCCTCGCTCACATCCTCATTGGTAAATATGTCCACCCGCAGGTCAAGGTGAAGCGCCTCCGTCAGCTGGGGCAGGGTGTACTGACCCAGATCGGACAATTCGTCCGAGCCCAGCGCGTCGGTCTCATCGTAGATCGCGCCGTATTCCGTCCACGCCAGAGTGGGGACGCACAGAGTCAGCGTCAGCAGGAGCGCCGTCAGCAAAGCTGTGACTTTTCTTTTCATGTCCGTCCCTCCTTATCGCATCAGCAGGACGATGACCGAACTCAATACGGACAGCGGCACGGCAATGGCGGCAAACATCCCCCAGAATCGCCCCTTATCCACAGGCAGGTCTCCTACCAGCTTTCCGGTCTGTCCATTCATGGCGAACAGGAAATCCTTGCCCTGCCATTTGGTATTGAGCAGCCACACCGGCAGCAGCGCATAGTGGACCTTGCCCCGCTGGATGTCTGCGTGTTCGCCCCTTGGGAAACAGGTCGCGTATCCCGTTACGGTGCCTTGCAGCGCCTTTTTCAAGCTGCCCAGACAGCGGACATCGGCCCGTTCCCGGCTCTTGTCCGCCGACACGTCGAACTTATCCGCCAGGAAGCCCGGCAGATACGCCGTAGAGAAGGGTTTCAGGTCATCGTAATTGTAAGGCTCGATGGAATCCATGTGATCATCCGGCATTTTAGTCGAGGCGTCCACCGGTACCTTTTCAAAGGGCATCGTTCCGGCACGGTACACGTCAAAGTGCTCCGTCTTTATCACCTCATACTCACCCTCGGTGCGCTTGTGGGACCGGGTACACTCATAGTGGGCATTGCCCTCCGCCTCACCGCTGAACAGCCAGAAGGGTACATAGACCCCCTGGATCTCCTGTAAGTGATTTTCCTTGGAAAAGCTCTTGGGAAGGAGCACCTTGCCCCTGTAATGCTTCTTGAGCTCGCGGATGGCGTCCTCGCGGCTGAGTTTGAAGGGGATCACGAAATCCGGCTTCAGCGTTCCCGCAAACTGCCCCGGCACCACCGTTGGGTTTCCACAATAAGGGCAGGAGGTAGCCGCCGTGCTTGCGTCACAGATCAGCTCCGCACCACAGCTTGGGCAGCTGTAAGCCTTCATGCCGTCTCCCTCGGCACCCCAGTCGGCGCTGAGGTCCGGCATCTCCCAGCCGCCTTCCTCGGCTGCCTTCTTTTCCGCCGCCGTTTTTTCTTCTGCCGACTGCTGCGCCGCCGCGGCCTGTTCCTCCTTTTCCGCGTAAAGCGCCTCGATCTCTGCTACATCATAGGTACTACCGCAGTAATCGCACTCCAGCTTGCCGGATGCGCCTACAAAGTGCAGCGGACCGGTGCAGCTTGGGCATTGATAGTTGGTCACCTGTGCTGCCATGCTTGCTCTCACCCTTCTTTCTTCATTTTCCGTTCAGCGCCCGCCCGTAGACGGGCGGACGCTGTTGAGCCGTTTTCTCCGATCTGTTTCCCTTATCCTCTGGGCGCGCCGCAGTACTCGCAGAATTTTCCGTCATTCTGTCCGCCGCAGGCGGGGCAGGTCCACGGACCAGCCGCTGCCGGAGCGGGAGCGAAGGTCTCCTGCTGCTGCATGGGGGCCTCCTGCTGCATGGGGGCTGTCTGAACTGCGCCGCCGCCACGGGCGGTCTCCATCACCTGAAGCAGCGCCGCTCGGATCTCGTCGCCCATTTCGCGGTACTTGCGATATTCCCGATTGCTCTCCGGATCGAAGCCGGCAGCCATGGTATTCATCCGGCCCACAGAATTCATCTGTCCCATCATGGGGCGCTGTGTCATGCCGCTCTGGGGCCGACCTGCCATAGGACGCTGGTTCATGCCCGACTGATTCATCATAGGCCGCTGACCCGCCATGCCGCTCTGAGGACGGCCCGCCATAGGACGCTGGCCCATCATACCCTGCTGCCCCATCATGGGCCGCTGCATGGTGTTCTGCGGCTCGATGTACACAGAACTGTTGTTCAGGCGGAACTTCATTTCGTCAAAGTAGGGGTTATTGACGGAAATGATCACTTCAAAGTCATAGGAATACTCGTAGCGGGGCGGGTTGTAGGTGACTTCCTTGCCGTCCGGTCCCTCCCGCTTCTGCTCCGTGCGGCTCTCGTCAATGTCCACGCGGCAGCCGGTCAGCGCGGTGTAGTCCAGAATATCCGGGTTGGCGTCCGCCAGATCCCGGGCGCGGGTAACGGTGAACCAGCGGTGCTCCTCGTCCAGCAGGACCTTCCAGTCCTCGCCGTAGGAGCGGGTGGTGCGGAACTGGGACGCCCTGGTGCTGTTGACAAAGTGACATTTATCCTCGTTTTGACAAATAAAAAAGACGCCC
>OJPM01000538.1_pt1 | contig 26258 bp, 27 predicted proteins | sample 1598471 | NCBI WGS metagenome assembly OJPM01 (sample SAMN03922484, study PRJEB24848) | human gut metagenome | isolation source: stool sample | host: Homo sapiens | place: Germany | collected 2011-05 | reverse complement strand
TATTCGTCGGCAGCGTCAGATGTGTATAAGAGACAGACTCAAAACAACATCAATTTTCCTATTTACCTTTTTTATTATACTATCCTTGGTCATATTTTGGCAAGGGAAATTTTTAATTGCCGAAATGTAAACGTATTCAAACTTTTGAACGATCTAATGTGTGAATAGTATTAGCGTTGCTTCCGAAAAGTTCCGCAGTATTTTCCCATTTTCTTTCGACCTCCGTTTTGCAGAAAACTTCAAAGTATCATTCATGCTAGAAAGGATTGATTCTATGGCGAAGCAAAAGAAAGTTGTGATCTCTGCCGCGATTACCGGCGCTATCCACACACCCACCATGTCCCCATACTTCCCGGCGTCTCCGGAGCAGATCGCCCAGCAGGCCATTGACGCTGCCAAGGCCGGTGCCGCGGTGGTGCATATCCACGCTCGAAGAGGCGACGGCATGCCAGTGGGCGACTTTGACACATTTCGCAAGATTCTGACTACCATTAAGAAAGAGACAAACGCTGTCATCGGCATCACTACCGGAGGTGCCAACGGCATGTCGACTGAGGAGCGATTCTCTGTTATCGAGGAATTTCAGCCTGAGATGGCCTCCGCCAACGGTGGTTCCATGAATTTTTGTTACCATAAGCTGGCCAGTCATCTGCAGGAGCCGCTTTATGATTGGGAAGTTCCCTATGTGACCCGTACTTATGACAATGTATTCAAAAACACCTTCAAGGACATGGAATACTGTATCCGGACCATGAATAAATGTGGCACGCTGCCTGAATACGAAGTGTTTGACTACGGCCAGTTAAACAACCTGGCGTTTTTCAAGAAGGAGGGCGTTATCACACAGCCTATTTATATTCAGTTTGTTCCCGGCGTTATGGGTGGATTCCCTATGTCTAACGAGGGCATGATGTTTATGATCGACCAGGCGAAAAAGCTGCTGGGTAGCGACATCCAATACAGCACAGTGGCTGGTGGCCGACGGATGTTCCGCTACTCTACCATGATGGCACTGCAGGGCGGTAACGTCCGCGTGGGTATGGAGGACGGGCTCTATATCAACCCCGCCGGTGAGCTGGCAGCCAGCAACGCAGCGCAGGTGACCAAGATCAAAGGTATTCTGGAGGCTTTGGATTATGAGATCGCAAGCTCAGACGAAGCGCGGGAGTTGCTGCATCTCAAGGGTGGAGATAAGGTGAATTTCTAATGAAAATGAATCGTGAAGAAATTATGGCGGTCATTCCGCACCGTGACCCCATGCTGCTGGAGACAGCCGTAGAAGAAATGGAGCCGGGTGTACACATCACCACTACTTTCCACGTGAATGCAGGCCGGGAGATTTTTAAGGGCCATTTCCCCTCTGAGCCGGTCCTGCCGGGAGTTTATTCCGTGGAGTGCATGGCGCAGACCGCGGATATCCTACTGTTGTCCTCTGAGCGCTATGCGGGAAAGATCCCCCTGTTTTTGGGTATCAATAACGTTCGTTTCCTGAGAAAGATACTCCCCGGAGATACCATTGAGATCCGGGCGAAGCTAATTTCCGAGCGGATTGAAAAAGCCATTGCTACCTGCTCCGCCGAGATTTATAACCATGGCGAACTGACCGCCACCGGCGACGTGACTCTGGCAATGCGCTGATTTGACGAAAGGAGCATGAACAAAATGCGAGTACTGATGATTGATGCAGGTCCCAACCCTGAATCCACTACCTACATCGCACTGAACGAGATTCGTGGTCAGCTGCAGAAGGAAGGCGTTGAATGTGAGATCGTTCACACCGGCGGACAAAATGTGGAAGGGTGCCGTTTTTGCAACAGTTGCAAAAAAACAGGCCGCTGCGTGTTGGATGATTGCCTGAATCCGCTCCTGGAGCGGGCGGCAGAGGCGGATGCCTACATCTTTGCAAGTCAAAGCCATTATGGCGTTGCGAACGGAAATCTTGCGCTGTTGATCCACCGGTTCATCACTGCTGATCTTACTTGTGTTGGAAAGCCCGTGGCCACGGTTGTCACCTGTCGCCGCAGTGGTGCCACTTCTGCCCTGGCGGAACTGAACTCCTTCTTTGCCATGAAATCCATGCCAGTCGTGAATTCTTCCTACTGGAACCTTTTGGTGGGCAGCACCCCCGAACAGGTCAGCCAGGACGAAGAGGGCCTGCGGACCATGCGGAACCTAGCACGCAATATGGCGTGGCTTTTAAAGAGCATCGATGCGGGACGGAAACAGGGAATCCAGTCTCCCCCTTTGGAGTGAGCGATATTTGCAAAATAAGGAGGAACCAACATGAACACAAACAAAGTCGTGATGGCCGGAGCCGGAACGATGGGTGCCTCCCTGGCCCAGGTCTACGCGCAGGCGGGATGGGACACGGTCCTCTACAACCGAAGCGACTCCGGCCTGAAGCGGGCAAAAAATTTGATTGAAGTGAACCAAGCTGTTTTTGTGAAAGAGGGGATTTTAGAAGAATCGCATTCCAAGGCGTTGGTCAGTCGCATCAAAATGACCACCGGCAAGGAGGACTTCCGGGATGCCGCACTGGTGGTGGAGAGCATCGTGGAGAACCTGGACGCCAAGCGGGCGTTCTGGGAGGAAATCTCGGAAATCGCTCCAGTGGAAGCTCTGTTTGCAACCAATACCTCTGGCTTAAAAATCACGGAGATCGCCAAGGTCTGCAAATACCCAGAGCGGTTCATGGGCCAGCACTGGCTGAATCCGCCCCACCTGCTGCCTTTGTGCGAGATCATCGCTGGGGAGAAGACCAGCCAGGAAAACGTCCAGAAGATGCGTAAGCTGGTGGAGGGCCTGGGCAAGCGGCCGGTGGTAGTGGCTGACATCAACGGTTTCATCATCAATCGCATCCAGTTTGCCGTCCTGCGGGAAGCCTTGCACATCGTGGACATCGGCGCCGCCACCATTGAGGACGTGGACACAGTGCTGAAAGCGGGTATGGGCCTGCGTTACGCGGCTCTGGGCCCCTTCGGCGTGGCGGACTTCGGCGGCCTGGACACCTTCGACCATATCAACACCTATCTCAACGCGGAGTTGGATGACAGCAAGGTGGGCAACAAGCGGCTCCACGAGATGGTGGAGGCGGGAAAGCTGGGCGTCAAGAGCGGCCAGGGCTTCTACGACTACTCCGGCGATAAGGCTGACGAGGCCATCCGGGAGCGTGACCGCATGTACATCGAGCTTGCCAAGGTTCTGTATTTCAACAAGAAATAGTAAGGAGAACAAGCATGCGTAGTGATTTGATGAAAAGCGGCGTGGACCGCATTCCCCACCGGGCGCTGTTCCGCGCCCTGGGCCTCACAGACGAGGAACTGAGTCGCCCCATCATCGGTGTGGTCAGCGCTAAGAATGAGATCATCCCTGGCCACATGCATCTGGACAAGATCTCCGAGGCCGTGAAGGCCGGCATCCGTATGGCAGGTGGCACTCCTATCGAGTTCCCCGCCATCGGCGTGTGCGACGGCATTGCCATGAACCACGAGGGCATGTTCTTCTCTTTGCCCAGCCGTGAGCACATCGCGGACTCCGTGGAGATCATGGCCAACGCCCATCCCTTTGACGGTCTGGTGTTTATCCCCAACTGCGACAAGATCGTGCCCGGCATGATCATGGCGGCCCTGCGGGTGAACATCCCCTCCATCTTCTGCTCCGGTGGCCCCATGATGCCCGGTAAGGCCAATGGCCACCAGGTGGCCCTGACGGACGCTTTCGAGGCTCCCGGCGCCGTGCGCACCGGCAAGATGACCGAGGCCCAGGCCCAGGACATCGTGGAGCACTCCTGCCCCGGCTGCGGCTCCTGCGCCGGCATGTTCACGGCCAACTCCATGAACTGCATGACGGAGCTGCTGGGTCTGGGTCTGCCCGGCAACGGCACCATCCCCGCCGTGGAGAGCCAGCGCATCCTGCTTGCCAAGCACGCAGGCATGAAGATCATGGAGCTGGTGGAAAAGAACCTGCGCCCCCGTGACATCGTCACGGAGAAGGCTATCAAGAACGGTCTGGCGGCGGACATGGCCCTGGGCTGCTCCACCAACACCATGCTGCACCTGCCCGCCATCGCCCATGAGGCGGGGCTGGAGTTTGACCTGAAGGGCGTCAACGCCGTTTCCGACGCGGTGCCACATTTGGTGAAGCTGAATCCCGCCGGCGTCCACTGCCTGGTGGACCTGAACAACGCCGGCGGCCTGAGCGCCGTCATGAAGCGACTGGACGGCCTGGGACTCATCGACCCCACCGCCAAGACTGTGGACGGCACCTGGGCCGACCGCATCGCCAAGGCGGAGATCGTGGACGAGAACGTCATCCGCGACAAGGAGCACGCCTATTCCCAGACCGGCGGCCTGGCCATCCTGTATGGCAACCTGGCTCCCGACGGTGCCGTGGTGAAGAAGGGTGCTGTTCTTCCCGAGATGCTGGTGCACACCGGCCCTGCCAAGTGCTTTGACAGCGAGGAGGCCTGCTGCGAGGGCCTGTACGCCGGCAAGGTTGTGGCAGGCGACGTGGTTGTGGTCCGGTACGAGGGGCCCAAGGGCGGTCCGGGCATGCGCGAGATGCTGAGCCCCACCGCGACGCTGGCCGGTATGGGTCTGGATTCCACCTGCGCTCTGGTGACGGACGGCCGGTTCTCCGGCGTGAGCCGCGGCGCGTCCATCGGCCATGTGTCTCCCGAGGCGGCGGCCAGCGGATTGATGGCCTATGTTCGGGATGGCGACCAGATCGCCATCGACATCCCCAACCACTCCATCCAGCTGCTGGTGAGCGACGAAGAGCTCGAAAAGCGCAAGGTCGAGACGGTTCCCCAGCCTCCCAAGCAGGTGAGTGGTTACCTCAAGCGCTACCGCGCCATGGTGACCTCTGCCAACCGCGGCGCCATTCTCGATGACGAGAGCCTGTAAAGATCAAATTTTGCGTTTGATCTCTGTGGTAGGTTACAGAGAATTCGACTATCAACATAACAAAAAGGTAACTCTTGTTTCACTAACACAATGCTTGCTCTATTTGTAAAAATTACCTTGAAATTGCAAGACTCTTGCACTACAATTTATACAGACAGCCAAGAATACGTTTTCAATTGCTGCTATGCCCGTTAAAATATTATGCTCCTCAAGCTTGGCTTCCTGGTGCAGTCAATACAGCGGGCCTGACAGAACAATTAAAATTGGTTTTTTGGCTAAAAAATGAGGAGGAAGAATAATGAAAAAAGTACTGTCTGTGATTCTCTCACTGACCATGGTTTTGTCTCTGGCTGCATGTGGCGCTAAAGAACAAAAGCCCGCAGAAACTCCCACTGAAGGCCGCACCTATGAGCTGACTATGGCTTCTAAAGACGCTACCGGCTCCGTCATCGGTCTGGTGGGCGAGAAGATTGTTGAACTGGCTGACAAGTACTCCGACGGCCGTATCAAGATTAATTATCATCAGGATGCCACTCTGGGCACAGAGCTGGAGAACATCCAGCAGCTGAAGACCGGCGAGATCGATATCTGTCATTTCGGCGATAACTTCGGCAGCCAGATTGCCACTGGTATCGACCCCACCGTCATTCCCTTCATTTTCAAAGATATCGATGACGTTAAGGCTGTGTATGACGATCCCGTCCTGGGCGCTGCCATCAAAGATGCCGCCAAGTCCACAGCCAATTGCTACCTGATCGGTCTGCAGGAGCGCACTCCCCGTCTGCTGACTGCCAGCAAGGAAATTAAGATCCCCGCTGATCTGAACGGCGTCAAGGTCCGCGTCCCTGAGATCCCCGATTGGGTCACCGTTTGGAATAGCCTGGGCGCCCTGTGTACTGTTGTTGCGTGGACTGAGACTTACAGTGCTCTCCAGACCGGCGTTGTGGATGCTCAGGAGAACCCCATCGACAACATCTTCACCAATAAGATCTTTGAGGTCAACAAGTACATCATGAATACCGAGCACCTGTATGGCCTGAATCACTGGTGCATCAATGCCGATACCTATGACAACATGGACCCCGCCGATCAGGAGATCCTGCAAAGAGCGTTTGACGAGGCCGACGCCTGGGGTGATGCCGAGCTGGAGAGCCTAGCCGATGGTTATTGGAAAGAGGTCCTGGCTGACGGCTCTGTGACTGTGGTTGATGTGGATAAGGACGCCTGGTCCGCCGCCGCACAGGTAGGTATCAACACCGCTATGGCCGGCTATTCCAAGGAAGCTCAGGATTATATCGCCAACTATCTGGGCTGATATTCGCAAAAGCTTTTGAATCTGACTTAACTGGCTAGACTTATTTTAATGGAGTAACTGCTGTTGCGCCATGTGATAACAGTTACTCCATCCCTTTATTCTCATGTTTTCCTCAAACCCGACGTGATTTTTCAATGCTGACATTAGGAGCCTGATATGAAAAAAATTGAGAAAATCCTCGAGAGTATAACAGCAGTCATTTTGCTGGTTATGCTCATTTGCTGCCTGCTGCAGGTCCTATTCCGCTTTGTCCTGCACATCTCTGCTCCCTTTACGGAGGAGTTCGCGCGGATGGGCTACATATGGATGGTGTTTTTGACGCTGCCCCTGCTGGAGGCGAAAAACGAGCAGCTGAAAGTGACTTTTTTCTTCGATAAGATCCCTATGGCAATCCGGGCTGTACTTTATTGGGTGATATCCGTTGCATATGTCGTTCTTCTGGTTTTCACCGCTTACGGTGCGGTGCGCTATTACGAGTCTGCAAGCACATTGACCTTTGCTTCTGTGAGCTGGTTGCTGATGAGTTATCAATATATTCCTGTGATGATTGGCTGCGTGCTGGGTATTTTGTTTATCATTCGGAGGGCCATTCATTTCAAAGAAGCGTTTGCCCAGGAGGAAGCGGAATATGAAGTGGGAGGGGAGCGGTAAATGATCATTGCAATTTTTGTTGGCCTGCTGTTGATCCTATTCCTCATGGGCGTTGCCGTGCCTTACGCGCTGATCGCCACCTCCGTGGTGGGCATGATCTATTCTGGCGGCTTCGGCCCGGTGCAGATGGGCACTATGGCGCAAAAAATGACGGCTGGTGTCAACAGCTTCACGCTGCTGGCAATCCCATTCTTCCTGCTGGCGGGCAAAATGATGAACGTTGGCAGCATTACAAAGCGCATCTTCAATTTCTGCAACGCTCTGGTGGGCTGGATCCCCGGCGGCCTTGGACAGGTGAATATCCTGGCGTCGGTTGTATTTGCGGGCATGAGCGGCTCCGCTGTTGCTGATGCCGCCGGCCTTGGTACCATTGAGATCAAGGCCATGAAGGACGAGGGATTTGACACGGAGTTCGCGGCAGGCATCACGGCTGCGTCCTCCACCATCGGACCCATCATCCCGCCTTCCATTCCCCTGATCATGTTCGGCTGTGCTGCCAGTGTGTCCATCTCCGATCTGCTGGTGGGTGGCATCGTCCCCGGCGTTGTCTGTGCTATCGCGTTGGGCATCATGGTGGCCATCATCTCCGTAAAGCGTCGCTACCCCCGCCGTGGTTTCCCCAGCCTGCGGGAGCTCTGGACGCTGTTTAAGTCTTCTTTCCTGGCACTGATGACTCCTGTCATTTTGATCGGCGGCATCCTATCCGGCGTGTTTACGGCGACGGAAGCCGCTGCAGTGGCGTCGCTGTATGCTATGTTCCTGGTATGCGTAGTTTACCGAGAAGTGGGGCTGAAAGACCTGCCCCAGATATTTAAGGAAGTCTGCCGTGAGGCCTCCGCCATCATGCTGGTGGTAGCTGCGTCAACTCTGTACGGCTACATGCTGACCAAATTCATGATTCCTAAAATGGCGCTGGAATTTTTCTTGAGCGTCAGCAGCAACAAATATGTGTTCCTGCTGATGATTAATCTGTTTTTGCTGTTTGTGGGCTGCTTCATGGAATCCAACGCCGCGATTTTGATCCTGGCGCCGATCCTGGTACCGGCGGCTACTTCTTTCAATATTCATCCGGTCCATTTCGGCCTCATTATGGTTTTCAATCTGATGATCGGCCTGCTGACTCCTCCTGTTGGTATGTGCCTGTATGCGACGGCCCGTGTTGCGGGTCTGAGCTTTGAAGAACAGCTGCGGGGAACGGCGATATTCTATATCCCGCTGATCATTACCTTGATCGTCATCACCATGGTGCCGCAGGTCACGCTGTTCCTGATTGGCTAATTTTCACGTTTAAGGAGGGAGAAATGCAGATATCCATATTTCTTCCTCCTTGTATTTTATATTTGGGGTATTCCTATGTCTAAGATTATAGACTCTTTTTTCAAGACGACAGAAAAACCGGAAATGGGGCGCTCTGGCAAAGTGATTTATACACTGCTGGGCCTTATAGGCACCGCGTTTTTGATCACAGCCTATTACACAAAAAACCAACTGTTGCACCAGATTGGTGCTTCAGCAGGGATTTTGGGAATGGTGGCTGTGGCAGCTGCCACTCGCATCCGCAAAATCGGCTGGAAGGAATATATGCTCATATGGCTTCGCCGGGATATTGCCATTGTTTTTGTGTGGATACTTCTGCTATGCATTTGGATCAAGGACACAACGGCATAAAGCTGCGGCGCGGACCTTAATTTGATCGAATTCGTTTCCGAAAGGGTGCTATTGATGAAATTTGGACATTGCGCGCAATTTGAAGAACTGAGCGCCGTAAAGGACAGTGGCTACGATTTCACGGAACTGCGTGGAAAAGCAGTGGCGGCGCTGCCGGAGCAAGATTTCGAATCGCTGTGCCAGAGCCTGTCGGACCTGGAGCTGCCATGCGTGGGATTCAATGCGTACTGTTCGGCAGAGGTGGTAATTGCCGGCCCTGGATATGACCGTGAAAATACCAAGCGCTACGCGCGGCATCTGGCCGCCCGTGCAAAAAAGCTTGGTATCAGGCAGGTTGGCATTGGCTCTCCTGCCTCCAGAACACTTCCTGAAGGGTTTGATCGGGATTTGGCCGCCGCGCAAATGCGGGAATTTTTATTGGATTCCGCCGAGTGCTTTGCCCTGGTAAATGTAAGGGTCGCTTTGGAGCCTCTTGCGCCATTCTTCTGCAATTTTGTGAATAACTACGACGAGGGCATGGAATATGTTGCCGCGCTGTCGGACAACGGCATTGGGTTGATCCTGGACTTTTTGAACATGGAGCTGAGTCATGAAGATGATCGGGACCTGCGCCCGCTGGTTCCCTATGTCCTGCATACGCATATCTCTGATTACGATGAAACTCCCTGGCACCGCGATGAGCTAAAACCGGCGCTTTACAAAGTGCATCAGGACCGGCTGCGGCGGCTGTGCGATGCCGGATATGACGGCACAGTGAGTATTGAGACGGATCTGGCTTATGACCGGGAACGCGCCATCCAAACCCTGCATGCAATAAAAAACTTGAGGCTTCGGTAGTATGTGTGGAAGATTTAGCGGCCAGGAAGCCTCGGCTGGACGCATGAACAGGACAGCATGATCATGGAGACCAAGCTGTCAGTATTTCTGAATCCGTAGGCAGTACGGATGAGAAGTTTAATCTTGTTGTTTGTAGCCTCTACACGGACGTTGGAGATGCCGTACTTGGCAGCTGCTACGATGGCAGCGAAGTGCCGCTTGATCTTCAACCGAAGTTCCCGAAAGGCGGGGATTCGGCATGCGCGATTCTGGCAGGACAGGCAACAGGCAACTTGGCATCTTTTTCCGCATGGAACCGGCCGGCCCACATGGTGTATCCCGATGAAGAACGCCATGCGCAGTATCAGGAGCGATTGCAGAAGTTCATCGCGACATATCCGCTGCTTCAAGCCATGCGCAAGATTGCGGGAGATGGCCGCTGAAGCTGGTTTATTAAGTTTGCACAAAAAGGGTGCAACTTGAATGTCAAAATGTGAAAACGTTTTCTTTTCAATTGACAAGCTATACATGAAGTGGTATTATAATTATGAAAAGAAACGTTTACATTTTATTTTCACTATATTTTAAAATGTTTGGAGGACACTACAATGAAAATCGGATTTATTGGTTTGGGCGCCATGGGAAGACCGATGTCCAAAAACCTGCTTAAGGCAGGCCACGAAGTGCACGTTTACGACATTGTTCCCGCGGCAGTTGAGGAGATTGTTGCATGCGGCGCTGTTGCTGAAAAGTGCAACAAGGATGTGGCTGCAAACACCGATGTTGTGATTACCATGCTGCCCAACTCCCCACATGTGAAAACGGCTGTCACAGGCCCGGATGGTATTCTGGCTGGCAAGCATGAAGGTATGATCCTGCTGGAAATGAGTTCTATCGCCCCCTTGGCCACCAAGGAGATCGGCAAGCTGTGCGAGGAAGCTGGCGTTCCCATGCTGGAGGCTCCTGTTTCCGGCGGCGTCGGCGGCGCGGCGGAAGGCAAGCTGTCTATCATGTGCGGCGGCAAACCGGAGTTGTTTGAGCAACTGAAGCCTATTTTGAGTGTGCTGGGCTCTTCACTGCGCCTGTGCGGTGACCTAGGGGCCGGCAACACCACGAAGCTGGTGAACCAGCATATCATCGCCGTTGAGATTGCAACCGTCGCTGAAGCCTTTGCCATGGGCAAGAAGGCCGGCGTGGAGCCCGAGGTTGTTTATAACGCGATCCACAACGGATATGCCGGTTCCAAGGTCCTGGACGGCAAGCTGACTGCCGCTATGGACCGGGAGTTCAAAGCCGGTTTCCGCCTGGACCTGCATATCAAGGATATGGTCAACGCCGTTGAAACCGGCTACGCCGTGGGCGCCCCCATGCCTCTGGGCAGTATCGTGCTGGACATGATGAAATACCTGTCTGCAAACGGTCTCGGCAGTGAAGATAACGCTACCCTGATGAAGTATTACGAAAAGCTGGCTGGCTTTGAGTTCGGCCGTATGGAGTAAGCGAAAAAACTTAGCGTACATGTTGTTTGAAAGGGAGGAAAAGGGAGGAAAGATTCTTTTCCTCCCTTTTCCTCAAATTTGGTTTCACGGAAGTTGAATGTGATATCTAACGGGCGAAAGAACTCCTTGCGGAGGCGGGGTCATGCTGAGTATTCAGCTCATGCGGCAAATCGCAGAGCTTTTTATTGTGATGATGTTGGGCTTTTTGGCGGTCCAATGCAAAATCATAAAAGGGGAATCCGTCCAGCACTTTTCCAAGGTTGTTGTTAATACGGTCATTCCATGTGCCATTTTTGAGTCTTTTCAAATCGAGTATACATCCGAGCGGCTCTCCGGACTGTTGCTGGCGTTTGGTGCCGCTCTGGTAGTACATGTCATCTTTTTTGCGTTGACCTGGGCGATCCGCGAGCCCCTGCGGCTAACGGCGGTAGAGGAAGCCTCTCTTATTTGCTCTAACAGTGGACAGCTGCTGTTTCCTCTGATTACTGCCACGCTGGGCGCGGAGTGGATTTTTTACGCCAGCGCGTTCATGGCGATCGGAACCGTTGTCGTGTGGTCGATGGGTATTTCCAAAATCAGCAACGCTGCACAGTTCCAACTAAAAAAACTACTCTGCAATATGAATATCCTTGCGATTTTCGTAGGTGTTATCGTGTTTTTGGCGGGATGGGACCTACCGAATATCGTGGACAGCGCCATTACAAATGTTGGAAGTATGATCGGACCGGCCTGCATGCTCTCCATCGGTATGACGATCGGCTCGATGAAGAGCTTTCAGCGCTCGCAGTTGTGGAGGGTGCTGATGCTGTCCGGTTGGCGACTGCTGATCTACCCGTTTGCCTGCATGATTTTATTTTCCAGCGGTTGGGTGCTGGGACTGCATCCCGATACAGCTAAGATTCTTTTGATCACAACGCTTGCCGCTGCGGCACCCTCCAGCGCAGTCATTGCGCAATTGGCGCAAATTTACGACAATGCGGCGCTTTGGGGAAGTATCATCAATGTAGTTACAACCTTGCTGTGTATCCTTACGATGCCGTTTATCACCTGGCTTTATCAAGCAATGACACATTTACAAGTCTGAGAGAATGCAGAAAGGAAATAAGGCGTATGAAGATTGCTGTTGGAAGTGACCACGCGGGTTATCCGCTGAAAATCGCGCTTTTGGATACCTTAAAGGCAAAAGGACACGAAATCGAAGATTTTGGCTCGTTTGACCCAAATCCTGTGGATTTTCCTGACATAGCAAAGCTGGTCTGCAACGCCGTTCTGACAGGAAGCGCGGAGCGCGGCATCATGTTTTGCGGTACCGGCGTGGGGGCGAGCATCGCCTGCAACAAAGTGCCGGGTATTCGCGCATCTGTTTGTCATGATATTTATACCGCACATCAGTGCGTAGAACATGACAATGTTCAAATTATTGCAATGGGCGCGCAAATCATTGGTCCCACGGTTGCGGAGGAGCTAATTGACCTGTTTTTGAAGGCAGAGTTTTCCACCAGCGAAGAATTCCGAAGAAGAGTACAAAAGCTTGCCCATATGGATGGAAGTGCAGGCTGATTGAAAAGAAATGAGGCTTCGGTAGTATGTGTGGAAGATTTAGCGGCCAGGAAGCCTCGGCTGGACGCATGAACAGGACAGCATGATCATGGAGACCAAGCTGTCAGTATTTCTGAATCCGTAGGCAGTACGGATGAGAAGTTTAATCTTGTTGTTTGTAGCCTCTACACGGACGTTGGAGATGCCGTACTTGGCAGCTGCTACGATGGCAGCGAAGTGCCGCTTGATCTTCAACCGAAGTTCCCGAAAGGCGGGGATTCGGCATTCAGTTTTCTGTGTACAGCTACCTGGTCTGCTGCGCGGGTCAAAAGGAACTGTGCTGGCCCAGCGTGAAAACCATTGCCCTGCACTGCGGCTGTTCCGAGAACGCCGTGCGCAGTGCGATCAAGATCCTGGCAGAGCGTGGTTTCGTCCGCAAAGTACCCACCAAGCGATCCGCCAAAGACGGTCGCTGGCTCCAGAGCAATAACCACTACTACATTCAGGAACTGCCGAAGTTGCCAGCCCCCGCAGACCGCAGCGCATGACGGAGGTGTCCCGCAGCAGGTGCTGGGGAAGTATATTGATGGTAGACGGAGAATAGCTTTCTTCTCTCTGAAAGTGCTTTTTCCAGGCCATAACGGTATCCTTCGTAACGGGCTGACCGTCCAAAAATAGCGAGAACGCTCGTACACTCCGCAGATATTTTTCCACCGTTGCCTGAGACCGCTCCGCCTGAAAAAGTGCCGTGGAAAACGCGAGGATCTGTTCGTTTGTGAGGCAATGTCCGTCCATGATGGCTCTCCTTGAAATCAAGCGTGATGGCTCTCATTTTACCGCCCAAAGCGGCTCCCACACAAGCACCAAACGGCTGGCCGCTCGGTCGTTGCGTGCGATAGTAACTCTGCCGGAACGCTTGGTCAAGTCTTTTCAAACCAGCCAAACACACTGAACGGACAACAGCAGCATGACTGCGCAGCCCAGCGGGGCCGCGACGCCTCGGGACAGCGACGCGCATGAGCGCATCGCTGTCCCGAAGGCTTTCTGCGTTCTTCGGGAGCGCCCCCCGGCCAAGACCCAAAAGCGGCCAAGTTCGCCGTTCTACACCCTGGCCACGCAGAGTTTCCGAAACGTGCGGAACGCTCCGAGGGTAGTGATACCACCCCCACCCAAAACACCACCTGTTTCGCCGTGTGTGCCCTTGTGTGCGATTTTTCTCTGAAAGCCGAGTGTGTACCCGCTTTCGCTCGTGAAAGCAAACGTGGGCCATTTGTGCAAGAAGTTGAAAAACGCGATGAAAGATGGTCTGAGATAGAGCTGTTGCTGATAGTGAGGGTTCGCAGAGAACCGGGAAATGTATGTATATAAAAGATTCGATAGGAACGTCTTCCGCGGGATTTCGGGAGAATAAAGCGGATTTGCCGTAGGATTTCCTCACCCGCAGGTGCGCTTTGTTCCACTGTTTCCGCCCCGTTTTTTCTGCTCGTGGGTCACGGCGTGGGTCAAAATGCGATCCTCGTTTCCTGTTTGCATCGGATAAGGCACTCCCATACAACAAAGCCGGTTTCTTGACAGAATATGCCGAACTTGGTAAAATGCGATCAGGCGCTGCACGAACGGCAGGCGGTCAGCACTTCCCGGAAGGGAGGTGATGCCAATAGTTACATATTCAGAGCTGTTTCAGCTTTGTTTGGTACTGATTGGTTTTGCTGGTCTGATTATTCAGATTTGCAAGAGAAAATGACCGCCCCTTGCCCGAGCGGTCATTTCGCAAGAAATAGAACGTAAAGGCTGACCGCTTGTCGCAGCGCACTTTTCCTATCCTCATTATAGCAAGTTACAGGAGAATGTCAAGGAAAACCACACCCTTGCGCCGTAAGGCGCAGGGGTGTTCTTTATCTCAACTCAGATGAGCTTTTGATGACCTTGTCAAAATTAGGCGAACTGGATGGTCTCGTTGCCAGTAATTAGATTGCTCTGCAAAAGCCGCTTTACGCGAGGGCGGGGACGGACCGCATTCTGATGGAAGAATTCAACAGCGACAACGAGAAGATCGAGGCGGCGCTGAAAGAGCGGAACTGCCAATTTTACACCACCAGCTACATCGGCACAGGGGAGATGAAATTCACTCTGACCTTCCCCAAAAAGCCGGCGATTTTCTTCATCTCCCGCGTCAACGCCGCGAACCTTTCTGTGGGTGTTCAGGGCTCGACCCATACAAAACGCCTCATATCTGCAAGAAAGTGTTTGACGACGGCAGAGTCCTTTCCACAGCCTACAAGCGCCCGCAGACCATGAAGAATGGACACGAGTGGTGGAAGTATGTCTATGATGAATTCTACAACTGCGTGATATGTCCCGAATACCAGCCCTTGAAATATAGCACGACGAACCGTGATGGATATAGGGAATACAAGAGTGATCCGAATATCTGCGCCGCCTGTCCGACCAGAGAACGGTGTACGCATTCCAAGGACTGTATCAAAACGGTGCAGCGGCATATCTGGAAGGACTATGAGGAATTGGCGGACGATGCCAGATATACGCCTGCGTACGCGCAGCTCTACAAGTGCCGAAAGGAAACCATTGAACGGGTCTTCGCGGACGCCAAGGAAAAACACGCGATGCGTTATACGCAATACAGAGGCTTGGCTCAGGTGACGAACTGGGTGAAGCTTAAGTTTGCTGCCATGAACTTGAAAAAATTGGCCACATGGAAATGGAGGAATCTGTTGTCCTCGTTTCGCTTTGCTGTTTTTTCGCTCATATATGTTCGAGACCCAGTCTGCTCCTGAGTACAGACTGGGTTCCTCGACAGACTGAGAGCTGCGGCCTTGGCCGCAGCTCTGCGTTTTGAGGGGGAGAGGGGAACGCACCTGTAAAATAAAAAGGCCATATCTGACATCTCGCTCTGTAGAGGTGTGGGATGCGTGCTCAGCAAAGCGCCCGTATACGAGACCGCATACGGGCGCTTTGCCGTTGTTCAGGCAAGCGGGAGAGGGATTATTGAAAGCAGGGCGGAAAGAGCCTCTGTCGGAGAATGGATAATATACAGGAAAGCTGGAAAATAATGAAAAAAAGATGTGAAAACGATTAAGCAATGTAACTAACTGAAAAATATTATTCGTTATATTAGACGACAAAAAGAAATTCAAAATTTTGAAATTTGTCGAAAAAGGCAAAAATGGACGATGCATTTCTTGCATTGTACCAATTGAAATGATGTAGTGGTAAATGATATGATTAAAAAACAAAAGTAAACATTTTCATAAGAAAACGTTTTCACAAGAAAACGTTTTCTGGTTAAAATGATTGCAATTGCTGCAGGGATCGGTGCTTTTTTACCCGTTGCGCCACCTATATTGTGCCCCACTATTTGGAGAAATAGTAAAATACTAGTAGAGAAGGAGAAAAGAAAGATGAAAGAGAAGAAGGTTTTAGTGATGCTTCTGGCGTTGGCCATGTCGCTTGCCATGCTGTGCAGTTGTGGCACGAATGGAGCGGCTGATGCCGATGACAAGGGAAACGAGGGCGGCGAAGAGGGAGACAAGCTGCTGATCGGCCTGTCTGTCCGGGGACTGGACAATCCCTATTATGTGGAACTGGTGGAAGGCGTTCAGAAGTTTGTTGACGCACACCCCGGTACGGAGCTTGTATTGATGGAGCACCACGGCGATGACCAGAAGGAAGTGAATGATGTAAAGGCATTTGCATCCCGCGGCGAAAACGCGATCCTCTACATCGATCCGCAGTCTGCGGCCGTGTGCGCCGAGGTGGCGGAGATCTGCGAAGAGAATGAGATCTACTGGGCATCCGCCTATACCATCGCCAAGGATATTTATCCCTGGAATTATCACTACTTTGTCTCTCATCTGGCATTGGATGATGTGACGGCCGGCTATGAAGTGGCCAAGTGTATGTTTGAGGCTTTCGAGGGGAAGGATGCCAAGATTCTGTGCATGGCCGGAGAGCTGTCCAACGATGCTTCCATCAACCGTATCAAGGGTCTGGAACAGGCGTTGGCAGAATATCCCAATGTTACACTGGTCGATACCCAGCCGGCAGACTGGGATTCTCAGAAAGCGCTGAATGTTGCTCAGACCTGGATGACATCTTATTCTGATGTGGATGGTATCTGGGTGGCCAATGATGGTATGGCTGTTGCCGTTGTTGAGGCACTGAAGGCGATGAATCTGAACGGCAAGATCAAGGTCGTGGGTGTTGACTGCATTCCGACGGGTGTGGATGCCATCAAGGCCGGTGATATGACGGCAACGTTCTATCCCTATCCGGCATATATGGGCTGCTCTGGCGTAGCTATGGCGTATGCGGCCTATACCGGTGCAATTGATCCTGACGCACTGACCCATGAGGAGAGCTGCTATCTGACTCCGGGTCTGCTGGTAAATGCCGACAATGTTGAGACATTTAAGGATTCCATGCCTGCGCTGGACTTTGATAATCCTCAGTTCTGGAATGCCGGTCCGCTGAATGTGGAGAAGTAAGTCGGGACAGGTACATTCAAAAACACAGATCAAACGCAGATTTTGAACCGCAATAATAGTGGGCGGGTAAGATATATACCCGCTCACTATTATAAACTTACCGCTTCCCTGTTGGAGGTAGAAAATGGTAGATAAAACCGCAGAAAGGGATATGTCTATATCTCTTGAATTTGCTCAGAAGATCAAAAATCAGAACAGAAGAGATAAAATCACAAAGTACTCTCCTGCCATCGTGCTGCTGGGCTTGATCGCTGTGTTCGCTGTCATAGCACCGGGCTTTTTCAGCCTGACCAATATGATGACGATCCTGACGCAGATCGCTACGCCGCTGGTGCTGGCTTTGGGGCTGACCTTTGTTGTGCTGACAGGGAGCATCGACCTGTCGATCGACGGAACGATGGGATTGGCTGGCACGGTGGTGGGATTTCTGGTGGCTAACAACCAGAATTCCATGGATCTTGGTGTATTCGGGATTCTGATTGCGGTCATGATCGGTATGCTCTCCGGGCTTGCGATCGGCTGCATATATGTGAAAGCGAGAATTCCGTCCTTTATGGTCTCCTACGGTATGTCGAGCATTACCAGCGGCATCGCGCAGTCCATCAACGGCTCGCTGCCTGCTACGATCACATCAGAGGGCTTTCGCGGGCTGGCGCTGCATTCGTTTCTGGGGCTGCCCTATATTACCTGGCTTGCGCTTGCGCTGTTTCTGGTGGCCTACATCATTCAGGAGAAAACAGCGTTCGGAAGATGCCTGTTTGCTGTTGGCGCCAATGAGAAGATTCCCAAAATGTCGGGCGTGAATGTGGAGCGAGTGAAGATCCTGGCGTTTGTATGGGCTGGGCTCTGTATCGGCCTGGCCGGTGTGATCGGCGCGGCGCGGCTGGGACAGGGAACGATCTTGGTGGGGCGAAACAATCTCTTTCCCACGATGACGGCAGTCGTGGTGGGAGGTACGCTGTTTTCCGGCGGAAAGGGCGGCGTTTTGAATACGCTTTTTGGCGTGTTGATCGTTACCGTTCTGAATAATGGCCTTGTTCTTCTGGGTATTCAGGCTGAGCTGCAGAAGGGGATTCAGGGTATGGTGATCGTGATCGCTGTTGTTGCGTCTGTTATGAGAAGCAGAAAGCTGATCAGTAAGTGACCGCGAATGGGGAACCTTATGCACAGACGCAAAGGAGAACTTATCCTATAATCAGGAGAAAGGCGATGAATACCGGCAGGCATTCATCTGTGAGATATTATGGAACAGAAAAAGCTGATGTTTCATTGCGAAAACATCGGGATGCAGTTTCCGGGGACGCTGGCTTTACAGGGTGTGGATCTGGATATTTATGAGGGTGAGATCGTTGGGCTGGTGGGTGAAAACGGTGCCGGCAAATCTACCCTGCTGAAGATCATTCTGGGAATGCAGACGCCGACGTATGGCTCTATGCTGATGCACGGAGAGCGCTATGCACCGCAGAATCCTAAAGAGGCGAACAGGCAAGGAGTCGGCATGGTATTTCAGGAGCAGTCCCTGATCACCAATCTGACCGTGGGACAGAATATCTTCTTCGGTGAGGAAAAACGGTTCGCAGCCGGCCCGCTGATCAACTATCAGGCGATGTACCGGGAGGCGCAGGCGGTTCTGGATACCGTAGGTCTAAAGGACGTAAAGCCGGGTAAAAAGGTATCTGATCTGGATTTTGCGACCCGCCAGATGGTGGAAATCGCAAAGGTGCTGCAGGGTGTGACGAACCATAAAAACGGAAAGTCACTGATCCTGCTGGACGAACCGACTTCCGTGCTGAACGACGAGGAGATCCAGACCCTGTTTTCTGAGATGAAGCGGCTGAAGGCAGAAGGTCACGCCGTTATTTTCGTTTCACATCATTTGGATGAGGTAATCCATATATCCGATCGTGTGTACGTCTTTAAGGATGGACGTGAGGTCGGCGTGCTGGAGAGGGAGGAGATCAACGAGAACGTCCTTTATGAGAAGATGGTGGGACGACTCAGCTCCGAGGAGTACTACAAGGAAGCGCGGCAGAAAACGGCAACGGAGAATGTGATTTTTGAAGTGAAGGATCTGGGGCTGTTCGGGTGCTTTAAGAATGTTTCTTTCAAACTGCATGAAAACGAAGTGTTGGGACTGTGCGGTGTTGTCGGTTCCGGAAAAGAGGAGCTTTGCGAGGTCATTTCCGGGGTGGAAGCGGCCAGTTCCGGAGAGATGTTTCTGCGTGGGAAGCGATTTGACCCGAAGGCGCCCTGCGCGGCAGTGAAGGCAGGCGTTGTGTGTATCCCGCAGGAGCGGAACGAAGAGGGAATGCTGGGAAGCCTCAGTATTTATGAGAATATTACAATCTCGAATTTCGGGAATGTGTCGAACTGCGGTTTAATCTCCAAAAATAAGCAGATAGAAAAAAGTAATGCGTGGATCAAGGATCTGAATATCAAGTGCCCGAGCTGCCGGACGGACATGAACAGTCTCAGCGGCGGTAATGCGCAGAAGGTCGTTTTTGCCAGAGCATTGAACAGCGAGGCGGCAGTGTTGCTGCTCAACCATCCGACGCGCGGCGTTGATGTCGGCGCAAAAGAGGAAATCTACAGCCTGATCCGTGATGCAGTAGACAGCGGAATGGGCGTGATCGTGCTGGGAGACACGCTGGATGAGTGCATCGGTCTTTCCAGCCGCATCATTGTCCTCAAGGACGGTCTTGTATCCAAGGAGTTTGCCTGTGATGTGGGGCATAAGCCGTCGCAGGTGGAGATCGTCAAATATATGATGTGATGGCATCGGCCGAAAGAAAGGGGCAGTATGATGAGCCTTAGGAAAATAAAACCAAAAGAATTACTGCATAATGCAATTTTTATCCGATTGCTGGCCGTTGTGATCATCGCGGTACTGTTCAGCGTATTCAATGGGAATTACATCGGCATAAAAAATGTCAGGAACCTGATGACGGACATGGTTCCCTATTTTGTCATGGGCATGGGTGTGACATTTGTGCTGCTGATCGGTTCCATCGACCTGTCGATCGGGAGCATGGCTTCGGCGGCAACTTGCGTCATGGCGGTGTATCTGCCTAAAATCGGCGCATGGGCTTTTGTCATTACCATCCTGATGGGGATCGCGGGCGGATTTATCAACGGCTATCTGGTGGCCAAATTAAAGCTGCCGTCCTTCATTGCAACATTGGGAATGATGAGTGTCTGGCAGAGTATCGCCTATCTGGTGTCCGGCTCTCAGGCGGTGCAGATCATGAAAGATCAATGGGGCTACATTGCCTGGGCAAAGACCTATGTGGGGATCATCCCGGTGGGCTTTATTGCCAGTCTCGTGCTGTGGGCGATCTTGGCGAAGATCCACACATCGACTGCATTTGGCAAAGGATGTGTGGCAGTTGGCGTAAATGAACGGGCGGCGCAGATCGCGGGTGTGAACGCGACAAAGATCAAGATCACGGCATTTGTGATCTGTGAATGCATGGCGGCCTTGTCCGGCATTGTGGTTGCGGCGAAGCTCAAGGGCGGACTGCCGACGGCGGGAGACGCCATGACCATGCTGGCAATTGCGGCAGTCGTGCTTGGCGGCACCAGCTTGAACGGCGGAAAGGGCGGCTTGCTTTCAACGCTGCTGGGAACTACGATGGTGGTCATGATCCAGAACGGTTTGAATATGGTGGGCATCACCTCGTTCTATCAGGATATTGTTTTTGGCATTTTGATCATTATCGCGGTGTACTTTGCGGCCGACAGAAGTGACAGGCATGAGCTTGTCAAATAACGCCGGCCTTTTGTGAGCAACAGGAACGTGAGTGTACACAAACTTGGAATAGGGAGAAGACTATGATCATTGACGCGCATATGCATTTGATGGAGCACCTTGCGCCTTTCTGTGCAAAAGGGGAAGGCCGTCCGGTGGGAAACGGCGTGGTTCGCTTTGCGACAGGTGAGGAGGTGCAGATGATCCCGGTGGGGATGGGCGACTGCAGCTATACGGCGGAAAGCTGTATACAGCTGATGGACGAGAATGGGATCGATATGTCTGTGCTGCTGCAGAGCGGCTTTTACGGCTTCCAAAACGAATATGTGGCGGAGGTGGCCAGTAAATATCCGGGTCGCTTTTATCCCGTGGCGGGACTGGATCCCTATTGCCAGAATAAAGAGAAGATCCTGGACAACTTTATCGAGCATCTCGGCATCAAAGCGCTGAAGTTTGAGATGAGCCAGTTCTGTGGCATTGTCAGTTATCACCCGGATTTCAAGATCGATGGCCCGGAGATGCAGGGTGTATTTGAACGTGCGGATCACGAGCGTATGGCTGTGGCATTTGACATTGGCGGCCCGGGACAAACGAGCTACCAAATCGCGGAATGGCGGCGTGTGATCGAAAAGTATCACAACATCCATTTCATTGCCTGCCATATTCTGGTACCGAAGCAGTTGGAGCAGCCGGGCTGGGCGGAGGAGCTGAAGTCTATTGCCGCAGGCAATACCTGGTTTGATTTTGCGGCGATACCGTATAATAATATGCAGGAATACCCCTACCCGACCGCTGCAAAGCTGGTGGAGCAGGCGGCGGAGATCGTTGGCGTTGACCGCCTTATGTGGGGATCTGATGCGCCTTTTGTCCTCAGTTACGCAACATATGCTCAGCTGCGTGATTACATCCGGGAGAGCGGCGTTTTCGGGGATGCTGATCTGAGAAAGCTCTATGGAGAGAATGCGGTTCAGGCATATAGGATCCGGTAAATCGGAATGAACCGGTGAACAGTCCTGTGTATGGCGACGGCGGGGGAATGCTGTAAGGCGTTCCACCGCTGTTGCCGTATACGGAGAACAGACGCTGTATGGGTGGGCGTGTGCATACTGCAGCGCAGACCGGTGTAAACAAAGATGAAAACGGCTGCCTGCGTATTATTTCCCAATGGAGATATTCGCGGCGGGTGGCTTGACACGGACGCAAAAGACTGATACAATAAACATCGCAAGTGAACAGCGCGACGATTGGAAAGAGTATGTCCATCCCACGGGGAAAGAGAGAGGGGGTCACCGGCTGCAAGCCCTCTTACCCGCTGCGGGCAGAAAGTGCGTCCGTGAGCGCGGGGGATGCAGACGCCCTCCGGCGGTAGCCGTAAAGCGCGACTTGAGTGATAAATGAGAGTGGAACCGCGGAGTGATCTTCGCCTCTCATGCCGTAAGGCATGGGAGGCGTTTTGTTGTTCAGAGAACGAAGTACTCACCCCGCATCATCTCCAGCAGGCGGCGCACTTTCCGCTGCACCGCTTCAAAACGGATTGCTGCGCCGGTCTGCACCCCAAGGGTACTTGCTTCGCGGCGCAGACGGGCGCGCGATGACAGACTTTTTCGACAACCTGACTTATTATAATGTAGATCATAGGAGGCTTATCATGTATCTGTATAATTCCGCCACCCATAAGAAAGCTGAATTTACCACCCACACCCCCGGCCACGTGGAGATGTATACCTGCGGCCCCACGGTGTACCACTTTGCCCACATCGGCAACCTGCGCTCCTACATCATGGAGGACGTGCTGGAGAAGTACCTGCGCTACGCCGGCTACGACGTGAACCGCGTGATGAACATCACGGACGTGGGCCACCTGACCTCCGACGCCGACGAGGGCGAGGACAAGATGCTCAAGGGCGCGAAGCGGGAGCACAAGACCGTGATGGAGATCGCCAAATACTACACCGACGCGTTTTTCTCTGACTGCCAAAAGCTGAACATCAAGCGCCCTGACGTGGTGCAACCCGCCACCGGCCTCATTGATGACTATATCAAGATCATCACCAAGTTGCTGGACACCGACTACGCCTATCTTGCCGGCGGCAACATCTATTTCGACACCAGCAAGCTCCAGCGTTATTATATCTTTAATGACCACAACGAGGAGGATCTGGCTGTCGGTGTCCGTGAGGGCGTAGAGGAGGACACCAACAAGCGGAACAAGAATGACTTCGTCCTTTGGTTCACCAAGTCAAAGTTCGAGGATCAGGCTTTGAAGTGGGATTCTCCGTGGGGTGTGGGCTATCCCGGCTGGCACATTGAATGTTCCGGTATCTCCATGAAGTACAACGGCGAATATCTGGACCTCCACTGCGGTGGCATTGACAACGCCTTCCCCCACCACACCAACGAGATTGCCCAGTCCGAAAGCTATCTGGGCCATCCCTGGTGCCCCCAGTGGTTCCATGTGGCACACCTGAACACGGAGGGCGGTAAGATGTCCAAGTCCAAGGGCGAGTTCCTGACGGTCTCTCTGCTGGAGCAAAAGGGCTACGATCCGCTGGCCTATCGTTTCTTCTGCTTGCAGAGCCACTACCGCAAGGGGCTGCTGTTCAGCTGGGAGAATCTGGACAACGCCACCGTGGCCTACAACAAGCTGCTGACCAAGATCGCCGCCCTGAAGGATGAGGGCGACGTGGAGCAGCCGGTGTTTGACGAGTACAAGGCCAAGTTCATGAAGGCCATGGACAACGACCTGAACACCTCCATGGGCGTGACCATGCTGTATGATGTGCTGAAGGCCAAGACCAACGACAGGACCAAGCTGGCGCTGCTGGACAGCTTTGACACCGTGCTGGGGCTGAAGCTGCTGGAGAAGGCCGCTGCCCTCCGCGCCAGGCAGGCCGCCGCTCCCGCCGCCGGTGAGTTTGCGGTGATCAGCGAGTCCGGTGAGACGGATGCTGCGGTGGAGCAGCTGATCCGTGACCGTGCCGCCGCCAAGAAGGCCAAGAACTTCGCCGAGGCAGACCGCATCCGCGACGAGCTGAAGGTACAGGGCATCGAGGTCACCGACATCCCCAACGGCGCCAAGTGGAAGCGCGTGTAAATCGTGAAATAGAAAAGAAGGAGCTGCCTGGCAGCTCCTTCTTCATTTTGCCCAAAAGCCTTGCGGAGTTTTGCCGCCTGCAGGCTGCAAGTGTGGGATTTGTTCGCCTGCGGCGGACAGATTATGCACGCAGCAGCCTGCAGGACTTTTGCCGGAAGCCCCGCAGGTTTTTTCGACAGTTGCAGAGGTACGGCGGGCCGACATGGATTTCCAGTGCGCTCCCGCCATCACGAAGGCGATGCACCGGGTGGCCGATTTCGGCACCTTCGGCTATACCACTGCCGACTCCACGCCGGAGTATAAGCAATCTATCATTTCATGGTATGACCGCCGCTTCGGGATGAAGCTGGAGAAAAACTGGATCATCCATTCTGATGGGGCGTTGGACGGAGTGGAGCAGGTGATCCGGGCTTTCTCCGAACCGGGAGACGGCGTGATTTTGTGCCATCCGGTATACAGCAATTTTACCGGCGTGATTCATAAACTGGGCCGCATAGTGGCCAGTTGCCATTTGCTCCAACCCACGGTAGGGGACTATCAGATGGATTGGGAGCGGTTCGAGCAGGTCTGTGCGCAGGAGAGAAACAAGGTTTTCGTTCTCTGCTCCCCGGAAAATCCGGTAGGCCGGGTATGGACGCCGGATGAGCTGGTCCGCATGGCGGAGATTTGCCGGGAGAACGGCGTGGTCCTGGTGTCTGATGAGATCCATTCCGACTTCGTTCGAGGCGGGGTGAAGCATAGCAGAAAGAGGCCTGTCTGCTATGCAAAGGAAATTATCAAGCCCGAACACTATGTATTTTCCACATCATCCGTCGCGGCCGCTTCTGCTCATCCTTGCGCACACGGATCGCTCTGACCTGTTCCTCCACCTTGTCCGCACCGTAGCCCCGGCACAGAGCGCCATAGTCTGTCGCGACTTGCTTCAAACCCCTGTTTTCCACTGCCAGACGGTCAATAAATTCGTCAAACGAGGCATATTGCCGCCGGAGACAGTCGTAACTGGCGCTCAGCCAGTTGAAGTTCTCCATGAGACACAGAATGTATAGATTACTTGGTGATAGGCAATTTCGGATACACGATTCCGTATGTTAGCGCACTCACTGGATCACGCAGCCCAGCGGGGCCGCGATGCCGGCGGAAGCGGACGCACGCCATAGGCGTGCATCCGCTTCCGCCGGCTGTTCTTTCGGTGGCAATTTCGCTGGCAACACAAAGCCACGCTGTGCCCACAGAAGGGAAGGCCCTTGTGTGCGATTTTTCTCCGAAAGGCGAGTGTGTACACACTTTCACTCGTGAAAGCAAACGTGGGCCATTTGTGCAAGAAGTTGAAAAACGCGATGAAAGATGGTCTGAGATAGAGCTGTTGCTGATAGTGAGGGTTCGCAGAGAACCGGGAAATGTATGTATATAAAAGCATGGCGGAATCAAGGGTTACGAATGCGGCGCTCAGAGCAATTTCGCTGGCGGCGCAAAGCCCCGCTGTGTCCGAGGGAGGGAAGGCCACTGTTTTGCCGTGTGTGCCCTTGTGTGCGATCTTTCTCCGAAAGCCGAGTGTGTACCCGCTTTCACCCGTGAAAGCGAACGTGAGCCGTTTGTGCGAGAGGCTGAAAAATGCGATGAAATGCGTTTTGGAACAGCGCTGTGGCGGTAACTTTTTGGCGCTATTTGCGGGAACGGTCTTGAGCTAAAAGTCGAACTTTTTAAGCCAGATTTTTGGACGGTGAAGGCCGTTCGATTTTAGCACAAGATAAAGGGCCGCAGTCGCAAGCGCCCGCGGCCCGCCCACAAAGCCCCGCAGTGCGGGGCTTTCCGAGGTTTTGAAACCGCAGTCTAAGGTGCACCTTGCGAGGCGTTTTCGCAGTCTTGGGTGAACGTGAGGGGCGTCGGACCCCCGTGACGGCGGACTTTTCAAGGTGCCCCTACCGCAGGCGTTTGAGAGATTTTCCGTTTTCAACCACTCAAAAAAGTGCTCTTTGAACAGCGGCGATTTTCGGAGGAAAACGTGTATATTTTGCGCCGCTGTAGTCAATGAAAAGAGACTTTCAAGCGTTCAAAAATCGCACCGCTGTAACTAAGGAGAACGCCCCCGGCAGCGCAGAAATTGCGCCGCAATAGACAAAGATAGGGCAGCGTGGTCTAAGCGCAAATGATAACTTTCTGATAACAGTTCCGCCTTTGGATAGCTTTCCTCTGTTGGTTACGGTGTTGTTCGTTGTCGAAAGAGGCTGATAACATGCCGAAAAGACGAGCAAACGGGGAAGGGAACATCCGAAAACGAAAGGACGGACGATGGGAAGGACGCTACACAGTCGGTCACGATCCGGAAACCGGCAAAGCCATCATCAAGAACGTTCTTGGCAAGACGCAGACAGAAGTCAAGGAAAAACTCAAAGCCGCGATCAGTGAAAGTCAGCGGCTGGACGTATCCAAAGCTGGCAACTATACTGTTGCGTCATGGGTGCGGACGTGGTACGAGGTCTACGCCGAACCCCGCATCCGGCCCAACACAAAGGCGTACT
>OJPM01000519.1_pt1 | contig 27166 bp, 31 predicted proteins | sample 1598471 | NCBI WGS metagenome assembly OJPM01 (sample SAMN03922484, study PRJEB24848) | human gut metagenome | isolation source: stool sample | host: Homo sapiens | place: Germany | collected 2011-05 | reverse complement strand
CAGTTTGTCGAATGCTGGCGAAGTATGCAGAAAACCAAAGAAAAGATCCTGCGTCATCTTGGCGCAGGATCAAGAAAAGAAATCATTGATAATCCGCTATAACATCATCAACCATGACACTAAGCAAATGCGTAATACGGCGCTGTTCTGCAGTGGGAAGAGCAGATATTTTCTCCGCAACTGAGGAAGCCTCGATCAATGCGGATACATCCAGCACATCAACCAAAAGTGAGTTCGCATCTGTTTTGAGTGCATTAGCAATTGCAATAAATGTCTCAAGTCTTGGTAATTTTTCACCGCACTCAATGTTACTAATGTACTTTGTAGAAACCGCAACCTTTTCTGCTAACACACTCTGCGTCATGCCGCGAGCTTTTCGCTCCTGCTGTATGCGTGGGCCTATCATTGATAAATTCACCGGCGTATCCTCCGAATAGTCAGTATTTCTAACTGTTAGATAGTATACGGGAATCTCCGGAAACTTCACACACACTGCAAGAAAGTCTGTATTTCTATTAGATAGATATATAGGTTGTAATAGCAAGCTCTGTCTGGTAGATGTAGTGCTCTGAAATTTTATATGGGTAGTGCTTTTCCGCTATCAGGTATTTAGGCCAGATTTCCCGCTTGCGGCAGCTGCGTATGTTTCGGGCGGTGTCTATGGCAGCGTGGCTAACGACAGTCTTTCAAAAGGCATCGTGTGTATGCCGGATATGCTCTTGATATTTTTCGTGTTCTGGCATGGAAAATCCCCCTTTCTGAATAATGGCAGAGGGCGACAGCACAAAATGCTGTCGCCCTCTTGATTACTGAACAGCAAAGACGGGCGGAGCTGTCAACGGCGGCGCATTTGCGCCGTTCGTTTTGTCCGTTGACAGGCTCGGCTGGGTTTGCTATCTGTTTTATTGGTTTTAGTGCACAAAATTGATGTAGCTGAGCACACGCCGCCAATCCCTGACAAAAGAAATTGCGGTGCTATCGGTCTGCCGCAGCCACTGGGAAGAAATTAACTTCGAGGGTCGGCGGCAGATTGCCGCCGACCTTATTTCGCAGATCTGCGTAACCGTGGAAAATTTGACTTTTACTTATCCATCGTACACGGCAAGGGGCTGTGTGCCCTTATCAAGCGATGTAATTATACCCGCTTATAGATAATTGGTTCATCGTATCCAAATGTCCGCTTTCCATTTACTTCCATGCTCTCAGATACTTCCAAGCATTGTTCTGAGAACCGTTCCCACAGCTTGAACGTCATAACCGGCGAAAATTGGCTGATGCTGCCGCCTTCCCAAACGCCATCCTTTTCACGGTAAATAGCGGGAGTAAACTTCTCAGATTTTTTCAACTCGCGGTAGTCCAAAACGCCCATCGAGCATAACCCCATCCTCTGTTTCCGTAATCAGAAACAAATGAGGGGAGGCATGAGTGGTTCCGTTTGTTTTATAGTAGCTCTCTTCCACAACAAAGCTACCATTCAAGTCCGCAGGAAGATTCTTGATTTTGTCATCGCAGACTGTGTTCACGTGTTCAGCATAGGGATACGGTTTCCCCTCCGCTATCATCTCCGAGAACTGTTCCTTGTTGTCAAAATGCCCTGTCATTAGATCCAAAAATTTTTCAAGTTTTTTCATACTACACCTCCAATGTTGAAAAAGCCAAATTTGTGTTATTTCAGAATACAGTGTGTTCAGGTCAATAAATAAGTATTTGTTCAAGTTGAGTCTACCTAAAAAATATGAAGAAATCTACCACTTATTTCAGAATATGCCGCCGGATGCCTTCACATAGTTCATGGCAATTAAAAGGAACAAGAAGAATGAAAAAGCACTCCAGACGGTATCAGTGGCAAACCACAAGAATAGATTGATATTACACAAGATCGAAATTTCAGCATCTGTCTGGCTTTCTCTCCGTTTCTGCTGAAAAGAATGTCTTACTCTTAGCAGGTCTTTCCATAAAGACGCGGTTGCATCTTATATGCAAGTCCAGTATAATGAAATAATAAGGGGCTCACAACGGCAAAGCAATATCTTTGGTCATGACCATTGCGGTTCTACGTTTATTTTTGAAATCGGCGCGGGCTGTAGATGGAGTTGCTGGAGTTAATGCTACAACCGCCAGTTGCAACGTGATTGTCATAGAACTGGGAATCATAGGAAGCGAGTTATATGATAGGGATTGCGCAAAGATTTGAGGCGAGGTCGGTGCTAAGCTGGAACAGATTCAATATGCTGATTGATGAACGCCAATATATTCTCCGCATGCTCATAGTGGCGATAATTATGGTGCGATTGACCCCTATGGTCTCTTATAGCAAAGGTTCTCACGAGGGCTTTGTGACCTATTACGGCACGATTGGCAAACAGTACCGTGGTATTGTGACCGTTTACGCCAAAGACGCCAACGGAGAGGATTCCAGAGGCATAACTACCTATGCCGTTTGGGCAAGAAAATAAAATATAGGGCAGGAAAATGCAGCACCCGCTGTGTTTTCCTGCCCTTTCTTTATAATGGCTGCGTATGATTCAGCCGCTTCCGCTTCACAGGCAGAATATTTTGGACCGAAACCTATCTGCGTATCAAAAGGCTGTGGAGGATATCGTCATATCATATGCATTTGGAGAATTGTCCCGCTCTCCTTTGCGCAAATGACCTCCGGCATTTCCGTGTTGCTAGGTATGCCGCTCTGCTTTCGCATTATCGGTTTATTTCATACACCGGCGCTTTCCTTCCGGAAACGAAAGTGCACACACAGGCTTGGTTTCCGCATATTCCTCGTCCCCTTTTCACAAGCTATTTTTTTGAACCCGCGCCTACAAGCGAATACCATTTCTTGCGTCCCGTCCACTGCCGCAGCCCTCCTCCAATATCTGTTTCACATTTTCAGATATTGGAGGAGAAAAATCATGTATACAAAAAACAACGGCAGCGGCGAAAACAATGTGATTCAAAACCGTTTTACCGCGTATCTTCTTACAGCGATCCACCGCAAAAAAGCGACCTATCTGGGCGCCTGCAGCAAACGCCGGGAAATGGAGCTTCCAACGGACCCGGATGATATTGTTTCCGTCCTGGATGCCATGGTCAATTCGGCTGGGGATGCACCCTCGCCATTCCCGCTGTTTGAAAACGATGCCCTGGAGGAAGCCCTTCAGAAGCTCAGTCAGCGGGACCGCTACATTTTCCTCGCGCATGCACTCTACCAGCGGGACTTTGGGAATCTGGCGTCAGAGTTGGGATTGACCTATCAAGGCGCAGCCACGGCATATCACCGTGCCCGTCAAAAAATCAAGGACACCCTTGGGAGGAACGTCAAATGAGCTTTAAAGATCTGCTGATCCAAGCCAAAGATGGCAGCCACTATGCACAGGAGAAAATTTTTCTTCTTTACCGTCCGCTGTTATTCAAGGAAGCCTGTGTCTATGAGGTCTTTGACGAAGATCTCTTTCAGGAACTCAGTATGACTCTGGTGGATTGCATCAGACTTTTCCAACTCTAAGGTGATGGAATGGGCCCCGCTCCCGGGGTCTGTTCCATTGCCTTAGACATACCGTATTTTCACAGGTTATCAAACATTTTTAAGGAATCCAAAATGGCAGATACTTCACCGGCACTGCCGGGCCAGCCTTCCGACTCTTCCTTGGTCTGTGGCTCCTCCGCAGTATTGATCTCGCATACACTTTCTGTTTTTTGCGGAACACCGCCGCCGCGCTTTTGTTTGTCCCTTTTTTCCAGAATGGAGACAATGATTTTCTCCAATGTTTCCGGATCGACGGGCGGGACCTGCAGGTTCGGTGTTTCCTTGCAGTTGATGTAGTGCAGAACAGCACTTGCAAGAAATTGCGCTTTGTTCCGCCCCTGCTGGTTGAGCAGGGCAACCACGGTTTGGTGCTGCGGGTCATGTATATTAAAACGGACGGTAAATTTACCGGGATCTTTTTTGTCCGCCATGGTTCTCACCGTTCACCGTGCTGAAGGCGGTACAGATACGCATACCCCTTCGCATTGGCGTTGATGTCCTCCACAAAGGTTGCCTGTCCCACTTTACCGGATGCCTCAATCTGCCGCCGCAGCAAATTGGCACCGCCGCCGAGGAAAATCACCCTGCCGGACTTGAGCTCCAGCATCCGTTCCCGCAGACCGCTGAGCAAGTCGTTGATGAACTCCTGCGCTTCCTTCTCCACCAGCTCCACGATCTCCGGTGCCACATCACGGTGCTCTCCGCGTAGGATGCAGTCGATCTCGCTCTCGTCCAGGAGGACGTCCAATTCCGCATTGGCTCTGGCACGAACGCGGTTATAAAGCAAGATCACGCCGTTTTCCAAAGAGTCACACGCGGACATATCCGGAACGCCGTTCCGCAGCCGGACATAATCCGCTGTAAAGCCGCCAATATCCACCACCAGTACCTTCGGGCTGGCAGTCAGATTCTTTACCGTCGCAACGGCCGCGGAAAATGACTGCGGAAAGCAGGCCGTATTTTCAATATAAACGGCATACGGTTTGCCGCGGAATTGAAATGAAACGGCGCCCCGTCCATCAAAATAGTTGATAAACCGCTTGGCCTGCACACCGAAGTGCGCCGGCGGCAATCCGACCGCCAGTTGAATCCGCATCAGGGTGTCGCTGTACCGTCCCATCGCTTCGATCTCATAGGCAATGGCAAAGAGCGTCAGAATGAAAAAGCGTTCATCCTCCGTCTTATCCCGCCGATAGGGAATACGCTGGTCGGTCAGCGTATAGTATTTCCCCTGATATGCCAGGCAGTCCGTTCCGAACCCCGGCGTGTCGCCCTGGATCAATCCGGATGTGAATGGCTGCGTATGAACGGTTTTGATCTGTTTGTTTCCATGGTCGATTGCAATTAACATAGCTGTGTACCTCCTATACATCTTCTATACGGCTGCAATACGCATAAAAGCAACAAAAAACTGGGCGGTGAGAAAATTTCTCACTGCCCAGCTTTTTGCTGAAAAAAGGCTCCGCAGGTTTTCTTGAGTGGCTGCGGATACCATTTATGGGATAGCTGTTAAATATTTTCTGAATACGCTCGTTCTTTTACCACAGCTTTATACCGTGCCTTCCAGCGCAGGACCTCAGATGCGTGGACGTTATGGGAACCCGTGTGGTACACGATACGGCGCAAGACTGCGTAGCCGGGCAGTGAAGGCGAGAGCAGTTTGATTGTGTTCTCAATCTGCCGAATAGCTTTCGATAAATCTGAACCCTTTAACTCGATGTAATAGGCGGTCTTTGTATCGTCGTTAAGAAGGAGGTAGTCACACCGCGTCTCAACCGTACCGGTGAAAATCTCTCCATCCACCTTAAAGTGCCGAACATATTGTCGTTTTGTGTTATTTCCGACGTGTCTGCACCCATTTTCAGAAGACGGAAAAGCCGAATGATTGCCTTCGCGGAAAGGCTTATAGTCATTTATATTGTAAGGCATCATTCGCCTCCCTCAGCATAGAGAAAACCAAGCAGATAATCGCTCATATCATTGATTTCGGAAGAGGCCCCATCGATCAGTTCGTTTCTGATCAAACGCAGACCGTCTTCATCAGAGATTCCATCCGTCAGTTTCCCATCAGAGATATAGTGGGCGTTCACATTCCCAGCTTTCAGCCACAGCCGCTTATCAAGCTTCTCTGCCGCTTCTTCTTGATGATCCTCTGTAATCTGTCCTGCCATCAGAAGGTAATTAAACGTTCCAAGGACATAGGGGCTGTGGGTCGTAACAAAAACTGAATTTCCGCTGTCAGCCATCAGGGAAAGCGTTTCGCTGATACGACGCTGGGATTCCGGATAGAGATGTGACTCCGGCTCCTCAATAATCAGGAAAATCTTTTTATCTTCCGACAGATAGTAAAAGAGGAGGTTAAATACCCACACAACTTCCTGCTGCCCGGAGGATGCAAGGTTGATTTTTACATAACGGTCATCCGAGAGATACAGCCGCTCTTCTCCATCCACATATCGGTATGTGCTCTGCATGATCTCTTTCGCCTGATCCATGAGGACATTAAGCGCAGGGCGAATCCGCTCATATTTCTTAGACTGTGTTGGATCGTCTTTCATACGGTTGGCGATGCCCTCCATCCCGTTGGCAAATACCGGTTTCAGGCGGAGGATCAATTCCGTATATCTCTTTGTGACGTAGTCAATATTTCTCAGCTGCGAATCTTCCAACGAGGTAAAGATATAATTAAGCTGTGTACTCAACAATGTCAGGAGGTTCCGGCCGGCGGGAATGAAGACGGGCTCGAACGGATCATCAAAGAGCTCATTCAGCGTCTTTTCTTCGTGCTCCTTCTGAGCCGGGGTAATATTGGTGAAGATATGCAAGCTTAATGCTTCCAAATAGTCTTCAATAGACTTGCCGAAATCGATCACAATATAATTCTTGGAAGAGTCATTGAAATCCTCCTCTAAGGACACCGTGATAGACACATCTTTGCTGTATTGGTATTCCATCCGCATATCAGACGGCATGACCCACGAGGTCCCGAAAAGCTGCAAAAACTTGTCTTTCATCCGCTGCTTCAGAACGGTGCTCCACGTGGAAGCCTTGTCCCCGGTAACTGCGTTTGGCCCCCCCTGCATCATAATGCTGAGGATATCCTGTTTGACCGACCGAAAGAAATAGACCGCTTTTGCAGCTGTGCTCTTTCCGTTAGCCTGCGGTCCGGTCAAAATCGTAAAAGAGTCAAGCGTCAGCTGGCAGTCATTGATGGGACCGATTTTATGAAGGTGCAGTTCATGACTCATTGATATAATTCCTCCATTGAAATCTACACTCTGGTAGTAGTATATCTATTTTTCCCTGATAAATCAAGCAATACCGTATTTCGTCTCTGCAAAAAAGGGAGGGCAAAACGCCCTCCCTCATTTCTTTATGCGCCTTCTCCGGCCATGCGGAAGAACTCGCCGGGTGACAGGATCTCGATTCCAAGTTCCTGCGCCTTTGCCAGCTTGCTTCCAGCGTTCTCGCCGCAGATCAGATAATCTGTCTTGCTGCTTACCGAGCTGCCAGCATGAGCGCCCAGAGATTCAATTTTTTCGTTGATCCCATCGCGGGTGTATGGCTCTACTTTGCCGGTCACCACAAGGGTCTTGCCGACAAAGGGATTGCTCATATCGGTGCCGACCGCAGGCGGCTGATAGGTCTTAATGCACACCAGCAGCCGAAGCTCCGTCCAGACCGTCCAGTTTTCCTCGCTGCGGAACCACTGGCAGATATTCCTGTGCAGTGTCTCTCCGAAGTCCGGGAGCTGTGTAAAATCAAAGCCCATGCATACAGCCGTTTCAAATTCCGAAAGATTTCCGCGGAACCTTTGGCAGATGGCCCTGCTGGCGGTGCTGCCTACCATGGGAATATCCATAGCAGTCAGATACTGCTCAAAGGTGGTAATACGGCTGTGTTGGATGGCGTCCCAAAGATTTTGCCAGGATCTCACCCCAAAGCCCTCCATCTGAACGATCTCCGACCTGTGTTTGTCCAAAAAGAAGATGTCCATATAGGAGTGGAGCCAACCTTTTCCAATGAATTTTTCCAGAATTGCTTCAGACAATCCCACGATATTCATCGCCTTCTGGCTTGCAAAGTGGACGAACTTACGCAGCTTCCGCGTTTCGCACTGCTCATTATCGCAGAACAGGGCCGCCGTGACCTTTTCCTCCCCGTTCACAGTGTTTTTGGTCGTATGGATACGGGTAGGCTGTCCGCAGCACGGGCATCTGGCAGGAACGACCTTCTCTCTGGCGTAGCAGTCCCGATCCAGATTTTCCTCCACATGGGGAATGATCTGGTTCCGCTTGCTCACCTTGATACGGCATCCCGGCATCAGTTCCAAATTCTCAATGAAAGAGAGGTTGTGGAGGCTCGCTCTGGATACCGCGCAGCCGTCGATCTCCACCGTGTCAAAGACCGCCACCGGCGTGATTTCCCCTGTGCGGCTGGGCGTCCATTCAATCGAACGCAGGACGGTTTCATAGGTGTCGTCCTCAAATTTGAACGCCAATCCGTCCTTATAGTGATGCCCGGTCCGGCCGCAGGATTTTGCGTAGGCGGCATCGTTGTAGGTGACCACGATGCCGTCAATGGGGATGTCGTTTTCCTGCGCGTATTTCCGCAGGTGCCGGATACCGGCGTCCATATCAAACTGCGTCAACGCCTGCTTGCTCGCTAAGTATTTGCAGACGGGGAAGCCAAGCTGTTCGATAGCCCGAAGCCGCTGCGACTTCCACGGATATTCTTCCGTAAGACCCTCCAGCACATTGAACGCCATAAAGGTCACGCGGCGGTCCTTGCAGGCGCCGCAGTCCAACAGGCGGACGGAACCGGCCGCGAGATTGCGCCCGTTTTTATAAGGCTCGCCATTTCCGTCCCGCAGCGTGTCCTTTAACGCCACAAAATCGCTGGGACGGATAAATGCCTCACCGGTAACAACTAATCGGTCCTTATATGAAATCTTGTCCGGGATACCGGAGATTCCCATTACATTGTGGGTAATGTTTTCGCCGGTATCTCCGTCACCACGGGTAGCAGCCTCCATCAGAAGGCCCTTTTCATAGGTCAGCTTCACCGTCAGACCGTCCAGCTTGAGCATCAGCATGACCATCTGTTCTCCCGCAAAACGCAGCAGTTCCGTACTGCTCTTCGTTTTATCCAAGGACAGCAGCGGGATCTTATGCGTCGTTTTCTCCAAGGTGCTGACAGCGGGATAACAGCCAACGGTCTGTGTGGGGGAGTTGGTCAGATTAAATCCCGTTTCCTTTTCCAGCGCGCTCAATTCATCAAAAAGCGCGTCATATTCGGCATCCGTCAGAGACGGCGCGTTGAGATTGTAGTATTCATACCGGCATCGGTTCAGACGGTCGGTCAATTCCCGTATTCTCTGCTGCTTGCTCTGCTCCATTCCTTACACCAGCCTTTCCTTGGAGAATGCTCCGAAGTTCAGTTCATAGATCATCTTTTCGATCCGCGCATCATCGTTCCATGCGGCCTCCATCGCCGCACGGTTTTTTGCCTGTACCAAGACCAGACCACCCCGGAGCTGCATCAGCAGCTCCGGGCGTTGGGCACAAATAACCGCGAGGTTTCCCAACTGTTTCATTTTCACATGACTCCTTTTATACAGCAATATAGGTTTCCCAGTACGATTCCCGCTGCGCAGCAATCGTGAGCGGAACAATGGTGCTGCCAATATTGGCCGGCGCCTGCGTCAATCCATAGACAGCCTGCGTACTCCGGATACGAACCATCTCCCGCTTGAGCTGAGAGAGGATGTACTCCTCCATATACCCTTTACGGGGATCGTAGCTGTTGACTGCCCGGATCAGGCGTACCGCCAAAGACTGGTACACATCATCGGGGTCTACGGGTTCTGTCTGCATAAACGCAGCGTACTGCGCCATGACCGTGTCAATGCACCAAAGATGCTGTTCCACCACAGCGTTGCGCTGCGTGATCGTAAATCCGTTTTTCATTTTCTGTATAGTTTCCTTTCCTTCGTTCAAATGTATTGTGCTGCGGCTTAGGCCGCAGTTTCCATGAGATCCGACACCAGAACATCCACCAGCCGCTGACCGGCAAGGTCGCCGGTATGGATACGAATGTCATCCTGCCGCAGCTGCTCGAATTCCTGCAGGCGAAGGACCTTGCTCTTTTCCGCTTTTTCCCGGTCGCTCTCTGTCAAGCGCTCGGAGACAACCTTCTGCCATTCCTTCAGGAACATCTCTGCGTCCTTGAGGTCATCGTTCTGTCGGTCAAAGTAGGTTCGTTTCTGCCGTATCGTGCCGTTTGGCTCCACCTCAAGGGTGTAGTACGGCTTGTCGATCTCTGCGGTCTTGCGCAGGAACAGGATATATGCCTCCTGCTGCTCGATGCGCTCCCAATAGCGGTCTGACTTGCCGACACAGTGGGAAAGCGCATCGCCCTCGCGCATAATATCGCGTACACCTGACGGAACAACGATGGAATACACCTCGCCGGTGTATTCGTATTTCGGTTTGATCAAGCGGCAGATGCCTGCAATTTTCCGATACTTTCTTGCTGTTGCGGCAGCTTCCATTTCCCGTTCTCTTTTCCGCAGCTGTTCCACCAGTTCATCGTGACGCTGGCGCAGCAGCTTGACACGGTATACGATCTCATCGTTGGTGTTGATTCCCAGCTTGTCCGCCATGGAAAGGTAATCCCGCCACGTGGAAATAATCTGCCGCAGGGAATCCCGCGTGCCGCTTTTCTGACGCTGAAGGTAGTTGCAGACCTGCTGCTCTGACATTCGATCCAGAATGAAGTCGATATCGGAAACATGGATCTTCTCCTGCTCCAGCCAGTGCAGCACATGATCCGGGATGATTCTGCCGCTGCATTTCTCCCGCTGCAGCCAGTCGAGCATAATGGTGCCGCCGTTGAGCGCCCGGAGCCGCGAAAGCCGGTTCGTATCAAGCGCCAATGCCTTGACAAGACTGGTTTCGGACTCCTGCCGAATACAGCTTTTTACGGCTCCGAAATCTTCCAAGCACTCCGTGGTCAGCCGCGGAAGATTGGCTTTGCAGATCTGCTCAACGCGTGGAAACCACCCCCACGCAAACAGGTACCAGTTGGGGCTTACACAGCCCCGGCAAAGTCTTACATACTCCCTCAATCCGGTTCTTGCAAGAAGTGGGGCAATGCTGGAAAGCGTTTTTCCATAGATGCTCCCCGGCTGATAACAATACTCGTTGTAGGAATAGCCCATACCCGTGTAGACGTACTCATCGATGCCCTCCACCCATCGGGTGCGACGCTGTTTGTACCAGCCCCAGTAATACGAATGTGAAGACAGATCCGCACGGTAGAAAATACGCTGCTTCTCAAAGCTGGAGGTTTTCGATGTGATGGTGTTCTCTTCTTTCCGGTACTGCCTGCTCACCTGAAATTGGCGAACCACAAACCCGTCTCCGCACTTCTGCGCCAGGTATGCGCATTCTGTTGGGGAGTGCAGATAGTCCGTTATTTTCCCTTTCGCCTTGAACGTGATCTTATGACGGCATCTCGGGCACTTTCCCACCGCGTTATGATAGGGCCGCTGTTTCAGTGCGACTTCCTTTTCACAATAGGTGCAGTAGCCGTACCTTGCCCCACCCTTGCGGTAATCATAGAAGATGTAGTTTTCCTGAATACCCACCTTATTGACCCACCGTTCCCAGTCTTTCGGCAGCGGCGGTGTCTGTGCCAGTTCTGCATCCCACGGATCGGTTTCCTTTCTATGCCGACGTTCCAGTTCAGCATCACGAACGGCGCGCTGAAATTTCAGAATAGCCCGATATACGTTTTTTTCATCCGACACCAGATATTGCCGCATCTGTTCATCATCCACGGCGCTGATCCACACGTTATTGGATCCCTTCGCCTGCCATTCCAAGTAGTCGATCTTTGCCGTCCGCCATTTGTCATGGGCACGATCATAGGTGAGAAACTGCTGCTTTTCTTTCTCCATGAAAATCTCATAGACCGGCAGCGTCCCACCAAGGCGCATTGCATCCGGGTCATACAGGGTGACCTTCAAAATGCCGCCTTCCACCGAGCTTCGTGCAAAACCGCTGTATCGGCATCGATAGGAAGTGTTCCAGCCCGAACCGACCTTGACCGGGACATCCTCGCGGGCCACCGCAAGCATTTCTTCAGTCGCAGGCAAATTCTTCATTTTCAGCAAACTGCTTTTTTTCATTTCTGCACCGCCTCTCTTTTCACAAAATCAATGTCATACCATACTCCGGGCTGGATTTTTTCTCCATCTACTTCGGCAACAGCAATCTGACAGATTACTTCGGTTTCACGCCGCTCTCTGGCAAATGCGAGAATATCGCCCAGCTTTCCACACGCAGCGGGTTCCTTGCCTCGAACGATGGCATAGCCGTTGCGGCTAGTACTGTGCTCACGCTGTACCTTGCCGCTTACCTTGCGGCATGGGTGATCCACCATGTAGGCAAGCGCATGGAGAAAGAATTCTTTCCTCGTCAGCTGCCGCAGGATCGTCAGCTCTGTGCAGGCAATTTTGGAGTCACGATCGTCCTCGTCAATATCCCCGCCGGGCTGCACCAAGCAGTAAATGGAGCGATCCATATCGCTGTAATAGGTGAGACAATCCAGCGGATTCTCCGCACAGTGAAAACCGTTGCTGGCGCAGTTTGCCTCCGGGGTGACATTCTTTCCCATGACGAACCGATAGCCACGGCAGGAGAGATCCGGCTCAAAGCCTTTATAAGCATACATCAGGCTGCCTCCCCAAAGGAGGAGAGGTCACCCAACGAGATCTGCCCATCGTCGGCTTCCGCTTTTTTCGGCGGTTCCTTCTTCTCCGGCTTGTTCTTCTTTTCTTCCTTTTTCTTCTTGGAAACGGACTTGGAAGATGTTTTCCCACGATAGGGCTGCGGGACAAACTTCTCTTCATCCCCCTGATCCTCCTTGGCATCGGGGTCATGGAAATAATCCTCCGCCCACTGATAGCAGAGATCGTCGGGAATATCGCAGCCGTATCCCTGCTGACCGGGGCCCGGTTGAACGCCGTTTGCCTTCAGCTCGTCCTGCACATAATCCCATGCCTTCCGGCTGATGTATTGGAAACAGTGGATCATGCTTTTGCGTGGGTGCATGGTAAGCCGTGCAAAATCGAGGTCATCAATGCACTTAGTCTGGATAAACTCGGAAACGCTTTCTTTCATGTTGCGCCGCGTCAGCTTCTCCGTATCTGCGGACACGCGCTTTGCGGCAGCCTTGAGCAGTTCAGCCGGGCTCATGGCATCCAACTTTTCCAATGCAGCCTGTTCCGCCCGCTGCTTTTCTGCCTGCCTGGCGTCCCATTCTGCCTTGCGCTTGGCTTCAGCCGCTTCGTGCGCACGGCGGGCCTCGTCCTCACTTTGGGTGTCGGAGACAGCCGACGGTTCGCTGACCGCTGTGGCCGGAGCCAGTTCTGTGTCCGGTGGGAAACTGCCTGTTGTCGGCTCCGCGGGGACCGTCTGCGGCATATCCATATCATCATCTTCCATAAAGGCGTTGGAAACGGCAGCCTCATTATTTTGAAGCTCGTAATCCACATTTGAAAAAGCGCCCATTCGTACATTCCTCCTAAATAAAATTTTGAAAAGGACGCTCCTGTGCCAATGGCACAAGGCGTCCTTTTTTACATACTTGGCTCAGACCGTGTAGACCAGTGTGCTGAATGGGTCGAAGCAGTAGCACACAACAGTCGGATACTGAGCAGCCGTTCTTTGAATTTCCTGTTGGATGGCAAGGGCCTCACCCATTCCGCAGGGCGTATCCCAGCCGGTCCAGACCATAGCTGTGAAATAGCGGTGTTCCGGATAATACCGTGTCTCCGCCCCAAGTTCCTGACAGATCCCCAGCATGGTTTTCAGCTGCTCTGTCTTCTGCTCGTCCATTCTTAAAGAGAGCATCTGCGTGAGAGACTTCATTCAAGCCTTCTTTGCCAGCGCGGGAGAAAATTTCACCTGCGGGAAACCAGCCATATCGCAGTAGAAGTATCTGCGCTCGCTTTCATCATACAACTCCAGCACATCGGAGGGCGCGATGCTGCGGCCACGATAGTCCGGGGGGAGCGCCTGGTTATAACGTTCAAAAATGCGTTCCAGAATATCACGGTCATCTTGCCTAACCGGGCAGATCAGTTCACCGTCATAAACGAGCGTGTATTCCGCCGCCGGGGGCTGCTGAAAGCCAGCCTTGTGCAGCGCGTCAATACCGCCAAAGGCGAAGGCGCGCGTCTCGCCATGCTCCAGCTCCATCTGATAAACACGAAACCGCTGCGTTTTGCGCTGACTGTCCAACAGCTCCTGAAAAGAAACGCCGGGGTCAGTCTGTAAGTACGCATCGTATTCCTGCTCCGTCAGCCCCAGATAGTCCCGCAGGGAAATACTGTCCACCTTCATCGCATGCCATTTTTCCGTACAGGTTTCCAGCATTTCCAACCCGCATAGGCCATTAAGATATTGCTCCTTAAATGTCATTCCTGGATCCTCCTTCATTTTCTGTTCTTTCCGGCGCAGCGCAAGCTGCCAGTCATCAATGCCCTTGTAATTGGGATTCCATGTGAGCCTGCGGCAGCGCATTCCGTGCCTGACCGCCAGCGCATAAATCTTCGATGCGCCTTTCTCCACCATTTCATTGCTGTATTTATCCATGTCCTCCGCCTCGATGATCTCCTCCGTTCCGTTTCGGTGCAGGAACGCAAACAGTTCATCCAGCTTGGCGGTATTGTTGACGCCCAGCGTGGCAACAAAGGTCCTGTGCATCAGCGCGTGAGCGACATCCGCCTTGAGGCAGCCTTCCGTCACATATACAACGCGGGAGCAGGGGGCGCCCACAAAATGAATGGGGCTCCCCGAGGTCGTTCCCATGCGCTTTCCCGTGGAGGACAGCGTCAGGTATTTCACGCCCGTTTTCTCCGGTGGATCGTCCTTATCCTTGAGCGGGTGATCCAACCGGATCTGTGCGCCGTGGATCAGACCGTCTACACCGAAGATGGGAATGATGATGCCTGATGTCCGCTGGTGGAATTTGACCGTCCAGCAGCCGTTATCATCCACATAGAAGCCGGGAACACCCTGCACCCTGCAGCCCGCCTTGACCAACCGATTGGTCAGGGAGCGGCACAGGAAGGGGGGCGGCGTACTCTTGAAGCCAAAGCGTGTGATCTCATCGTCGGACAGCCCCCGCACAGACCGGAGGTGCTCGCGGTGCGCCGGGATGAGTGTCAGCATGGACAGCAGCATGGAGAGGGTCTGATGCACTTCCTGGACAGAAGCTGCGTCAGACTGCTCGGCCTCCGCAGGCGTCGTCTTCTCCGGAACGGTATAGTCCGGTGAAAAACCGTTTACCGCCAAAGCGTCGCAGATCTCCCGATAAGCGTCAGAATTGCTGACGCCATACACCTTTGCGTAAAGGGACAGCATTCCGCCGCCTTCACCGCAGTAGTTACAGCGCCACAGGTCTTTTTCCGTGTTCAAATTCATTTTCCCCCGGCGGTCACCGCAGATGGGACAATCCACGTACACCTGACCGGGAGCCCTCCGCCTGATATTCAGGCGGAGGAGCCCGGCCACATCCATAATACCAAAGGGGAGATCATGCTTTTTCCCGTAATGCAAACCAGCATCCCTCCCAAGACGCGAAATTTACGGATGGAAAGCGGTCAGCTTGCCTTTAACTGCTGCGAACCGCCCATCAGAAGCATGGCGGCGGCTTTCACAATATTGCCGCAGTCCTCACAGAGATAGGCGTAATATTTCAGACTGGAGGGACGCTGCTCAGAAACCTGTGCCATCGTCCAGCCCTTATTGACGCCGGTGGTCACGACCAGCTCCGCAGCTTCCTCTTCCGTCATCAGCGAAAGGATCTCGTCCACCGTCATATCGTCCGAATATTTCGGTGCAGCCGCTGTCGATGCCGCTGCCGGCATATCGACCACAACAGGCTTCAACGTCCGCGCTGTTTCAGCCCGCTCCGTAACCGCAGGCTCCGCCGTTTCCGAAGAAATCTCCTGCGCCTTTTGGGGCATAACCGGATCAGGCTCAGAAGCCTCAGCTCCGCCGCTTAACGCCTGCAGCAGACTCATGGCGTCTGAAACGCTTTCCGCCTGCTGGGCGGGGGGAACCACCTGCTGATTTGCGCTGGGCGTCTTTGCCGCCTCCTGCGGTTGAGCCTCTTGCAGTGTAGGCGCTGCCTGTACCGGATGACTTTCGCCGATAGCATCTTCTCGCTGCGGCGCTGTGGCTCTATTTGCCGCCGGAGCAGTCTCCTGACGATTTACAGCGCCCGTTGCGACTTCCTGTTTTCCATCGACCTGTGCATCTACCGCCGCAGAGGGGTTGATCTCACAAAGCTGGATGCCGAAGCCCGCATTGTCCAGTGCCGTTTTCAGCGCCGCGTCCTGCGCGGCCTGCACATAGCGTCCGGCGGGAGCCTGCGCCTTTTCCACCGCCGCGGTGAAATTGGCGATTGGCTGGTTATCCTCTCTGGACAGAAATACCTGCGCCTCATAAACGGCGATTTGGTCTGTGATCCGCAGCCGGTTCAGCAGCATTTTTCCATCGGGGCAGGCCAATCGGAACCAGAGCCGCTGATAGCGCGGCTCCAGTTCGATTCCGCCACTGGCATTTCTTTTCAGAAAGCGCAGCGGGTCAAAGCCCTGCACCCTGCGAAGCTGCTGTACGGCGGGGATCGCCTGGGTCAGCATGATTCTTTCTCTGGACATGGTTTGATACTCCCTTCATAAAATAAATAAGAGATGACTGTGCGTTTTTTTGCACATTCATCTCACATTAACTGGCACGCTGCCATTCTTCGCCCTCTTCGTTACGGAGAGCCTTGCGCGTGACCGCCTTATAGTAGAGGGCGATGCGTTCGCCCAGCATGGTATTGCGTTTTCCTTTTCGACTCCGATGGATCGCCATATACAGCGCCCGTTTCTCACCCACCAGCAGCACCCGACGCTTGGCACGGGTGATGGCCGTGTAGAGAAGATTCCGCGTCAGGAGCACATTATGGGCAGCCAGCAGTGGAATAATGACCGTATCATACTCTGAGCCCATGGATTTGTGGATCGTAATGGCATAGGACAACTCCAAATCATCCAGAAGCACCTGCGGACAATCCATATAGCGGCCGTCAAACTCGATCACGACATTGGTACCGCTGATTTTGCGGATCGTGCCGATGTCACCGTTGAAAACACCCTCGCCGACCTGCTTGCCGGAGCGGTTATACAGCTTGATGTCGTAATTATTTCGCATCTGCATCACGCGGTCATTGAGGCGGAATATCTTTCCGGCGTACACGATCTCCGGTGTCTCCGGCGATGCGGGGTTGATCTCCTCGCGGATAGCTTCATTCAGGCTGTTGACCGATGCCTCGCCCTCAGAGCGGAACGGCGATAAAATCTCCACCTGCTCGATTCCTTTTGCGGCGATCTGCTCCTGATACAACTCACGGATGACGCCGGCAGTCTCCTCCTGGCTCTCTGCCTTATGAAAGGCAAAGTCCTCACCATAGTAGAGCGTCGTTTTACCCTCGTTGATAAACCGGGCATTGTGGGCGATCAGGCTATCCTGTGCCTGACGGAAGATCTCATCCAGCACCGTGACTGGCACAACGCCGGAGCCGATCAGCTCGTGAAATACATCACCGGCGCCCACACTCTCTAACTGGTCCGCGTCACCGACCAAAAGGACTTTGGTACCGGGGCGCAAGCGTGAAAAGAGCTGATGGATTAGCCACATATCGACCATGGAAGTCTCGTCCACGATCAGGAGCCCTGCCTCCAGCGGTTTCCGTTCCCGGTCTTTCTTTGATTCCGAATCACCGTGAAGCCCCAGGATGCTGTGGAGCGTCTGTGCTTCATCGATCCCCGTTGCCTCCGCCATACGCCGGCTCGCCTTACCTGTGGGCGCTCCGAGTACGATCTTCTGCCGCGGATAGAGTTGACGGTACACTTCGATCACCGTTTTCAGAACCGTGGTCTTGCCGGTGCCGGGGCCGCCTGTGATAATGGACAGGTTATGCCGGAACACCATTTCCACGCCTTCTGACTGGCGTTTGGACAGGTTGAGCCCTAAGCTATTCTTTACTCGCTCCAACGGCTGCGTAATGTCCACCACCGTCGGCTTTGCCAGAAACAGCTCTACCGCTTTCTGTGCGGTTTCGCTCTCCTGCAGGAATTGCTTGGGCAGATACACATTGCCGTGGTTCGATACCACCTCATCCTGCCGGATCATGGCAGACAGTTCCTGTTCGACCTGACTCATGGGGACGCGCATCTGCGGGAGGGGTATCCGCTCATTGAGCAGCTGCATAGCCGCTTTAAGCAAAGACTCCGCCTCCAGATAGAGATGCCCGTCCTTTGTCCGTGCGTCCTCCAGCGCATAAAAGAGCGCACCGTGGACGCGCTTCGGATCACGCAGATCTCCACCGGATTTTTGCACGATGGCGTCAATACGCTTAAAACCGAAGCCCGGCACCTGACAGAGATTGAAGGGACTCTGTCTCACGATGTCCGCACAGGCAGGCCCGAAATGCTGATAAATCTTCTGTGCGGTCGTCGGCGTGACCTTGAACGGGGCCAGCAGGGTCATCAGGACACGCATCCGACTGGTTTCCGCATAGGCGTCCTTGATCTCCGCAAGCCGCTCCTTCGTAATGCCGCGAATCTCAATAAGCCGGTCTGGCTGATGTTCCAGAATCTCCAGAGCATTGACACCAAACTTTTCAATGATCGCGTCGGCGGTCTTTTCTCCGATGCCCTTCAGCAGACCGGAGGCAAGATAATTGCGGACGCCCTCCAATGTGGGCGGCACGATTTCCTGCCAATGATCGACCTGAAGCTGAAGTCCGTATTTTCCGTCCTTCCACTCTCCATCCATCTCGATCTTCACCGTATCCGTCTGCGGCAATTCGATGCCGACGGCGGTAAAGCGGATCAGGTGGTCGTGATAGCGATAGGGGCTCCGGGCTTCTGTGGGTACGCTGCTGTCCTCCGTTTTCATCCGAAGAACAGAATATTTGCTGGACGCATTGAAAAACAGTACCTTGTCCAGTGCTGCAACAATGCTCACAGCACATCACCTCCGTTTCTTTTCACGCTGCCTGCAAAGCAGCTTTTTTCACATGGAATCTTCGCCATTCGGACACCGTGACATACTGATCGTAAATGTCAGGGTGCTCGTCCTTCAGCCGTTCCAGGGCATCCTTTGATATGCCTGCGGAGCGTACCGGATTGTAGGTTATGGTGTAGCTCTCCGCAGAACCGTTATACACGGCGGTGCAGCTTGTGCCCATTTTCTCGATGAACATACCCTTCAACCGTTTGATGTCCTTGTCCAGCTTGCTCACATCAGCCGACAGCGCCTTTTTCTGCTCTTGCAGGGAGAGAAGCATGGACAACTGTCCAAACTGCGTCTGTCCCAACAGCACAGGCGGCGCGTCCTTGTCCGCGGGCCCCAGCTTTCGCCGCAGGCTTTCGAGGATCAGGTCGCCGTCCGCTTCCACATAGGGAGGCGGCGTTTTTGTGAGGACATGATTCTCCCAGAAGTCCCGTTCCAAAGCAATCAGTTCCTCCTCATAGGCCATATCACGGTCGATACGGCGGATCATCGCCTCGTCTTCCGAATTGCCGTAAAGGCAGCAGAAGTAGACCCGGTCAATGTTCATGACCGCCATGTAGTGCCGCCCCTGCGATTCGTAGTAGATAGGAACGATTTCCTCGCCGTTGTACCACCAGTTATCCTTGGCGTTATAATTCGTGGTTTTGATCTCAAGGATGGCTGTCGTACCGTCCGGCAGTTCCACCATATAATCCAGATCCGCCAGCATCCAGGGATACAGCGGGTGCTGGAACATGAATGGTCGGCGGTAGATCTTATAGCCTGTCTTATGGGCGAAGATCTTGGCAACCAACGGCTCCAGCAGAGTTCCAACCTCCAACTGGACCCAGTTTTCGGCATCATCCGCTGTGACGATATTCAGTTTGTCATAGTAGAGATCCCGCCCGGTGCGGAATGGTGAAATTCCGAGAACGGCAGCGGCGTCACTTCCGCCGATGCCCTTGCGCCGGTATTCCAGCCATTGCTCACGCGGCAGATCTTCTGTGCTGACAAGAATTTGCGGAGCGTAACACGCTGCGTTTTCCATAGATACATTCCTCCTCGGCTTCATATCCGATGCACGGCTTATTCAAAAGCCGTTTTTTTCTGTACCTGTGGTACGGCTGAGGCGAGCATCGCGGATGACCTCCGGGTTTCCATTTTTGTCTGAATTTCATTTTCTGTTTCCACCTTTCCTGATGATATATCCTCAAAGCCTTACGGCATTTGGGCGCAAAAAAAGCGGGAACAACGATTCTGGTAAAATCCAGTGTGTTTGCCTGACAGCAAACACTCGTCATTCCCGCAGCATTGGGGTGTTACTACCCCGTAAAATAAAAAGCCAGCAGCAGCCGGCCTCTCATGGCGCAGCAATACTACTGACAAAAACGTACAAACCTGACAACGTGCACAGGTGGATCGCTCCACACACAGGCCAATCGACCCATGCCCCAAGCAGGGGAAATTGTGCAAACTCATTTACAGGCAAAGTGTAGCACAATATATTGTATAAGTCAATACGCAAATACTATATTTAGATTTTTTGAGATGTATGCAAAAAATACTGACAGAGTCTTGTATTTATTTTGTGAACGGTAAAAACCACCTATTGAACCTTGAAAACGCCGCCCCCAAATGCGGCTGCATCGATTTGTCCGGGAGTTATACAGGATCGGCTGACAGTATGCGTTTGCGTACCTGCCGGGGAAGTGCCGCACAGCGGCAACCTGCAAATACGCGGCCTGAAGCGAGGGCGCAGGAAATGGCCCGGATATAGTTTCAAGTGAATACAAATTCCAGCTTATGGTTAAAATTTTTACATCATTTTTTACAAAGGAGGTCTGCACTTGAATAATAATCTGAAAGAATCTGCTTTACACTACCTCTCGTCTCCTGCTTTCAATAAGAACACTTTGGTTGATATTACAGAGATTCATGTACGGTCAGAATCCGATGGCGATAAGATGAAAGCATTTGTAGATGCTGTCAAAAATCCGTATCTATTCCGTGTCGGTAGTATTGGCGTTCATGTGACTTATTCAGGAAATACAGGGGATACTTTACAGCGCCGTATCCATAACTTGCTCATTTCGGAGAATTGATTTTGCTGTTTCGTATGATATAATTAGTGCGTGTAGTATAGCCATATCATACGGCCTTATAGTAGGAGGTTTATATGGCATACAGAAACCGATATGATGAATATTTGCGGAAACGCCAGGGAGTTTTGCCTGATGCAAAACAGTGGAAAGCTGCGGATTACGCACGTATTTCAAGAGAGGACGGTGATAAAGAGGAAAGCGATAGCATCGGGACGCAATTTGACATCATTGATGATTATATTGCCCATAACGATGATATCACCTTTATTGATCGCTACTCTGATGATGGTTGGAGCGGAACTAATTTTGATCGTCCGGATTTCATGCGTCTGATGGAAGACATCAAAAAGGGAAAAATCAACTGTGTCATTGTCAAAGATTTATCCCGGTTAGGCCGAAACTATATTTTAGTGGGTCAGTATCTTGAGATGATTTTTCCTATGCTGAACATTCGCTTTATATCCGTCAATGACCGAATCGATAGTATAAAAGATCCTGCCTCCATTAACAACGCGCTGGTTTCCTTCAAAAATGTGATGAATGACGAATACTGTCGTGATATTTCAAACAAAGTTCGTTCATCGCTGGATCGTAAACGCAGCAAAGGAGAGTTCATTGGTTCTTTTGCATCATATGGCTATATGAAAGATCCTGATGACCACCATCATCTTATCGTTGACCCTGTTGCTGCTGAAGTCGTCAAAAACATCTTTGACTGGTTCTTGCAGGGAATGAGCATCATTGGCATTGCAAAAAGGCTAAACCATATGGGAATCCCTAATCCCAGCGCCTATAAACGCCAATGCGGCCTAAATTATAAGCATCCTGCCGGACAGTTGGACAGCGCATGGCCTGATTCCTCAGTAAAGCGAGTTTTGAAAAACAGACTTTATGTTGGAGATATGGTTCAGAATAAAAACCGAACCAAAAGCTATAAGGTGCAGGTTAGCGTTGCTGTTCCCGAGGAAAACTGGGTGATTGTTCCGAACATGCATGAAGCTATCATTGACCGCGAAAAATTTGAAACGGTACAACAGCTTTTAATGCGAGACACACGGACTTCACCCGGTATCAATCATGTCAGCATATTTGCAGGGTATATCCGCTGTGCGGATTGCTTGAGAGCAATGGGGAAAAAGAGTGTAGCACAGTCGTATGGAAAGTACCACTACTATGTTTGTCAGACTTTCCGTAAAGCGGGGCGCAATTTATGCACCAAGCATACCATTCGGGAAAAACAGCTTTATGACGCCGTTCTTGCTACCATCCAGTCTCAAATAGATCTCGCGGTTTCAATGGATCAGCTTGTGAATGACATCAAAGAAGAGATCAGCAAGTACCAATCCGCCCCCGTCTCAGAGAACAAGTTTATTTCCAGTTTCCTTCGTTATCGCAATATTCAAGTTCTAACTCGTGAGGTAATTGTAGAACTGATTGAAATGATCTACGTTCACGAAGGTGGCACTATAACAATACAATTCAAATACCAGGACGAATATCAGCGACTCCTTGATTTGATTGATGAACAGGGCCTTGCCAGTGCTGCTGGCTGATATTTATGGGTCTATTGGAACATCATCCCCGGATGACCTCCGGGGACAGGACGGAGAGGTTGTCCGGCTGGATCAGGAAGAAGACCCGCTCTCCGGAATCTGTCACGATGCCGTGGGGCGTCACACGGACGATGCCCATGAGCTGCCGGGTCGACTGCCGCTGGCGCAGTTCCTTTTTCTGTTTTCGGTTCATAGATCCTGCCTCCATTCATAGTATTGCTGCCGCAGAAAGAGAAAACAGGCGGCGCGGCGCAGGAAGTCCAGAATGCTGCTGCCATCCACCTGAATGGTGAGGAAGGCATACAGCACCGTGACCACCAGCAGTCCCATGCCAAGGCCCTGGGTCAGCGCCAGCACAGAGAGCAAAGCGCCGATGCCGATCACGCCGATGTCCCGCAGCAGCCAGAGCCACAGCATGGGCTTGGCTTTCAGATTTTCAGGGTAAATAAACATTTGGTCCCTCCAAAGCGAAACCGCTGCCGAGAATCTCAGCAGCGGTTCGCGCGATGTATTTCTTATTCTTCGGCGGCGCCGGTGTCCTCCGCCAGCGCCTGCCGGATGCAGTCCAGGAAGAAGGCGTTCTGCTTGATGCCGTTCCGCTTGAGGTATGCCTTGAGCTGCTCAAACAGCTCGGTGGGCACCTGAAACGCCACCGTCCTCACATTGTCCTTGTCCATCTTCACATTTTCCTCCATTTCATAAAATTTGGTGATGAGCGCGGTCATGTACCGGCTCAGTGTCTCGCCGGATTCCGCCTGTCGCTGCCGTACCTTGGTATGCAGCTCCAAGGGAATTTCAGCGCAGAGGTTGCGCGTTTTTTCTGCCATAGCAGTTCCTCCAATCTTTTTAATGGTAAAGCTAAGATACCCGAAAGCAAGTGTGAAAGCTATGACCAAAGCCAACTAAAAATCCCATTCCAAATCAAGCGTAATGACCATAGCCACCCGCTGCATGAGGTATTCTACACAGGGGATGGCCACGCTGTTGCCCAAAGCTTTGTACCTTGCACTATCCGACGCGCCGGGGATGTCTGTCCAGCCGTCCGGGTAGCCCTGGAGCCGTTCACACTCCAGCGGTGTGAGACGACGGACAAGATTTGTGGCGGAATATTCTTCGGTTATTTCACCCGCAATAATACACTTGTCTTGCGACACATATTGATTACCAATGCCCTTTTCGTCTCCGCGGCACAATGCACCGACAGTTTCCTGATACGGTTTTATGACCGCGTGTTTGTCTGTGGCGGTTAAGGTATAGGAAATATCCCGCTGCCAGCCGAAGCCGTTGCCGCCGTTCTGAGGCTGGCGGTCAATGGCGTTGCCCGCAATGCAGATGACTTCCTCCTGCTGTACAAGGGGAATGTTGTTCCCTCCGGTCCCATAGCGGGCGGACATGGTGGGCGCTACATCATGCGGCCCCGTGTATCTTCCGTCAATGCCGTGGTTTTCATAAACTTTGGGCCCTGTCGGACGCAGCACCAGAGGCTGGTGCCCGTGTTCCTGTGCCCGCAGGGTTCCGGTGACATTTTCGCTGCACTCCATGATCTGCCCGCCCTGATCGTTGATACAGAGGATGCTGGGCATACAGTTCCCGCTGGGGCTGCCTTTCAGGGTAGGCGATACGCCTTCCTGATATCCAATGGTTCCAGCGCTTGCACCTGCTCCAGCAGAAAATCCAGCGACAAAGGTTTGGTGTTTCAACCCCGGCTGAGCCTGCAGCGCGCCTGCTACATCATGCAGGTCACGCACCTCGTCCCGCTGGTTGGCGGCGAATGCGATCTGCTTTTGCGGACCACTCTGACTGCTGCCGGGATTTGTGATAAAGGTCTGCATTTGGAGGTTCTGCGTTGCCATCAATGCACCGGACACACCGTCCGGGTCAATGCCTTCATTGCGCTGATTGATATGGTAGGCTTTCGCTTCGCCGGATATGGGCGCGGGCGGGTCAAGCCCTGCCTGCATACGCAAAGCTGCTTCCAATAAGGGTGGCAGCGATTTGCCGCGGCAGGCTGCGCGGCGCAGAATACCCAGGCACGCTGTCTGGGATAGCGAGTATCGGGATGGCGCTGTAGCCTGCAAAATCTGCCACAAGGAACACTCGACGGCGTCTTTGGGGCACTCCGAAGTGTTGAGCATCCCAAACGATCCAAGCCATGGAGGATCGTACTCCCAATATGCCCCCAGCATATTCCCAGCGCCCGGTCTCAGGTCTAACAACATGAAGGTATGGTTCTTCAACTTGGAGGAACGCTTCGAGGACTTTTTGAAAATCCGCCCCAGGCTTTTTTTGACCCGTTTCAGCGTCCCGCCCACTTGAGAGAGCACCGACGACATTTTCCCACACGCCGAATCTCGGTCGAATATGGACTCCTGTCCTTCCAGATTTTCTGTCTGCATCTCGCATCTCCTGAATGATTCGTATTTGTTCCATAAAGAGGCCGGAACGCGCACCGTTCAATCCGGCGCGCATTCCGGCCACGCTGAGTCCTGGCATGGGCTGCCTCCGCAGATAATATCCACAGGCGGCAGATACGCGCCGTTCAGCTTTGTAATGTCTCCCATCTGCTCCATGCGGGGGAAACGGATCTTTGATACCAGTATGGGGAACGGTTCGATCTCACTGGCCCAGATCGGCTCGATGCCGCACCGCACCGAAGCCAGAGGGAAACCGGAGATGCCATCGAACAGGCTCCCCATTGTAAGTTTTTTTGTTGACTGTGTCATTTCATACACACCCTTTTCATTTGATTGCCGCGGCGATGGTTCTTGTTACATTCACCGCGGACTGTGCCGTATACACGGCGCTCGTAATATTGGCCTTTGTTGTGGTGTCCAAGCCGAAGCTACCGGCGATGCGCGGCACTTCGCCAGCGGAGAGCATGAGCCCCACGCCCATCAGCGCGTGGTCCTTGAACACCATGAGTCCCGCAATGAGGATGGTGGACTGGAGGAAGGCGGTCAGGCACAAACCGATGACCTGCCGCACCCAGCCCATAAAGCCGTCCAGATAGCCGCGCGGGACGCTGAACATATAAAGGCTGCCCACGGCAATTTGAATCAGCAAAATGCCCCCGCGTTTGAGGTTGGCGAAAAACACCTTGATGACCGCGTAGCCCATGAGGATCACGCAAAAAAGGAGCATAATGGGGCTGGTGATGATGCCGAGACCGAAGTGAGAGCTGTTTATCACGTCCGAGAGCGTCTGGATCTCGCTGAGCTCCGTTATGATGTCCTGTCCCACCTCACCGATGCTTCGTCCGTAGCCGGTAAGTCCCGCGGAAAAGGTACCCTGCAGCGATACGGATAAGGCATAGAGCCGGACGGGGACGACGGTGAACAGGCTCACCGCCAGAAAGCCCTTGATGATGTTCATCCCGCACTGCTGGAGATTGCCTCTGCCGGTGGAGTATTCAATGCCGCACTCAAAGGCGCAGACTACCACGCTGACGGCAAACAACGCCCACGCAAGGCGGGAGAAAAAGAGAATGATGGCGCTGACCCATTCCAGCTCGAACAGCTCCACGCCCATATTGCCCATGAGGGCAAAGAAGTTGCCGAGAAAGCCCACGATCTGCCCGTAGAACCAATCTACCAACTGATCCAGGACTGTCGCGGCGACAAAATCCCAAATAAATATTGTTCATTCACCTCCGGAGACGCGACAAGGCCGCCGCCCTTTCGGGCGACGGCCTTGTCGCAATAATTGGTATTATGATTTGTGGGAGAAGTTCTCGTATAGGGGGATGCCGTCCCGCTTGATTTTGCGCTCCATAGTCGCGCCTTGCGCGCGGCGGAAGAATGTATCGGCACGGTATACGAGTATATCCAAAGACATGGTTTGCAGCGGCAGGAGCGCACGGCGGATCGCCTTGACCGCATCCACCGGACGCATGGAGTTTTCCGGGATAATGACGCACAAATCGTAGTCACTATCATCGGTTGGCGTACCATAAGCACGGGAGCCAAAGAGATAAACCGCCTCGGCTTTGACAGTTTCCGTGATAACCCGACACACCGGCTCCAATTCTGTTTGCAAGGATTCCGTCTTTGCTAAATACTCGTTTTCTGTCGACATATTCATCATCCCAAAGCGGTGATTACTTCAAAAGGCGGGGATAGTCTGTCGCGCCATTGACAATGGCGTAAATATAGACGGTGTCGCCGATCACTTTGTAGACCGCCACATAAGTTTTTGTCAAAACCAGTTTTCGGTATCCGTTTGCGGCGAGGATCGGGTCCGGATGCGTTTGCCCCATCAGCGGGAAATCTCGCAGACGGTTTATGGCCGTTTTCATTGTACTGTAGATTTTTCGCGCGTAGGGAGTTCCTGCCTCCGTAATGTGATACTTTACGATCTCCTCGAAGTCATGTTGAGCAGGAGGAAGATAGACCAGTTTACTTTTCGTAGGCACGGAACAACTCCTCCATTCTTTCGTCAAGCTCCTCCGGCGTGCAGACAGGCTCTCCGCTCAGTCTGCTGATCTCCGCGGCATAGATCTTGTCGCGATGGCGGAACATTTTTTCCCGCTCCTCGTATGCGGCCATGCTCATATAAACACCGTCATCCTCACCTTTGTTTGTGATGAAGATCGGCTCACCGGATGCTTTTGCCAGCTCGGAGATCTGCGTATACTCATTCCGCAGAGCGGAGGATGGTCTGATCTGCATAGGAAGTCCTCCTTGTATCAATTTCTTGATAGTATTATATCAAAGCGATGACTTTTATGCAAGACCATCCTCACGCGCCAGCCCACTTCCAGAATCAGACTTCTGATTCGGCTCTCAAGGGATACGCTTTTTAGATGCCGATGATGCTCCAAATGTATTTCGGAGCCGTCAGGGTGAAGATGAGGCAGGCAAAGAGAATGGCGGG
>OJPM01000469.1_pt1 | contig 29564 bp, 30 predicted proteins | sample 1598471 | NCBI WGS metagenome assembly OJPM01 (sample SAMN03922484, study PRJEB24848) | human gut metagenome | isolation source: stool sample | host: Homo sapiens | place: Germany | collected 2011-05 | reverse complement strand
GGGATACCCGGTGTTTGTCAAGCCGGTCCGGGCCGGTTCCTCCTTCGGTATCACCAAAGTCTCCGGGCCGGAAGAGCTGCCCGCCGCCATGGAGGAGGCATTCCGCCACGACAGCGCCGTGATCCTGGAGGAGACGATCCCCGGCTTTGAGGTGGGCTGCGCGGTCATGGGCAACGAGGAACTGACCGTGGGTCTGGTGGACGAGATTGCGCTGTCGGAGGGCTTTTTCAACTATGAGGAGAAGTACACCTTAAAGACCTCCGCCATCCACTGTCCCGCCCGCATCCCGCCGGAGAAGGCGGCAGAGATCCAGGCAGCGGCAAAAACCATTTACCGTGCCCTGGACTGCCGGGTATTCGCCCGGGTGGATCTGTTCCTCACCCCGGATGGGGAGATCGTCTTCAATGAGGTCAACACCATCCCCGGCTTCACCGCCCACAGCCGCTACCCCAGCATGATGCAGGGCATCGGCATTTCCTTTGGGGAGCTGGTGACCCGCCTGATCGAGTTGGGGGTGGCGGGATGAGAACCGTGTCGATTCCCCGGGAGCAGATTTTTCAGGGGCCGCTGGTCCTGGTCAACCGGGCGCATCCCCTGCATGAAAAAGAGCGATCTGCGCTGACCTCGGTGGACCCGCACCACCCCGACATTCTTCTTGAAAGCCGGGCACGGCAGCTACTGTCTGCCTGTATCCAAAAGGCGGGGGGACAGCGGGAGATCGTGCCGGTGTCCGGCTGGCGGAGCCAGCAGGAACAGCAGCGGATCTGGGACGACTCCATGGCGGAGCATGGGGAGACATTTCCCCGCCAGTATGTGGCCCTTCCAGGATGCAGTGAGCATCAGACCGGCCTCGCCATCGACCTGGGAAAGGCTGCCGGATACATCGACTTCATCCGGCCTGCCTTTCCCTATGACGGCGTCTGCGGAAGATTTAGGCGTCTGGCGGCCCGGTACGGCTTTATCGAACGCTACCAGCGGGGCAAGGAGGAAGTCACCGGGATCTCGGCTGAGCCGTGGCACTTCCGCTATGTGGGGGCGCCCCACGCCCAGCTGATGGAAACCAACGGGCTGTGTCTGGAGGAGTACCGGGACTTTTTGCGGCAGGGTCCCCGGAGCGTCGCTCTGGAAAACGGCCGCATGGCCCAGGTGTTCTATGTGCCCGCCGCCGGAGCCGTCACAGAGGTGGAAGTGCCGGAGGGCTGCTGCCAGATATCCGGCGACAATGTGGAGGGATTTATCCTGACATGGTGGGGGGATACCCATGAGAACGGCTAAGAAAACCGTCCCGACTTTGGACCTCTTTCGTCTGGCGGCAGTCCTGCTGGTGGTGATGAACCACACCTCGCCCCTGGCGGATGTGTCTGCCATGGCTGATTTCTGGCTTACCCGGGTACTGGCCCGGGTGGCAGTCCCATTCTTTCTGATGACCACTGGGTACTTTCTGAGCCGGAATCACTGGGCTGGTGTGGGGCGGCAGCTGAAAAAGCTCTGCCTGCTCTACGGCGTCTGCATCCTTTTGTATCTGCCAGTGAATCTCTATGCCGGCAGCTTCACCGGTCCGGCGGATGTTTTGCGGAAACTGCTGGTGGACGGCACCTTCTACCACCTGTGGTATTTCCCGGCGACCATTCTGGGCATCGTCATCGCCCGGTGGCTCAGCCGGCTGGGCCTGCGGGTGGCTCTGCCTGTGGCGGCGCTACTCTATCTCATCGGTCTGGGCGGGGACAGTTACTATGGACTGGTTTCCCAGATCCCGCTGCTTCGGACCCTTTACGACGGCATTTTTACACTGTGCGGCTATACCCGCAATGGCCTGTTCTTCGCGCCACTGTTCCTTCTGCTTGGGGCCGCCGGAAGGCGGTGGAACCAAAAGCTGTCTCTGGCGGGCTTCTTCCTCTCTCTGGCAGCCATGAGCGCCGAGGGGCTGTGGCTCCATCGCATGGATGTCCAGCGCCACGACAGCATGTACCTCGCCCTCCCCCTGTGCATAGTATGCCTTTTTTCTCTGCTGCTGGGCGGAAACAAGGGCGAGTCCAGGAAAGTCCGGGAATTTTCCACAGCCATGTATGTGCTCCATCCCCTCTGCATCGTACTGGTCCGGGGAGCGGCAAAGCTACTGGGACTGGGAGAAATGCTCATTGAAAACAGTGTTCTCCATTTTATTGTGGTGCTGGCGCTCAGTGTGCTGCTCTCCGCCCCTTGCCTGCTGAGGCTTCAAAAGAAGCCCAGCCCCACCGCTCGGGCCTGGCGGGAGGTTGATCTGGCGGCCCTTGGGCACAACGCCCAGGTGCTGCGGAACACATTGGCCCCGGGGACAGAGCTGATGGCGGTGGTAAAGGCGGAGGCCTACGGTCACGGCGGGGCAGTGACCGCCCGCACCTTACAGCGAGCGGGCGTCCGGGCCTTTGCCGTGGCCTGCCTGGCCGAGGGGATTGCTCTGCGAAAGGCGGGCATCCGGGGGACGATCTTGATCTTAGGTTATACCTCCCCGGAGGAAGCTCCGCTCTTGACACGATGGCATCTGACCCAGACGGTGGCGGATATTGACCACGGGCGGGCCTTGGCAGCCAGAGGGCGGCGTGTCCATGTCCATCTGGCCCTGGACACGGGGATGCACCGGCTGGGCATCCTGGCGGAAAACCGGAAGGAGATCCTGGAGGCATTCCGGCTTCCAAACCTGGTAGTGGACGGTGTCTTTTCTCATCTATACGTCTCGGACAGCCTGGAAGCCGAAGATGTTGCCTACACCCAGGAGCAGCTGACCTTGTTCTATGATACGGTGGCCTGGCTCCGAACTGCCGGATATGATCCCGGCAAAGTTCATATCCAGTCCAGCTATGGACTTTGGAACCTCCCAGCTCAGCCCTGTGACTATGTCCGGGCTGGAATCGCACTCTATGGAGTTCGAAGCGATGATGCGCCTGTTCAGCGAAGTCTTGACCTGCGGCCGGTTCTGTCTCTCCGGGCCAGAGTGGCCAGTATCCGCACTGTGCAAGCCGGAGAGAGCGCCGGGTACGGGCGGGTCTTTCAGGCAGAGCAAGAAACCAAACTGGCGGTGGTCACCATCGGCTACGCGGACGGTCTGCCCCGGGATCTGCCTCAGCGGGGCGGCCAGGTGCTGATTCAGGGCCGGCGTTGTCCTATGGTGGGGCGGATGTGCATGGACCAGTTGCTGGTGGACGTCAGCGATCTTTCGGAGGTCGCTCCTGACGATACAGTGACTATTATCGGCCGGGATGGCGGTCAGGTGATTCGGGCAGAGGAACTGGCTGCATGCTGTGGGACGATTACCAACGAACTGCTCTCCCGGTTAGGCATGCGGTTACCCATTGTTTCTGGTTAAAGAGCGGTAGGGAATTTTACAAAGATTCCGGTTCGGATTTCAACATGAATATACCTTTAAACAGGAATAGCCACCAACCACGATGAAATGGTTGATGGCTATTCCCGTTTGGTCGACACCAAGAGATTCTCTCAATCGGTTTAATCTGGTGTTTTCAAGATGTCCTTATGAGGAGTCGCCCTTGTCCCTCCCTTTTTACGCAGAAAATCCCTCTCCCACAGACCAAACCGGAAAAAGTTCTTCCCTTTTGCCGCCGGATGTGGTATACTCCCTGCGACAGGGGCCCTCCCTGTCCAAGCGCCGCCGCTGGCGGCGTTCGTTCGGTTCACGCCGTTCTCTAAACAAAAAATGGGAGGATACCAAACATGCAGAAGCTACAAACCCAACACCTGACACGGGCCGCCGCCGTGGGCGCCGCCTACGCCGTACTGAGTCTTTTCAGCTCCGTGTTCAGCCTGACCTTCGGAGTCGTGCAATGCCGCTTTTCTGAGGCGCTGTGCGTACTCCCCTTTTTCTTTCCGGAGACGGTCTGGGGCCTGTTCGCCGGATGCCTCATCACCAATATATTGAGTCCCTATGGTCTGCTGGACCTGATCGTGGGATCTCTGGCCACCCTCATCGCCGCCCTGCTGACGGCCCGATGCCGGAAAAAGTGGCTGGCCCCTCTGCCGCCGGTGGTGCTGAACACTCTGCTGGTGGGGGCTGTCATCGCCTATGAGGAGACGGGCCTCACCGCCGCCTTCCCCGCCACATGGGCCATCAACGGCCTGACCGTAGGCGCCGGAGAGGCCATCGCCTGCTATGGGCTGGGGATGCTCCTGCTGTGGCAGCTGCCCAAGATCCCCTATTTCCGGGATCACGGCTGCCGCTGAACAGGCGGCTTTGCGGGCCATCATCAGCCTGTCTCCATTCCGCTCAATCAGGCGGTTCAATAAAATCTATTCGGCGTGAAAGCTATCGGAGCGCTGCGGGGGTACCGCAGCGCTCTGGTCGCATATGGGGCAGCCTCCGGGGAAACGGTGCAGCTCTCAGCTTCACATTATGTCAACTGCACTTGACGTTCCCTGCGGAAGCTGGTATGATGATATTATATGGTGCGCCATGAAATCTGCAGATCACATGAAACGGAGGTCACCCCATGGATAAGCCCCTTTCCACCAAGCCGGAGGAGTGCCGGTACTCTTTCTTCCAGCACACTCAGTGCGAATTTTTCCCCTGTCACAAAACAGCCAAGCCGGAGGACTTCAACTGTCTGTTCTGCTACTGTCCCCTCTATGCGCTGGGCGACAAGTGCGGCGGCAACTTCGCCTATGTGGGCGACGGCATCAAGGATTGCAGCGGCTGTCTGGTCCCCCATGGCCGGGGCAGCTACAGCTACATCACCAAGAAATTCCCGGAGCTGGCGGAGCTGGCCCGGAAAAAGGACACTAAGTAAAAAAGCATCCCCTGACCAGCAGGTCAGGGGATGCTTTTTTACGTTTTGCCGTTTTGCTTCTTCTCGTGCCTACGGCATAGGCCTCGGTAGATCAGCAGCCCTATGGCGCTGACTGCCAGCGTTCCGGCAAACACCAGAATGGCAAAAAGGTAGTTTTTTCCACCCAGAGCGTTTCCGCCCACGGTGGAGGTAATGATGGAGGGGACACGCCCCAACGAACAGATCAGCAGCCACTTGCCCCAGGACAGATCGGTCAGTCCCGCAAAGTAGCACAGCAGATCCTTGGGCGTCCCCGGCACAACGAATACGATCCAGAACAGCAGATCCCGCTTAGGGGAGCTCTGCAAAAAACGCAGGGACTCGATCTTCTCCTTAGGAAAGAAAACCTCCACCAGCTCCCGGCCAAACCGGCGCACGAAGGCGAATACCGCCACGCTGCCCAGAAAAGCCCCCAGCATACACAGTACCGTGCCCTGCACCGCACCGAAGGCATAGCCGCCGCTGATTTCCAGCGGTTCACCGGGGATCACAGCCACCAGTACCTGCAAAAGTGTCATGCCCACATAGGCCACCTGACTCCACAGGCCGTGGCTGTCCACCCACATTCGGAACTTCTCCGGTTCGGATACAAACTTCACCATGGGCTTGCCCACGAACCAGCAGATAGCAGCGCTGAACACCACAAATATGACGATCGCCACCCCGCCGATGAGCTTTTTCTGGTTTTTCGTAAAATGCCTTTTCTCCATGTCAGAATGATTCTCCGTGTATTGGGATGCTCTTACTATACCACAGACGCTTTACGTTTATTTGAACAGGCTATGAAGTTTTCCGTAAACATCGAAAAACCGTCACCGGATGCCCGCCACAAAGCATCCGGGATCCCGCTGCCGCTGGGCCGCCGCCCAGCGCAGCATCTGCCCCACCGGCACGGCCCCGGTGATGACGCCGCTATCCCACCGGTCCGCCGTGACGCTCTCCAGCCACGGGTCTGCTGTCCGGGTGCGAACATAGTAGGGATGTGCCACGGCATCGGCCTCCACTGCCATGGGCCGGGCCGTCTCCGTGTAGAAGCCATCCTCCCCGGCCAACAGATCCAGACAGTCCTGCACCACGTTGGCCGCCGTGGGATAGCGTCCGGCGCCCTGCCCGAAGTAGCTCTGGCGGCCCAGCAGCTCCCCGGTGCAGGAGATGAGGTTATAGTTCCCCGGCACCGCCGCCTCCGGCTCGCCCTCCGCCACCAGCGCAGGCTCCACATAGGCGGCCACGCCCGTCTCCGTCCGCAGGGCGCAGGCCAGCAGCTTGCAGGTGAAGCCATGAGCCCGGAAGTCCGCCACATCCGCCCCGGTGACGGTGCGGATGCCGAAGGCCGGGATGTCCTCCTCCCGCAGCAGCGCATCAAAGGCGATGTTGGCGGAGATGGTCAGCTTTCGGCGGATGTCGTCGCCGTCAATGTCAGCGCTGGGATCTGCCTCGGCATAGCCCAACTCCTGCGCCCGCTGCAGCACAGTGGGAAAATCCGCCCCCTGCCGGGCCATGGCATCCATGATGAAGTTGGTGGTGCCGTTCATGATGCCCCCCACCTCCGTCACGGTGTCCACCCGGCGGCAGCGCTGCAGATTCACCAGCCATGGGATACCGCCGCCCACCGCCGCCGTGCAGCGCAGGGCCGCACCGTTTTCATGGGCCAGCGCCGTCAGCTCCCGGTAGTAGGCACTGATGACCGCCTTATTGGCCGTCACCACGTCCTTCCCCGCCGCCAGCGCCCGGCAGATCCACTCATAGGCCGGGTGCAACCCCCCCAGCACCTCCACCACCGTGTCGATATCTGTGTCCCGGAGGATGGCCTCCACGTCCTGCACCGCCGCCTTGCCCAGCGGCGGCGCCTCCCGGCGCACCAGCACCTTCTTCACATTCAAGGCCCGGTTTTCCTGCGCCAGCTCCCACACGCCGCCACCTACCACGCCGAAGCCCAGCAATCCGATGTTCATTCCGTCTCCTCCTTCTTCTCGATGATGTGTACGTTCAGGTGATTGTAGCACATCTCCACTCCCGCCTCGTTAAAGGCGGTGCGTATCTCCTCCAGCAGCTGATAGTGCGCCGGCCAGTAGTCCTCTGTTTTCGTCCAGCACCGCACAATGTACTCTATGCTGCTCTCGCCGTAGCTGCTGACGTACACCACCGGTGCAGGATCAGCCAGCACATTGGCCGTCCGCCCCACCGCCGTCAGGCAGGCCCTTCGCACGTCCGCCGCGGCATCGTCGTAGGAGGCCGTGATCTTGTGCTGGAGCCGCCGGGTGGCCAGCGTGGAGTAGTTGATGATCTTCCCGGAGGACAGGGTGCTGTTGGGAACTGCCAGCCGCTGGCCCTCCATGGTCTCCAGAAAGGTATAGGTCAGGCTCATCTCCCGCACCGTTCCCTCCCCGCTGGGGGTATCGATGTAATCCCCCACGGTAAAGGGCTTGGTCACCAGCAGCACCAGCCCGCCCGCCACGTTGGCCAGCACATTCTGTACCGCCAGCGACACCGCCAGTGATACCACCGAGAACAGTGCCACCAGTGATGTCACGGGGATGCCCAGCTGCTGAGCCACGATCAGCACCGTCACCACCCACAGCACGAACCGCACGGTGCTGACGATGTATTTGCTGACCCGCTGCTCCAGCGTGGTCTTGCCCAGCACCCGGCGCAGCAGCACCGTGATGATCCGCACCGCCAAGATGCAGACCACCAGCGTCACCACTGCTCCCAGCAGCGCACCCACGGAGATGATCCCCAGATGCAGGGCCGACAGATCCAGCTTTTCATTCAGTGCATTATCCATGACTGGCACCTCCCGGAAGAATTTTTCTTGATTATACCCCATATCCGTCTCATTGACAAGAGTCCGTGTCTCACGGAAAATCTGTGAGAGATAAAAAGTTTTTCTTACATTTTATTAAAAATGTGTTATAATGAAATGGATAAAAATGTATACGAGAAAAGAGTTGAATGGGATGTTTACGGAAGGCCAACTGGTCATTTATGGAGGAGAAGGGGTGTGCCGCATAGCGGCGGTGGGACCCTCCTCCCTGTCCGGAACGGACAAAACCAAGCTTTACTATACGCTGACGCCTCTGACCCGCAGCGGCACGGTGCTGACCCCGGTGGATACCAAGGTGCTGATGCGCCCCATCCTCAGCCGGCAGGAGGCGGAGGACTTCATCGCCCAGCTGCCCCAGCTGCCGCCGGAGGAGCCGGAGAGCCGCAGTATGCGACTGCTGAAGGAGTTCTATCAGCAGATCGTCACCTCCTACGACTGCCGCCGCATGGCGGGCCTGATCCGCTCCGCCGTCCGCCGCCGCAAGCACGCCCTGCGGACCGGGCGCAAGGTCAGCCAGATGGACGAGCGCTACCTGCGCCGGGCGGAGGACGCCCTCTACGGTGAACTGGCCGCCGCTCTGGACCTGCCGGAGGAGGAGGTACTGCCCTACATCCGCCGCACCTGCCCCCAGTGGCCGGAATGATACTGCCGACCCGCTTTTTCACATGGAGAAGCCCCACCCGCATCAGGCAGGTGGGGCTTCTTCTATGCGTTTATGCGTTTTTTACCGGGTCTGGCCGTTGCCACGGATGATGTACTTATAGGTACACAGCTCGTCCAGCCCCATAGGCCCACGGGCGTGGAGCTTCTGGGTGGAGATACCCATTTCGCAGCCAAGGCCGAACTCCCCACCGTCGGTGAAGCGGGTGGAGACATTGACGTACACGGCGGCGCTGTCGGTGCCGTCCACAAATTTCTGTGCGTTCTCGGCGTTCTCCGTGATGATGGCGTCACTGTGACCGGTGGAGTGGCGCAGCACATGGGCTACGGCCTCATCTACGCTGTCCACCACCCCCACCGCCAGAATGTAGTCCAAAAACTCCGTGTCGAAGTCCGTCTCCGATGCCGGGGTGCCGGGGATGATGGCCGCCGCACGCTGATCCAGCCGCAGCTCCACCGGCACGGCCCCGGCGGTCCTCCGGTCATCCACCAGCGCCTGCTTCAGCATGGGCAGGAACTCCTCCGCCACCGCCCGATGCACCAGACACACCTCCTCGGCGTTGCACACAGAGGGGCGACTGGTCTTGGCGTTGATGATGATGGCCAATGCCTTTTGCAGATCGGCGTACTGATCCACATACACATGGCAGATACCGGTACCGGTCTGGATACAGGGAACGGTGGCGTTCTCCACACAGCGGCGGATCAGGCCCGCCCCGCCACGGGGGATCAGAAGATCCACCAGCCCGTTGGCCCGCATCAGATCGGCGGCGCTCTGGTGGCTGGTGTCGTCCACGATGTTGATGATCTCCGCATCCCCTCCGGCGGCGGCAATGCCCTGCTTCAGAGCCTGCACGATGGCCTTGGCGGTGCGGTAGGCCTCCCGGCCGCTGCGCAGAACGCAGACGTTGCCGCTCTTCACCGCCAGCGCCGCCGCATCGGAGGTGACGTTGGGACGGCTCTCATAGATAATGGCGATGAGGCCCATGGGCACCTGCTGCTTGCAGATGGTCATGCCGTTGGGCCGGGTGATCTGGGACAGGATGCGGCCCGTGTGATCCGGCAGGGCCGTCAGCACCCGGATGCCCTCCGCCATGCCTGCCAGCCGCTTTTCATCCAGATACAGCCGATCCAGCATCACATCGCTGATGGTCCCCCGTGCCTCCTCCATGTCCCGGCGGTTCTCCGCCAGAATGGCGGGGGCGCAGGCCATGAGACTGTCCGCCATGGCCCGCAGCAGAGCGTTCTTTCCCTCTGCGTCCCGGTTGCGGATGCTGGGCCACGCCGCCCGTGTCTTTTTCAGGATATCCAATGTGGTCATAGGTCTTTCCTCCCTGCCAGAAAGCGGGTGCCTACCGGCTGACCCGCCGCAATGTCATACAGCGCCGCCGGATGGTGGCCGTTGGCGATGACCATCTCGCAGCCCGCCTCCGTGGCGATCTGAGCTGCCTGCAGCTTCGTCACCATACCGCCGGTCCCCAGACTGGAGCCGCTGCCTCCCGCCAGCGCCCGGATGTGGTCATCCAGCCGCTCCACCACCGGGATGAGCCGGGCATCGGGGTTCTTGTGGGGGTCGCTGTCATACAGACCATCGATGTCCGACAGCAGGATCAGCAGATCCGCCCGGATGCTGGCCGCCACCATGGCAGACAGGGTGTCGTTGTCCCCGATGCTGATCTCCTCGGTGGAGATGGTGTCGTTTTCGTTGATGATGGGCAGCGCTCCCAGCTCCAGCAGCCGCTCCAGCGTCACGTGGAAATTCTCTCGCCGCTGTCCGCCCCCGGTGATATCTGGCCGGGTGATGAGCAGCTGGGCCACCGTGTGGTTATACTCGGTAAACAGCTTGTCGTAGGTATACATCAGCTCGCACTGGCCCACGGCGGCGGAGGCCTGCTTGGTGGGAACGTCCTTGGGCCGCTCCGGCAGGTTCAGCTTGCCGAAGCCCATAGCAATGGCTCCGGAGGACACCAGAATGATCTGATGTCCTGCATTCTTCAGGTCGCTCATAACCTTGCATAAAAGCTCGATGCGCTGGATATTCAGCCGCCCTGTGGGATGCGCCAGCGTTGATGTTCCCACTTTAATTACGATCCTCATAGTCGGTCCTTTCTCATTCTCCGCCAACATTCCCGCCGCCGGGCGCCGGGTCGGGCTGTGTGTCGCTTCCCGTGCCAGGGGCCTCCCCCGGCTCCGGATCGGGCTCCGGCTCAGGCTCCGGTTCGGGTTTCGGTTCGGGTTTCGGTTCGGGTGCCACATCCGTCGGCTTGTTCCACGGATTGTCGCTGTCGGGATCCGTGGGGTCCCAGCCGGGATAGGCGCTGCCGCCGATGGAGGGGGCGGAGGGCTTTCCCATCGGGCCTGGGTCGTCGCTGTCGTAGATGGTCACTCCGGCGATATCGTACTTGTTGTCATAGATCCACTTGGCGTCCGCCACCTGCAGGCGGATGCAGCCGTGGGAGCAGCTGGTCCCCAGCTTGTCGAACTCTCCCGGCTGGAGGGAGCCCTTGTTGTACCGCTCCGTATAGGGGACGGAGTGGAACAGGTAGTCGCCGTAGATCTGCGTGCAGTACTGACCGGACACACCGCCCACCAGCCCCAGCCACTCCCAGCGATACCAGCCGTCCAGCGAGAAGTCCCCCAGCGGCGTCCCGGAGCCGCCGGAGGAGCACACCATGGCCCGGTAGGGGACGGAGTATCGTCCGTCGTCCCCGGCGGTATAAACCGTGACCACGTTGGCGCTGCGGTTGACCCGGATATAGTAGGCGTAGCCGGAGCGCACCCACGGGTAGTCGCTGCTTCCGGCGGACCAGTCCGGCTCCTCCGGTTCCTCCGGCTCCTCCGGGGGTGTCTGAGCCTCCGTCAGCTCCAGCGCCGGCGGGGTATGGCTTTCTATGGCCGCCACGGCGGCAAGGCCCATATCCGCCGGGGTCTCCTCCGGCAGCTGCTGTCTGCCGCAGCCGGAGAGCACCAGCACCGCCGCCAGCAGCAGGGTCATGGCTTGTTTTTTCACGGGATATCCCCCATTCTGCAAATCGATGGAATGATTATACCGCATCTGTCGGAAAATGCAACTTCCTTCCTGAAAAAATTTGTGCTATACTGGGAAAAATACGCCAGTCAGGAGGTGCGCCATGACCAAGGAGGAGCTGAGGGAAAAAGCCAACGACCTGCCCCTGCTGCCGGGGGTCTATCTGATGATGGACAAAACCGGCAAGGTCATCTATGTAGGCAAGGCCAAGAAGCTGAAAAACCGGGTAAGCCAGTACTTTCAGGACACCGCCTCCCACAATGAGAAAACCAGAGCCATGGTGTCGCAGGTGGACCACTTCGACACCATTTTCGTCTCGTCGGAGTTCGAGGCGCTGATCCTGGAAAACTCCCTCATCAAGCGCCACCAGCCCCGGTACAACATCCTGCTCAAGGACGACAAGGGATACCCCTTCATCCGGCTGGACACCGGGGCCTCCTACCCCCGGTTCACTCTGGCGGGAAAGGCGGAGGAGGACGGCGCCCGGTACTTCGGCCCCTTCGGCGGCCGCCGGGAGACACGCCTTGCCATCGAGGCGGTGTGCGGGGCGCTGAAGCTCCCCATCTGCTCCCGGCAGTTCCCGCGGGACATCGGCAGGGAGCGTCCCTGCCTGAACCACCACATCGGCCGGTGCGACGGCTTCTGCCTGCCGGGCGGGCCGGATCAGGCGGAGTACCGCCGCCGCATCCGGCAGGCGGAGCGCATTTTCTCCGGCCACTACCGCCAGCTGACGGCGGAGCTGCAAACGGAGATGGAGGATGCGGCGGAGGAGCTGAACTTTGAAAAGGCCGCCGCCCTGCGGGACCGCATCCGGGCCATCTCCGTGCTGGGCAAGCAGCAGCAGGTCATCGCCGGGGTCTGCGCCGACACGGACGTGTGGGGCATATACGTGGGGCAGGTGCGCTCCGGCTGCGCCGTGCTGCACATCGAGGACGGCAATCTGCTGGGCCGGGAGGTGGAGGTATTCCCCACCGCCGCCGATGAGGCCCTGCCGGCGGTGCTGGCGGCGGTGCTGCAGCAGTACTATCTGGAGCGTGGCGCACTGCCGTCGGAAATTCTGCTGCCGGAGCCGGTGGAGGACATGGAGACCCTCGCCGCCCTGCTGACGGGCCGGGCAGGCCACCGGGTGACTCTGCGGGTCCCCCAGCGGGGCGAGCGGGCAGAGCTGCTGCGGATGGCCGGGCGCAACGCCCGTGAGGAGGTGGAGCGCATCACCTCTGACGCCGAGCGGGTCAACAAGACGCTGGAGCAGCTCCAGCAGTTGGCGGACCTACCGGTGCTTCCCCGGCGGATGGAGTCCTACGATATCTCCCACACGGCGGGGCAGGACATGGTGGCCTCCATGGTGGTCTTTGCGGACGGCAAGCCTCTGAAGCGGGACTATCGCCGCTTCCAGATCAAGACGCTGGACCACGCCGACGATCTGCGGGCCTTACAGGAGGTGCTGCAGCGGCGGATGCAGCGGTATCTGGACGGGGACGAGCACTTCTCCCCTCTGCCGGACCTGCTGCTGATGGACGGCGGTCATCTGCAGGCCCAGGCCACGCAGCAGCAGCTGGAGTCCATGGGCATCCATATCCCCATTCTGGGCATGGTGAAGGACGACCGCCACCGCACCCGTGCGCTGGTGACGCCGGAGGGCCGGGAGCTGGGCATCCAGCAGAGTCCGCCGCTGTTTGCGCTGGTGGGCCGGGTGCAGGAGGAGGTCCACCGCTTCGCCATCGCCTATCACCACGAAAAGCACAGTCGCAGCGCCATGACCTCCCGTCTGGACGGCATCCCCGGCATAGGGGACGTGCGGAAAAAGGCGCTGCTGAAGCACTTCAAGAGCGTCAAGGCCATCTCGGAGGCGGAGCTTGTGCAGCTGGAGGCGTTGCTGCCCAGGGCCGCCGCCCGTGCGGTATACGACCATTTCCATGAGAAAAACACCTGAAAGGAGAGGCCCGGCCAAAATGGCCGGGCCTCTCCTTTCATCGGATACAGGCAGAAGCTCCCGCAGCCGTCTTAAAATTCCATCAGATTCAGCCCCGTCTCCGGGTCGAACCGGCGCTCCACCGTGCCGTCCATGATCTCCAGCACCAGTTCACAGGTGGCGCTGATGACCGCCTCGTTCAGGTGTCCGCCCAGCACACGACCCTCCGTGTCCCCGGCGCTCATGTGGAGGTGGGCATAAAACTCCCCGTCCTTGGTGGTGATGGTCCCCACCAGCGAGACGATCTCAAAATCCCCCTGAAAGCGGTGGGCATGGTACTGCTTCTCCGCCGTGTGGAACACCCCCACTGTGAAGTCCCCCACGGCGCCCAGCCCGCTGACGGCCGCCAGCCGGATGCCCTCTTGCTCCGCCGCCCGGCGCAGCTGGGTCAGCGCCTCCTCGCCCCGATCGATCCGCAGCACCATGCGGCTGCCAAAACGCTTATACTTCATCCCGCTCCTCCTTTCGTTCATAGGTCACATAGCGATACCGCAGACCCTGCTCCTCCTGCCACGGGGACTGCTCCGTGATGCGCCACAGCTCCGGCGCAGGCTCCGGGAAGAACACGTCCGCCCCACCGTCGGCGTCGATCTGGGTCACATACAGCCGCCGGCAAGCGGGCAGCAGCAGGCGATACACCTGCGCTCCGCCGATGACAAAGGCATCCTCTCCGGCGGCGTCCAGCATCGGCTGCACCTCATGGAACACCTCCGCCCCCTCCGGGGCAAGGTCCCCCTGCCGGGACAGCACCAGATTCCGGCGGCCCGGCAGGCCACACCCCCCCGGCAGGGACTGGAGGGTCCGGCGGCCCATGACCACCGTATGGCCCATGGTCAGGGCTTTGAAGCGCCGTAGGTCGGCGCCGATGCGGAACAGCAGACCGCCGTCCCGCCCGATGCCCCAGCGGGCATCCACGGCTACGATGGCATCCATGGCTGTCTCCTTAAATGGCCACGGGGATCTTGTCCTCGAAGGGATGGGGCTCGTAGCCCTCCAGCGAGAAGCTGTCCCGTGTAAAGCGGTAGAAATCCGTGACGGAGGGATCCATAACAAACTTGGGCGCAGGACGGGGCTCCTTCTCCAGCATCCGCTCCACGATAGGCACATGGCGGTCGTAGATGTGGGCGTCGGCGATGACGTGGACCAGCTCCCCGGCCTCCAGCCCCGACACCTGCGCCATCATGTGGACCAGTACGGCGTACTGCACCACGTTCCAGTTGTTGGCGGCCAGCATATCCTGACTGCGCTGGTTCAGTATGGCGTTCAGGGTATGCCCGGACACGTTGAAGGTCATGGAGTAGGCGCAGGGGTACAGGGCCATCTCGTGCAGGTCCTGAAAGTTGTAGATATTGGTCATGATGCGGCGGCTGGCGGGGTTGTGCTTCAGGTCATACAGCACCCGGTCCACCTGATCGAACTCCCCCTCCGGATACCGGTGCTTCACCGCCAGCTGATAGCCGTAGGCCTTGCCGATGGAGCCGGTATCGTCGGCCCAGCTGTCCCAGATGTGGCCCCGGAGATCGTGGATGTTGTTGGACTTCTGCTGCCAGATCCACAGCAGCTCGTCGATGCAGGTCTTGAAATAGGTGCGGCGCAAGGTGAGAATGGGGAACTCCTTCCGCAGGTCGTAGCGGTTGATGATGCCGAATTTTTTCACCGTGTGGGCGGGCGCACCGTCATCCCAGTGGGGGCGCACCTCCAACTCCGTGTCCCATACGCCGTTGGTCAAGATCTCCCGGCAGTTCTGGATAAAGCGTTCGTCTGCGTAGCTCATTGGGCTTGTCCTCCTGTTGCTGCTGTTGTTTTCTTCATCTTACCACAGGCCGCCAATGTTGAAAAGAAAAATTTCGGTCAGAGCCGAAAAGAATCGTCTGCCGCCATGAGCGGAAGCGGCAGCTGGCAGAAGGGATTCTTATTTGTCCTCCGGCGGAATTTGTGGCATAATAGAGGTACTTGTGTTGATTTTCAGAACAGGAGGAATCTCTTATGACATATGACGTTCTTATCATCGGCGGCGGCCCCGGCGGCATCTATACCGCCTGGGAGCTGCTGAACAAGCGCCCGGATCTGAAGCTGGCGCTGTTTGAATCGGGACACACGCTGGAGCGCCGCCGCTGTCCCATTGACGGTGTGAAGGTCAAAAGCTGCGTCCACTGCCCCACCTGCGCCATTATGAACGGCTTCGGCGGCGCCGGTGCCTTCTCCGACGGAAAGTATAACATCACCAATCAGTTCGGCGGCACCCTCCACGAGCACATCGGCAAGAAGAAGGCGCTGGAGCTGATGGAGTATGTGGATCAGATCAACATGGAAAACGGCGGGGAGGGCACCAAGCTCTACTCCACCGGCAACACCCGCATCAAAAAGCTGTGTCTGGAGAACGACCTGCACCTGCTGGACGCCTCCGTGCGGCATCTGGGAACGGACATCAACTATGTGGTGCTGGAGCACCTCTATGCCGGGCTGAAGGACCGGATGGATATTTTCTTCGATACCCCCGTCCGCTCCGTGGAGAAGCTGGCAGACGGCTACGCCGTCACCACCGACAAGGAGCGCTATGAGGGCCGCACCTGTGTCATCTCCGTGGGCCGCAGCGGCAGCAAGTGGATGGAGGAGGTCTGCACGGCGCTGAAGATCCCCACCAGCTCCAACCGTGTGGATATCGGCGTGCGGGTGGAGCTGCCCTATGAGGTGTTCGCCCACCTCACCGACGAGCTGTACGAGAGCAAGATCGTCTATCGGACAGAGAAGTTTCAGGATCGGGTACGCACCTTCTGCATGAATCCCAAGGGTGTGGTGGTCAATGAGAACACCAACGGCATCGTCACCGTTAACGGCCACAGCTACGAGGACCCCGCCCTCCATACGGAGAACACCAACTTCGCCCTGCTGGTGGCCAAGCACTTCTCCGAGCCCTTCAAGGACTCCAACGGCTACGGCGAGAGCATCGCACGGCTGTCCAATATGCTGGGCGGCGGCGTCATCGTCCAGCGGTTCGGTGACCTGATCCGTGGCCAGCGCTCCACGCCCAAGCGGGTGGAGGAGAGCTTTGTCACCCCCACGCTGGCCGCCACCCCCGGCGACCTGAGTCTGGTGATGCCCAAGCGCATTCTGGACGGCATCATCGAGATGATCTATGCGCTGGATAAGATCGCCCCCGGCACCGCCAATGACGACACCCTGCTCTATGGTGTGGAGGTAAAGTTCTACAATATGGAGGTCCAGCTGGACGAAAATCTGGAGACGCCCCACAAGGGCCTGTTCGTCATCGGCGACGGCAGCGGTGTCACCCACTCCCTGTCCCATGCCAGTGCCAGTGGCGTGTATGTAGCCCGGCACATCGCAGAGAGCCTGTAACCGCCGAAAAAGCTTATATCGCAAAAATCGGAAGCGCCCCGGCCATTGGCCGGGGCGCTCCTTTCTGGCGTTTACCACTTGTTCTCCACCTTTTCGGCAAAGCCCAGAAGGTCCTTCACCCGGACAGGCGTGCCGTCGTCCAGCAGGGCCGTGCCGGTGAAGCGCCCGAACACCTGATGCTGGTCGGATTTGATGAGCTTCACATCCGTACAGGCAGCCCGATCCAGAATGGGTGCAAAGTCCATCTCGAACCGCCCGTCGTCGGAGGTAAAGCGCCACGGGGCCAGATAGTCCTCCCGCTTCCCCGCCATGGGAATGTGGAAGGTCACCTGCCCCAGCTTGTGGGTCCTGCCATCGTAGAACAGCATATTCTCGCTGGCGGCAGAGGTATCCCCGAAGCCATAGCCGATGTTCCAGCCGAAGGGAACGCCATCCACCTGCCCGGAGGCGCTGCCCCAGTACCATGTGTTGTGATACGTCCACACGCCCCGTCCCCAGTCCAGCACGCCGAAGGAGTCGGCGGGGTCAAAGGTGTATGTCTGCCCCCCGATACGCACCGTCCCGGCAGCCCGCATACAGTTGATCTTCTGGTTGTAGTAGAAGTGGCCGGGCTTGTCAAAGGGCGTGCAGATGACCATGGACTCCTCCGGCTCCTGCGTCAGCAGCAGGTGGCCCTCGATGGTGTCCCGGTTCAGGAAGTCCTCCATGCGGAAGGTCAGCTCCCGGCCGCCGGGGACATGGCGGAACACCAGCGCATGGCGCTTGCCGCTGCTGGCGGTATCTCCGGCGGCGGAGGTCTCCGGCAGGCCCGTCCGGCCCATGGGAAAGGCCCGCATGGGGCTGCGGGTCATCTGCCACCCCTCATCAAATTGCAGAAAGGAGACGGAGTCCAGCCCCATATATCCGTTGTCGGCAATGGTCAGCGCCACGGCAAAGTGGTCGTTGGTCACAAGGTAGTAGTCCCACTCCTTGATGCGGGCGACCGGAGCCTTGATGTCCACCCGACGATAGATGGGCAGCAGGCGCTTGGCGTAGCCCGGCTCCCGGAGATTGCCCTTTTCGTCCAGAAGCGGTGCGCTGGCGGTGATCTCATGCTGCATGGCGGTGTCCTCCTTTTGATCCGTTTGGGCCATTATAGCACACCCCGGCACTGTGCGCTATGGTTTTCTTGCAGGCTCTTTTGCCCGCTTTTCCAACTCATGGGAAAAGTTACCCGCCGGAGGCAATCAAACATTTGAAAAAACACCCCCACCGCCAAAAAAAGGGAAGCCCCGCAGGACTTCCCTTCTCGTTTGCAAATATGTAAGCCCTTCGCCTCACCCACGGGTACTCTCGGCGGTAAAATAGTCACGGGTCTGGCGGATATTCTCCCGGATCTGTGCCTTCAGCGCCTCCAGCGAATCAAATTTCTGCTCGTCCCGCAGGCGTTGGCAGAACTCCACCCGGATGCACTTCCCGTAGAGATCGCCGTCAAAATCCAACAGGAAGGTCTCCACGGACACAGCAGTGCCTTCAGAGACGGTGGGGCGGGTGCCTACGTTGGTGACCCCCGCCAGCGACGTGCCGTCCGGCAGATAGACCCGTGTGATGTACACGCCCCGACGGGGCGCCAGCACATGGGGCGGAAAGGTGAGGTTCACCGTGGGGATGCCCAGCGTGCGGCCCAGCCGGTGGCCGTGGACCACGGTCTGGGTCAGGCAGTGGCGGTGGCCCAGGAACAGCGCCGCCCGCTCCACGTCCCCGGCCTCCACCAGCGTGCGGATGTAGGTAGAGCTGACGGTAACGCCCTCCAGCTCCACCTTGGGGATGATGTCGCAGCCTATCCCCAGCTCCCGGCACTTCTCCTGCAAAAGCCGGGGATCGCCCTGATTCTTGTAGCCGAAGTGGTAGTCGTGGCCCGCCACCAGATGCACGGCCCCGTGGCGCTTTACCAGCAGCTCCGTGATAAAATCCTGCCACGGCATGGTCATCATGGCCTCGTCAAAGGGGGCCAGGATCACCTGCTGAATGCCATAGATGCGCCGGGCCAGATCAGCCCGATCCTCCGGGGAGTTGATGAGGGGCATGGGGCGTCCGGTGACCACCTCCTTCGGGGGACGGTCGAAGGTAAAGACGGCGGGGATCGCCCCCAGCTCCCCGGCCCGCTGCACCGTTTTTTGCAGCAGGGCTCCGTGGCCCCGGTGGACACCGTCGAAAAAGCCCAGGGCGATGACAGTACGTTCCAAATTCATTCACGCTCCGAAAAAGTTTTTAATGGAGGTCAGCACACCGCCCTCCAAGCGGCTCAGGCACAGAAAATCGCCCTCCGGGTCGTAGACCCGGTACTCCCCCTCCGGCAGCGGCTCCGACACGGAGACGGGATTGCCGTTGCGGCAGCGGGCCACAGCCCATGGGGTAGGCAGCACATAGGCCGGACGATCCCGGAACAGGGAGTCCACCGGCCGCAGCAGGGCCTCGCCCTCCGCCTGCACCTGCTCCAGCGTCACGGCGTCGGACAGGGTAAAGCCCGCCGCCATGGTGCGCCGCAGGGCGGCCATACAGCCGCCGCAGCCCAGCGCCTGCCCGATGTCGTGGCACAGGGTGCGGACATAGGTACCCTTGGAGCATCGCACCCGCAGGACGTAGTCGCCGGAGGCCGTCTGCTCCACCAGCTCCAGGGCGTGGATGGTGACGGGCCGGGGACGGCGCTCCACCTCCTTCCCCTGCCGGGCCAGCTCATAGAGCTTCTTGCCGCCGATCTTGATGGCGGAGTACATAGGCGGCAGCTGGGAAATTTCTCCGGTGAACCGTGGCAGCGCCGCCTCCAGCGCCGCCCGGTCCGGCAGTTCCTCCGTCCGGTGCAGCACCTGCCCGGAGGTGTCCTGCGTGTTGGTGACAAGGCCCAGCCGCAGGACGGCCAGATACTCCTTGTCCCCGGATTCGGCGAAGCTGACGCCACGGGTAGCCTGTCCCACAAACACCGGCAGCACGCCGGTGGCCATGGGATCCAGTGTCCCGGCGTGGCCCACCTTTTTGGTTTTCAGTATTCCCCGCAGCTTGGCACAGACGTCCATGCTGGTCCAATCGGCGGGCTTGTCGATGATGATGATCCCGTTGGCCATAGTCGCTCCTTTTCAGGGGGCCAGCGGGCCGATGACCTGAGCGATGGCCGCCAGCACGGCGGACTTCGCCTGAGCCATGGTGCCGCTGACGGTGGCTCCCGCCGCTGCGGCATGACCTCCGCCGCCCAACAGGCGGCAGACCTCCGTGGCGTTGACACGGGGGCCGGTCCGCAGGGACAGCTTCACCGTGCCGGGGCGCAGCTCCCGCAGGGTCACACCGCAGTCGGTCCCCTCCACCTGCGCCGCCAGAGCGCTGAGCTCCTCAATATCGGCGTCGGTGGCGTGCAGCTCCTGCCGCAGGGACAGGGGGATCTGCATCACCACCACCCGCCCGGCGTCGAAGCGCTCCATACCCGCCACCATCCGGGCCTCCATGGCCAGACGCACGGCGCTCTTGGTGCGGAACAGTGCCTTGTTGACGGGGGCCACGTCGATGCCGCAGTCCATCAGCTGTGCGGCAATGCGGTGGCTGCGGGGGGTGGTGTTGGAGTAGACGAAGCAACCGGTGTCCGTGGAGATGGCCACATACAGCGGCAGAGCCATCTCCGGCGTCAGGGGCGTCAGCTGCCGGAGGATATCGTACACGATCTCGCCGCAGGCGGCGCTGTCCGCCTCCAGACACGTCTCACGGGCGAAAAACTCCTGAGAGGGGTGGTGGTCGATGGCCAGAGCAATGCGGTCCTGATAGGGCCGGGCGTTCTCCGGCAGCAGCGACAGCGCCGCAATGTCCACGGAGACCACATACGCCGGTGCAAAATCCGCCTCCGCCAGATAGGGGGCGGCATAGGGGGCGTAGGTGGCCGTCAGCTCCGGGTTGGGCAGCAGATACGCCGTTTTGCCCAGCGCCCGCAAGCCGCAGCACAGGGCGGCAGCGGAGCCGATGGTGTCGCCGTCGGGGCGGACATGGGTGAGGATCAGCACCTGATCCATAACCGCCAGCCGGACGGCGGCTTCCGCAGTGGTCATAACAGACACCTCCTCAGTCCTCCCGATCCTCCGGCAGCACGATATCGGCGTTCCGGGGATCGGCGGGCTTGACATGGTTCAGCATATCCAGAATGTGTGCGCCATAGGCGATGGAGTCGTCCACAAAGAATTGCAGCTCCGGGGTATAGCGCAGATCGATGCGGCTGCCCAGCTCATGGCGCAGATAGCCTGCGGCGGACTTCAGGCCCTTCAAAAGCCCCTTCTCGTCCGGGCAGTTCAGGGCGCTGACATAGATGCGGGCATAGCGCAGATCGCTGGTGGTGTCCACATGGGTGATGGTCAGCATACAATCCGTCACACGGGGGTCCTTGACGGTCCGCAGCAGGGCGGAGAGCTCCTTTTGGATCTCGTCGTTGATGCGGCCGATGCGGTTGGATGACATAGACGGTTCTCCTTTCGTTGGATGTGGAAAAGAGGGCGGGCGAAGCGCCCGCCCTCTGGGTCTTGTGTTTATCTGTTGCGGGGGAAAATCGGAGACAAAGAGTGCATCCGGCGGCGGTTCCTGTGTGGTATCACGGCTTCCCACGGTCATCTGCGAACTGTCCGTAGAAAGGCCGGTGCTTGCCGAACACCTCTCTCCACGGGCCACTCCCCCCTTTACTGGGGAATTTCCTCCATGGTGAAGGCTTCCACCATGTCGCCTACCCCATGAAACTCGTTTCATGGGGGCCCCGATTTACCATCCTTTGGCAGAAATGAATTCCGCCAAAGCAAGGTTTTGCTCCGCAAAACCCTTGTACGCACGACCTGCGGGCGCAGCCGTGCTGCGCCGGAAGGCGACCGGAGACGGCGCATAAGGGCCACTCCCCCGTTTACTGGGGAATTTCCTCCATGGTGAAGGCTTCCACAATATCGCCTTCCTTGATGTCGTTGAACTTCTCGATGGTCAGGCCGCACTCGTACCCGGCCAGAACCTCCTTGGCCTGATCCTTGAAGCGCTGCAGGGAGGCCAGCACACCCTCGTGGATGACGATGCCGTCCCGGACCAGCCGGACCTGGCAGTCCTTGCGCTGGAGCTTACCGTCCTGCACGTAGCAGCCTGCCACGGTGCCAACGCCGGAGACCTTGTAGGTCTGGCGCACCTCGGCATGACCCAGCAGCACCTCACGGAACTTGGGCGCCAGCATACCCTTCATAGCGGCCTCGATCTCGTTGATGGCATCATAGATGACACGGTACATCCGCATATCCACGTTGGCACGGGCGGCGGAGTCACGGGCGGCGTTGTCGGGGCGGACGTTAAAGCCCACGATGATGGCCTGCGACGTAGAGGCCAGCATCACATCGGACTCGTTGATGGCGCCCACACCGCCGTGGATGACACGGACACGCACCTCGTCGTTGCTGAGCTTCTCCAGCGAAGCCTTCACCGCCTCTACGGAGCCCTGCACGTCGGCCTTGACGATCAGGTTCAGGTTCTTCATCTCACCGGCCTGGATCTGGCTGAACAGATCCTCCAGCGAGACCTTGGTGACAGGGGCGTTGGCCTTGGCCTTCTCCTCGGCCTTGCGCTGCTCCACCAGCTCACGTGCCAGCTTCTCATCGGCCACGGCATTGAAGGTAGCCCCGGCGGTAGGTGCCTCGCTGAGACCGGTGATCTCCACAGGCACGGAGGGCCCGGCGGAGGTGATCTTCTGGCCCTTGTCGCTGACCATGGCCCGGACACGGCCCACGGAGGTACCGGCGATGATGATATCGCCCTGCTTCAGCGTGCCGTTCTGCACCAGCAGCGTGGCCACGGGGCCACGGCCCTTGTCCAGACGGGCCTCGATGACCGTACCCTGAGCGGCACGGTTGGGGTTGGCCTTCAGCTCACCCACCTCGGCGGTCAGCGTCAGCATCTCCAGCAGATTGTCCACGCCCATACCGGTCTTGGCGGAAATGGGGCAGACAATGGTGTCGCCGCCCCACTCCTCACACACCAGCCCGTACTCGGTGAGCTGCTGCTTGATGCGCTCGGGATTGGCCTCCGGCTTATCCATCTTGTTGATGGCCACGATAATGGGGATCCCGGCAGCCTTGGCATGGTTGATGGACTCCACCGTCTGGGGCATGATACCGTCCTCGGCGGCCACCACCAGAATGGCGATATCCGTCACCATGGCTCCTCTGGCCCGCATGGAGGTAAATGCCTCGTGGCCGGGGGTATCCAGGAAGGTGATGGGCTTGCCGTTGATCTGCACCTGATAGGCACCGATGTGCTGGGTGATACCGCCGGCCTCGCCGCTGGCCACATGGGCGTTGCGGATATAGTCCAGCAGACTGGTCTTGCCGTGGTCCACATGACCCATGACCACCACCACGGGGGCACGGGGTACCAGATCCTTCTCGTTGTCCTTGTGGTCGTCGATGAGCTTCTCCTCGATGGTGACCACTACCTCCTTCTCCACCTTGCAGCCCATCTCCTCGGCGATGATGGCGGCGGTATCGAAGTCAATGAGCTGGCTCAGGGAGGCCATGACGCCGTTTTTCATCAGGCACTTGACTACCTCTGCGCCGGTCTTTTTCATGCGGCTGGCCAGCTCGCCCACGCTGATCTCATCGGGGATCTGCACGGTAACGGGGGTCTTTTTGATGACCTCCAGCCGCAGGCGGCGCAGACGATCCGCCTCCTCCTGCTTGCGTTTATTGGAAAAACCGTTGTCCCGGCGCTTGCCGCCGTTGCGGAACTTCTCCTTGCCCTGGGTCTGCTGCTGGGCCCGACGGCCGCCGCCGGTGCGGCCCTCCGCCATGTCCTGCAGCTTCTCGTCGTACTTATCCAGATTCACCGCCGTGGCCTTGCGGGTGTCCACCACCTTGGTCTGAGGCACACGGGAGACGGGCTTGGTCTCCTGCTTGGCAGAACGGCTCTCCCCCTTGCCCTCCGGCTTCTTCTCGGCGGGCTTGGCGGCAGGCTGCTGCTTCTTCTCGGCAGGCTTGGCCCCCTCGGCGAAGATCACCTGAATCCCGGATACCTGATTGTGCTGGGTCAGATACTCAAAGATCAGAGACAGCTCCCGATCCTCCAAGACCTGCATATGGTTCTTGGGCGTTTCGGCGTACTTGGTCAAGATCTCCGTGATCTGCTTGGTGGGGACTCCGAAGTCCTTCGCCACCTCATGCACTCTATATTTGTTTCCTACGCTACCCAAATAAAGCCACCTCCATCTTTGTGATTACGAAATGTGCCGGAGCACAAAACTTACGATTTTTTCCGATCTCTGCCGGAGCCCTTGCCCTTTTTCACCGGCCGGGAGCCGGCAAACCGCTGCTGCGGAGCAGCGGGGCGCCTGCGGCCCGGACGGGCCGGACGCCGGGGCTTTTCCTTCGCCGCCTCACGGGGCGGCTCCTGCACCGGCTGCGGCGGCTCTGGGGGAGCCGTGCGCTTCTTGCCCCGGCGCAGGTTCTTCTCGTGCCGGGCCTGCTCCTCCCGCCGCTCCATGGCCCGCCGGGCCTTGATCTGCAGCCGCTGGGATGCCTGCTCATAGTGCTCCGGATCCATGACTGCCAGCTTTTTCACGATGGCGTCGGCAAAGCCCACGTCGGTGATGGCTGCCATAGCGCAGCTGCTGCGGCCCAGCGCACGCCCCAAGGCGTCCTTGTCGGCGGGGATGGTCAGACACAGGCAGGCCCCCGTCTGTGCAAAGGCATACGCCCGGCGCACAGAGCTGGCCGCCGCATCCGACGCCACCAGAATGACCCGTGCGTGCCTGCTGCGGGCGGCAGAGCCCACCGGCTCCTCACCGATCTCCACACGGCCCGCCTTTTTGGCAAGGCCGATCATTGATAAAATATGCTCCATTACTCCCCCATCCGGGCCTCCAGCCCATCGTATACCTCCGCCGGGATAGTCGTCTCCAGCGCACGCTCCAGCCCGCGGGACTTCCGTGCCTTCCGCAGGCACTCCGGGTCGGGACAGACGTACACGCCCCGTCCGGACTTTTTGCCTGTGGCATCCAGCACGATCTCCCCCTCCGGGGTCTTGACGATCCGCAGCAGATCCCTTTTATCCCGCTTGGTACGGCACCCCACGCACTGGCGCTGGGGGATCTTCTTCACCTTCTGCATGACGGGCCTCCTCTCAGGATACGAACTTATTCATCCGCCCGGGACACGGGCTTGATGTCGATCTTATACCCGGTGAGCCGGGCAGCCAGACGGGCGTTCTGCCCCTCCTTGCCGATGGCCAGACTCAGCTGATCGTCGGGGACGATGACCCGGCACACCTTGCCCTCGTCCGCCAGACGCACCTCCTCCACATCGGAGGGAGCCAGCGCAGCGGCGATGAACTCGGCGGGATCCTCGGAGTACTTGATGATGTCGATCTTCTCGCCGTGGAGTTCCTCCACAATGGCGGCCACACGCTGACCACGGGGGCCGACGCAGGCGCCGATGGGATCCACGTTCTCGTCGGCGGACCACACCGCCATCTTGGTGCGGCTGCCGGCCTCACGGGCGATGGAGCGGATCTCCACCGTGCCGTCGAAGATCTCCGGCACCTCCAGCTCAAACAGCCGCTTGACAAGGCCCGGATGGGTCCGGGACACCATGACCTGCGGGCCACGGGTGCCACGGCGCACCTCCACCAGATACACCTTCAGCAGCTGTCCCTCGGTGTAGGTCTCGGTGCTGACCTGCTCGTTCAGGCTCAGGATGCCCTCGGTAGCCTCGTTGCCGGTGCCGATGCGGAGATAGACGTTGCCGCTGCGGGGATCGATGCGGGACACGGTGCCGGTGAGGATCTCATGCTGCTTGGAGCCCCACTCGTCATAGATCATGCCGTGCTCAGCCTCCCGCAGGCCCTGAATGATGACCTGCTTGCCGTTACCGGCGGCAATGCGGCCGAACTCCACGTTCTCCACCGGGAAGCGCACCATACCGCCCAGCTCATACTTGGCAGAGATGCGCCGGGCCTCCTCCAGAGAGATCTGGGAGCCGGGGTTCTCCACCTCCTCCACGATCTCCTTCTGCACGAACATCTTCAGGTCACGCTTCTCCTCGTTGACCTCCACCACCACGTTCTCCACACCCTCGTGGTCCCGCTTGTAGGCGGTGGTCAGGGCCTGAACGATCTTGTTCATCATAAAGTCCTGAGGGATGCCCCGCTCCTTTTCCAGCATTGCCAGTGCGGCAAAGATCTCATCGCATTTCATGATCGTAACTCCTATTCTTTCTGTCGTTGCTTAAAATTCCACACGCAGGCGCACCAGCGCAATGTCCTGCTTTTCAAACCGCAGGGGCTGCGCCGTGCCCATATCCAGCTCCACGGCTCCGTTGTCGTAGCCCGCCAGCCTCCCGGCGAACTCCTTGCGGCCGTTGACGGGCTTATAGGTTTTCAGCAGCACGGGGCTGCCCATGAACTGCTGAAAGTCCGAGGGCCGCTTCAAAGGCCGTTCCGCTCCAGCGGAGGACACCTCGAAGATATAGCTTGCCTCGATGGGGTCCAGCTCATCCAGCAGGTCGCTGACCTTGCGGCTCACAGCCTCGCAGTCCAGGATGTCCACGCCGCCTTCCTTGTCCAGGTACAGCCGCAGGTACCACTGCCCTGCCTCACGGACATACTCCACGTCCCACAGGGTGCAGCCCTGCTCCTGCGCCACAGGCGCCGCTACCTCCGCCACCAGCTCGGTGATCTTCTTTGCCATAGGAACCTCCTGTCCGCCATATTTTAAGGATACAAAAATGACCAACAAAAAGAGCGGACAAATCGTCCACTCCCAGTCAATACCACCTTACTATGCAGTAAGTATAGCACGATTTTTCAGCGATTGCAAGAGCTTTTCCGGGGATTTTCCGTCGAAACCGGCTTTTTCAGCCGGCATTTTCCCCTCCCGTGCGGGAAAACGGGACGCCGCAGCCCGCAGCGTCCCGCCCAAAGCGTTTTAAGTCTCAGCCCCGCACCCGCCGCACACCGCAGCACAGCAGGAAGATCAGCAGGTCTACCACCACCACCGAGGCCCCCACCGGGGTGCTCAGCAGATACGAACCGGTGAGACCTGCGCAGAAGCCCAGCACCGACAGCACCCCCGCCAGCACCACCACGCCCCGGAAGCTTTTTCTCACCCGCATGGCCGACAGTGCCGGGAAGATCACCAGACTGGAGATGAGCATAGCGCCCATCATCCGCATCCCCAGCACGATGGTCAAGGCCGTCAGCACCGACAGCAGGGTGTTGTACAGCCCCACCTTCACCCCGGTGGCACGGGAGAAGTTCTCGTCAAAGGTGATGGCAAAGAGCCGGTGGTAAAACAGCACGAACAGCACCAGCACCCCCACGCACAGCAGGGCGCTGAGTACCACATCCGCCTGCGTCATGGCCAGAATGGAGCCGAACATATAGCTGTCCACGTCCGTGGTCATGCCGGTGGTGAGGCTGGTAACGATGACGCCTACCGCCAGTGATGAAGCGGACACCACCGCAATGGCGGCGTCGGCTCCCATGCGGCTGCGCTCCGTCATTCGCAGCAGCCCCAGCGCCGCCACGATGACCACCGGAATGGATACCGGCAGCGGCGCCCAGCCGCAGGCCAGCGCCACGGACAGCGCCCCGAAGGACACATGGCTCAGCCCGTCCCCGATCATGGAGTACCGCTTGAGCACCAGCGGCACCCCCAGCAGCGCCGCACACAGCGACAGCAGCACCCCGGCGGCAAAGGCCCGGACGATAAAGGGATAGGTAAACATCTCCAGCAGCAGCGTCATGTCCGCTCACCTCCGAACCGCCGCCCGTAGGGGGAGGCGAGATATTCCGCCGTCGTGCCGTGAAACCACTTGCCCTGCCCGGCATAGAGCACGGTGTCGGCGTATTGCAGGGCGCTCTGCAGGTCGTGGGTCACCATGACGATGGCCAGCCCCTCATTTTTGTTGAGATAGGCCAGCGTCCGGTACAGGTCCTGTGCGGCGGCAGGGTCCAGCCCCGTCACCGGCTCGTCCAGGATCAGCAGCCGCCGGGCGGCGCACAGCGCCCGTGCCAGCAGCACCCGCTGCTGCTGTCCGCCGGACAGCTCCCGGTAGCACCGATCCTTCAATTCCAATATCCCCAGCTTGCCCATGTGCATCAGCGCCTGCGACTTCTCGGCGGCGGAGTAGAAGAACCGCCGTCCACGGGCGCTGAGAAAGCCCGACAGCACTACCTCGCTGACGGTGGCGGGAAAATCCCGCTGAGCCTGGGTCTGCTGGGGCAGATAGCCCACCGCCCCTGCGGTGTCGCTTCGCCGGATGACCCCCTTCAGCGGCGGCAGCAGCCCCAGCAGGCTCTTGAGAAGCGTGGACTTGCCGGAGCCGTTTTCCCCCACGATACACAGGTATTCCCCCGAATATACCGAGAAGGTCAGATGTTCCCACACGGTGTGTCCCTCGTAGCCCAGCGACACGTCCCGGCAGGACAGCAGCGTTTCCTTATCCATCAGGCAAGCCCCTCCTTCAGTGCAGCGATATTCTGCCGCATCAGCGACAGGTAGGTGGCCCCGGCGTCGAAGTCCTGCCGGGACACGGTCTGGCAGGACTGGAAGGTCAGCACCTTGGCCCCGGTGGTCTCGGCAATGGCCTGCGCCACCTTCCGGCTGCTTAGCTCGATGGTATACACCACCGGGATGCCCTCCTCCTGCACCTTATCAATGAGATATTTCAGGGTAGCCAGCGACGGCTCCGTATCCCCGGCGCAGCCGTGGAAGGCCGCCCGGTACTCCAGCCCGTAGGTCTTACAGAAGTACAGCAGCGGGAACCGATCCCCGAACACCACCATGTGCCGATTGCCGTCGGCCACCGCCTCCGTGAAGGCCTGATCCAGCTCCGTCAGCTCCGCCAGATACGCCTCCAGCCGCCGGGCGTAGTTCTGTGCGTGGGCCGGATCGGCCTTCTGCAGCGTCTCGGCAATGGCCCGGCACAGCCCCATGGCAATACGGGGTGACGTCCAGATGTGCTCGTCGTACTCCACCTCGTCCTCATGGCCGTCATCGTGGTCATGATGGTCATCGTGGTCATGATGGTCGTCGTGGCCCGCCCCCTGCATCCCCTCCGCCAGCTCCTCCTCCAGCGGCTGGGCATAGTCCATAAGCCGCAGAGTGTAGGGGATCTCTTCCCCGGCAGAATCCAGGATCTCCTCCACCCAGTACTCGCTCTCCCCGCCGTTGTAGACGAACACATCCGCCTGGGACAGCCGGATCACATCCAGCGGCGTTGGCTCGAAGCTGTGGGTCTCCCGCCCGGCAGGGACCAGCAGCTCCGCCTCCACGTCCTCCCCGCCAATGGCCCGCACAAAGTCGTAGTAGGGGAACAGGGAGCACACCACCCGCAGCTTGCCGCTCTCCGGCTCTGCCGGACGGGCAGCGCATCCCACCGCAGGGAGCAGCACCACCGCCGCCAGCACCGCCGCCAGCAGCCGCCTCATGACGGCTCCTCCCCGCTGCACCGGTCGCACAGACCGTAGAACAGCGTCCGCCGGGGGTTGATGCGGAAGTGATGCTGCTGCAAAACGTGCTGATACAGCTCCCCCAGATGAGCGCAGTCCATGTGCTGGATGGCCCCGCACACCTCGCACTTCAGGAGGATGCAGTCCCGGTGGGCGTGGCAGTCGCAGTACTGCCAGCAGGCTCCCTCATCCGTCACCAGCTTGTGGACCAGCCCCTGCTTCTCCAGCCGCTCCAGCTGACGGTATACGGTGGTCAGTCCCACGGACTGACCGCCGCTGCGGAGCCGGTCCGCCAGTACCATGGCCGTGGCGCAGCCGCCGGGGCAGGCGGCGATGCAGTCCAGCACTGCCTGCTGCTGCCGGGTCATATAGGTCATATGCTGTCTCTTATACACATCTCCGAGCCCACGAGACGGACTCCTATCTCGT
>OJPM01000409.1_pt1 | contig 32669 bp, 35 predicted proteins | sample 1598471 | NCBI WGS metagenome assembly OJPM01 (sample SAMN03922484, study PRJEB24848) | human gut metagenome | isolation source: stool sample | host: Homo sapiens | place: Germany | collected 2011-05 | reverse complement strand
GGCTTCAAAAATCAAAACGTTCTTAGCCTTGGCGCCATGGCTCTTTAACCAATCAACCGAGTAGTTAGAACCGGTTTCTTCGTCCGGGTTCAACGCCACACAGATCGAGAGACGTTCAAGGTCTTCGGGGCGGGCATTCTTCAAGGCGTAGAACATCGAGAGCACGCCACCCTTACAGTCGGAGCAACCAGGACCATAGGCCGTGTCGCCTTCAACGCGAAGCGGACGAGCCGCGGCAGTGCCGTCAGGGAAGACGGTATCTAAGTGCGCGTTCATCAAAACGTCATAGTGATCAGCCAAGGGTTTATTGCGAGCGATAAGACCACGACCTACTTCCGGGCCCAAATCGACGAGTTCGCAGGTAAAACCAATGCTTTCGTAGTGGGCTTTCATGATTTCAGCAGCACGAGTCACACCAGCGGTGTTGGCTGTGCCCGCATCTAGATTGACGAGAGGGGCAAGATCATTGAGGTAATCGTTAAGTACGCTCATAGTAAACTCCAAGGTTTCTGTTGAGGAAAAAGGCTCGTGGCATCAGTTGCCAAGAAGCCTTCCTAAAAAGCTAGGTATCTTTTGAGTGTATATCAATCAGTCTTTTCTCGAAAGGCGAATTGTTTCAAAAGAATAGACAACTTGGCACAAAGTGCCCGTCCCACACTCGACAGAGTGCTAATAAGTTAGGCTACAATTAGAAGAATATCAGTTCGCAACTCTCACCCGAAGAAGGAGGGTTTTCTTCTCTAGGGAGAGAGCATACGTTTTGGAGTAAAAAGATGTCACTGAATGACCCCCGTTGGGGCCGCGACTCAGACGAGTCGACAGAGGAAGACAGCAACAAAAAGCCAGAAGAGAAGCGAGAAGAGCCTCCTAAGCGCCCCGAGGATGAAGATAATGAATCTCAGGGTAAAAAAGGCAAATCTTGGCGTGATCTCAATGGTATGACTCAGGACGAGATCGATAAATACCAAGAAAAAATCGAGCAGAAACTCTCTCGTATTCTCTCGAGCATTTTCGGCTTTGATCCGTCTGGTGATGAGAGCAAAAATCGTCACAAAAATGCCAAAAATAAATTAAAGAGTCGCGACGACTTCTCTCTTGATGATGAGGGAGAAGATGTACCACCGCGCTCTCGTTACTACAACAGCCGTCGTGAAGACGAAGAAAGCCGTATGACACAGAATTCAGGCCGCGGAGGTGGTGGCAATAATTGGCATCCGCCGATTCCACCGCTTACACCAAGAGGCTTTAGCCGTGGTACTGGCATCGGGATGGGGGTATTCCTTTTCCTCGCGATCGCAGGTTGGGCAGCAACGGGCTTTTATATCGTGCCTGAAGGTCAGACTGGGATTGTGACCACGTTTGGTCGCTACTCTGAATCGACGGGTCCAGGCTTCCGTTGGCATATGCCAGTGCCCATTCAGAGCGTGCAGTTGGTTGACGTGAGCAGTGTGCGTACTGCTGAAATCGGTTCGGCTGGTCAGGCTAACCGCTTGCGTGAAGCGTTGATGCTCACCGACGATGAAAACATTGTCGATATGCAGTTTACTGTTCAGTACCGTATTAAACCAGGTATGGGCGCTCGTGACTACGTCTTTAATATTCGTCAGCCAGAGCGCACTGTGGTGCAGGCTGCAGAATCCGCGATGCGTGAAGTCGTGGGTCGTAAGATGATGGACAGCGTGCTTTTTGAAAGCAAGGCCGAAATCGCTAACGACGTGCGTAAATCCATGCAGGATATGCTTGATCGCTACAAGTCCGGTATCGAAATCATGAGCGTGGCTATTCAGAATGCTCAGCCACCTCAGCAGGTTCAGGCCGCCTTTAACGACGCTGTGAAGGCAGGGCAGGACCGTGAACGTGCCATTAACTTGGGTGAAGAGTATCGCAATGCGGTGCTCCCGCGCGCTCAAGGGACGGCAGCTCGCTTGAAGGAAGACGCTTTGGGTTATCAGGCTCGTGTGACCGAAACCGCACGAGGCGATGCATCGCGCTTTGAATCGTTGCAGACCGAATACGCGAAGGCCCCGCAGGTCACGCGTGATCGTCTCTACATCGATACGGTCAAAGATATCTTTGCGAAGACCACGAAGATTTATGTCGACTCCAAGAGTGGCAACAATATGCTCTATTTGCCTCTCGAGAAGATTCTTGAGAAAACAAAGCAGAGCGCTGAAGAGGCTGTGAATGCAACGACGCGTACGGGCGACCCAACTCCCATGGCATGGGGTGGGGCTCAGCAGCAGTCGCATAGCACTTCCACTAACACCGATCGTCAAAGTAGCCGCTCTGGCAATGATTCGACGTATCGTTTGAGCCGTGAACGCTAATAGGAGCCGATAATTATGAAGAAATTAAGTTCTTTGGTGACCGTGCTCATCGTATTAGGCGTACTGGCCCGTATGTGCCTTTACACTGTGAGTGAGCGCGAATACGCTTTAGTCTTTGCTTTAGGTGAGTTGAGAACCGTGGTCGATACCCCGGGCATTCACGTGAAGTTGCCGCCACCCTTCCAGAATGTGGTTTACCTTGATAAGCGCATTCTCAATTTGGACGGTGTGGATTCTGACTTGGTTCAGACTGGTGAAAAGAAAAACCTTTTGATCGACACGTTTGTGAAGTGGCGTATCGAAGATCCGCGCCTCTACTGGGTGTCTTTCCAGGGTAATGAGCTCGCCGCTGAAAACCGTCTCTCTGCGCTTTTGCGTGACGTGTTGAACATTGTGGTGAATAAGCGCACCGTGAACCAGATCACGTCTTCGGAACGTGAAAAGGCGATGCGCGAAATCTCGACGATGCTCCAAGAGCGCGTCAAAGACGTGGGGATCGGTATTGTGGACGTGCGTATGAAACGCGTGGACTTTACGCCGGAAATTTCCGAGTCTGTTTACCGTCGTATGGAAGCAGAACGTAAGCGTGTTGCTTCGGAAGAACGCTCCAAGGGTAACGCTCAGGCGGAACGCATTCGCGCTTCGGCTGACCGCGAAAGTGAAGTGATTCTTGCTGAAGCCTATCGCGACGCGCAGAAGATTAAAGGGGAAGGGGACGCTGCTGCAGCGGATATCTACGCTAAAGCCTTCCAACGTGACCCTGAATTTGCACGTTTCTATCGCTCGCTCGAAGCTTATCGCAACACGTTTAAAGATAAGAGCGATGTGATGTTGGTTGATCCTTCTAGCGACTTCTTCAAGTATTTGAAGCAAGAAAACCCGCAACAGTAAGAAGGCATCAACTAGCAGTTGTCTTTCGAGGGGAATGCGAGAGCATTCCCCTTAACTTTGAAGGCTTTTTGAGAAAAAGAATTCTCAGAACAAGGGTATTTGCTGAGGGAAAAGTTTGCCTTCCTTCATGTGAAGGAATGCAGACTTTGCTAAACTCTCCAATTGGGTCAGCAAATTTGTCGATTATCGACGTCTAAGGCTCAACAGGTTGAGATTTAGACTAACTTATAAGGGTGTGCGTGCATGGCCAGCTGGTTATTGCCGGAACATTTTGCCGATATTCTGCCGCGCCAAGCTCGAAGCTTGGAGCGGATTTCGCGTAACACAATCGACCTCCTAACATCTTACGGTTTTGAACTCGTCGAACCGCCTCTCGTAGAGTACGTGGACTCGCTACTCACTGGGAGCGCCTCAGATCTTTCCCGCAACACTTTCAAATTCACCGATCAGTACGACGCTGGTTTGCTTGGCTTACGTGCTGATATGACGCCGCAGATTGCGCGTATTGATGCGCATATTCTGGGTCGTCGTGGTGTGAATCGCCTCTGCTACAAAGGTTTTGTTGTCCATCAGACACCGTCGCATCCGCTCGCTAGTCGTCAGCCTTATGTGGTAGGCGCGGAACTCTTTGGTTCTCGCGGTCTGCGCACCGACCTTGAAGTCATTCGCCTTTCGGTGAAAGTGGCGCGATGCGCGGGTGTCAACGATATGCATCTTGATATCGGGCATGTGGGCTTGGTGCGAGCGATTCTGAAAGAAGAAAAGCTTGACGCTGATGCGATGGAAGTGCTTCTTGAAGCACTGCGCCTCAAAGATCGTGTTCGACTCGACCGAATTAAAGATCAACTCTCAGGAGAAGGCTATCAAGCGCTCCTCACCTTAATGCAAACCTTTGGCGCAGTTGAAGTACTTGATGAATTGCGAGAAAAACTCCCTGCACGCGCGGGCGTTTTAGAGGCACTCGACGAAGTAGAAACGCTTGCTCGCGAGGCTGGAGCCCCACATGTCTCCGTTGACTTTTGCGATGTGCATGGTTACGGCTACCTCACGGGGGTGAGCTTTGCGGGCTATGTTGAAGGACTTCCTCAACCAGTACTTCGTGGCGGTCGCTACGACGATATTGGGATTGCCTTTGGGTGCGCTCGTCCTGCTGTGGGCTTTACGCTTTACTTGAGAGAAATCATTTCTATCGAATACCACCCGCTGCCAGAAGCCATTGTGGCGCCAGCGGAAGAATGTGAATCCTTAGCTCAGGCGATTGAAGCCTTGCGAGCCGAAGGTCACATTGTTGTTCAGCCCCTTCCAGGTGAAGAAGTTGAAGACTTGAAATCCAGTTTCAAAATCGATCGCGCACTCGTGCGTCTCGATAGTCAATGGGTGGTGCAAACCACCGAATTTCGTAAATAAGGGAAATCCAAATGGCCAAAAATGTGGTTGTTGTCGGCGCCCAGTGGGGTGACGAAGGTAAGGGGAAGATTGTTGACTGGTTGACCGAAAAGGTTGCCGGTGTCGTGCGCTTCAATGGTGGCCACAATGCGGGTCATACGTTGGTGATCAACGGCAAGAAGACAATTTTGCGCTTGATTCCGTCTGGCATCATGCACCCGACTTCTGAGTGCTATCTTGGGAACGGCGTGGTCTTCTCGCCGGAAGCTTTCTTCCGCGAAGTCGATGAATTAATCGCCGTGGGTGTACCGAATGTGGAAAAGCGTCTTCACGTTTCTTTAAACTGCCCGCTCATCATGCCGTATCACGTTGCCTTGGACCACGCTCGCGAAGCTGCAGCTGGCGCCAATAAGATTGGTACGACGGGTCGTGGTATCGGTCCTGCTTACGAAGATAAGGTGGCTCGCCGCACCGTGCGCGTGATTGACCTTTTTAAGCCGGAACGCTTTGCCGAAATCGTTCGTACGGCACTCACGTACCACAACTTCGTTTTGAAGAACTACTTGCACGCCGAGCCGCTCGATCCAGAAAAGGTCATTGAAGAAACGCTCGCTTACGCTGAACGTTTGCGCCCGATGGTTTGCGACGTGTCCGAACTCTTGAACGAACAGATGGCTGCGGGTAAGAGTTTCCTCTTTGAAGGCGCTCAGGGCTCTATGCTCGACATCGACCATGGTACCTATCCGTTTGTGACGAGCTCCAACACGGTGGCTGGCTCCGCTTGCGCTGGTGCTGGTGTGGGTCCAGAAAAACTCAACTATGTTTTGGGGATCACGAAAGCTTACTGTACGCGTGTAGGCGAAGGTCCGTTCCCGACGGAATTGTTCTGCGAAATGGGTGAAGAACTCCGCAAGAAGGGCAATGAATTCGGTGCTGTGACGGGTCGTCCGCGTCGTTGCGGTTGGTTTGACGGCGCTGCACTTCGCCGTGCTGTGCAGATCAACGGTCTCTCTGGCTTGGCCATCATGAAGTTGGACGTCTTGGACGGTCTTGAAACTGTTAAGTTGGGCGTTGGCTACAAGTACAAAGACAAGGTCTTGAACGTGATGCCGTCTGGCGCTGATGCTGTGGCTGAATGCGAACCGATTTATGAAGAATTCCCGGGCTGGAGCGAAAGCACCTTCGGCTTGACGAAGTGGGAAGAATTGCCTGAATCGGCTCGTCGCTTCTTGACGCGTTTGGCTGAAGTGGCAGGTGCTCCGATCGCACTCGTTTCGACGGGCCCGGATCGTGAACAGACGATTTTGCGCGCAAATCCGTTTGCTTAATCTCAAAAAAGTCTTGATTTGAGAAAGTGGGGCTAGATGTAAATACATTCAGCCTCCTTTTTTAAGTAAAACTGAGTAATTTCATGTAGAATCTCTCCTTTCTCGAAAAAAGCATTTTTTAGGAAACCAGTGTTCTTGGAAATGCTTTTCGCGGAGTGCCACTCCTTTTTGGGAGTGGGTAAGCGCTCAATATTCTCGATTGACAGGGGGAGAAGGTATCTCTTTCACCGTTCGCCCTCTCGACACAAGTGAATTTAAGCACATAGCGAGTTAGACATGGCTGATAAGTTCTATTCCTGGGACGACTACATTCGCCTCAATGAAAAATTGGTTGCCACCGTTGCTAAAAGCGGCTGGGAGTTCGATAACATTCTCTGCTTGTCTCGTGGCGGTATGCGCCCTGGTGATTTCTTTAGTCGTGTGTACGATATGCCGTTGGCTATCTTGTCGACGAGCTCCTACCGTGAAGCAAAGGGCACTGTGCAGAGCACCTTGGATATCGCTGAATGCGTGACTGGGGTTTCCCGCTTAGAAGGTCGTGTGTTGCTCGTTGACGATATGGTCGACTCTGGTAAGACGATCAAGGAAGTGATCGAAGTCTTGAAGCAGCGCTATCCTGAAATCACGGAAATTCGCGTGGCTGTGCTCTGGTACAAGTCCCACTCCGTGTTGAAACCCGATTGGTACGTGGAATACCTCCCGGACAATCCTTGGATTCACCAGCCGTTTGAAAGCTATGACGGTATGGGTAAGGAAGCGATCATTAAACTCGTAGATAGCTACGAAGAAAAAGGCGAATAAAACCTCTTTCTCAGAAACATTGATCGAAAGCCGTGGGTAAAATGTCGCAACATTTCCCATGGCTTTTTGTGCCAGTGAAAAAAGATTTCCTTGTAAGGTAAGGGGAACTTACCTCGTAAACAACAAAAAAAGAGTATCTACATTTATGGCTACCTCTCAAGTCACAGAAGCTGCGACTCAGCAGAGTGCAGGAATCGATAACGGACAGTTGCAGGCCGCTGCCGATGCGGTGGTGAGTTTCTGGGATCGTATCGAAAAAGTCTTTACGCAGTTTATGCACCACGTTTCCGTAGAAAATTTACTGCTCCAAATCGCGATTGTCTTGGTCAGTATTCTGATTGGCTACGTGATTTCTCGTCAGCTCAACGGACTCGTTATCCGCTGGATACCCAACCCTGAAGAAAAGGGGATTGGGGTTTATCTTCGCCGACTCTTTGTGAAGTTTGTGAAGAACATCTCCTTTAGTGTGGTTTCGGGCTGTGTGCTAGCGCTTGGCGCTTACATTCTGATTGCTGGGTTGAATTACCATCCCGCCTCGCTTTTCGTTTGTCGAGTTGCCTATAACCTCTTCTTCTCCTTTGCGCTGCTTTCTCTCTTGATGGAATGCTTGCAAGGGATGTTGGGGCAACACTGGATTACGCCGCGTATTCGTCGCTTTGTGACGACGGCCTTCTGGGCGCTCGCGGTGTTGCAGTTCTTTGGTATCTTGACAGACTTGGTCGATAAACTCAATTCGGTGAGCATTCCGCTCGGCTCTGGCTCGATGACCGTTTGGACGCTCTTCATGGCCATCTTCTCGATTCTGCTCACCTTGGCGATTGCTAACTGGCTCGCGAATTTGGTGCACCAGTTTATCGAAGGGTTGGATAACATCTCTCGCAACATCAAGGTGGTACTCTCGAGAATCGTCACTGTGCTCTTTATGATTTTGGCGGTGGTGACGGCTTTGGGTTCCGTTGGGATTGACTTAACGGTGCTCTCGGTCTTTGGTGGTGCGCTTGGTGTGGGCTTAGGTTTTGGCTTACAGAAGATCGCTTCCAACTACATCTCTGGGTTCATCATTTTGCTCGATAAGTCGATCAAGATTGGTGACCTCGTGACGGTGAGCGGCTTCCGTGGGGAAGTGACCGAAATCAATACGCGCTACACCGTGGTGCGTAACGCCGACGGCGTGGAAAACATTGTGCCAAACGAAAGCTTCGTGACGAGCCCAGTGATGAACCACTCCTACGGGTCTGAATCGTGCGTTTACTACATCAACGTCTCGGTCGCTTATGATGCTGACGTGGAACGCGCTATGGCAATCATGCTTGAAGAAGGGATGCGTGAGCGTCCGCGTATCGACACAACGCGCCGTGGCTGGGCCTATATTGACTCCTTTGGCGCCTCGGGGATTAACCTCTCGCTAGGGTTCTGGATTCAGGATCCGAAGAATGGTTCCGCGGGTTTACGCAACGCGATTTCGCTCGCTATTTTGAAGCGTTTTGCTGAAGAAGGGATCGAAATTCCGTACGACCGTCTTGACGTGAATTTGCGTGAAGTCGATGCAAAGGAAGTTCCTGTGAATGTCGTCAATGCGCCAAAGGCTGAAGCGCAAAGCTAATTGAACGACTTCTCAAGCGGAAGGCTCTACCTAAAAAAAGTAGAGCTTTCGCTTTTTTGGGCAATAAAAAAGGCGCTCGACACTGAGCGCCAAGGAAAAATTAGTTAGCGTCTTGGGGAGGCTCGGCGATAAGCATTTCCACGCGAAGGGTGACTCCTACGACATTGAGCGCACTCATCATCGTATCAATCTTAGTGGGGTGTGAGAGCTTCAAAATACGCGCTGCTTCCTGAGGAAGGCAGTCAAGGCGACGAGATAATTCAGCACCCGTTAAATGCCCTTTTTTCACTCGTTCAATAAGGGCAAGTTTGGCCGCAATCGTGGGACGAAGCGATAAGACTTCTTCGCCGAAACGTGCAGGAAGGGGTTCGGGCGCTGCTAAGTTCTCTGGACTCTTGAGATACTCTTCAAGGTAGCCCACAACGCCATCGTGGAGCATCGGGAAAAGACGAGCAAGGGTGTGGGCTTCTACTTGGAAGTCTGCCAAATCAGGAAAATGGGCTCGGAAGCCACCTTGAGCAGTTTGTTCTAACCAATAACGATAGTGGTCAACAGTCATAGTTACTCCTAGATGGCAAAGTGAATCATTTAGGAACAGATTAGATCTCTTTTGCTCAGGCATTGAGTGAGAGATCCCCGTATGCTTAGAAATTCTAGCATTCTCGGGCGCAGGGATTCTTCTTTTTTGAGAAACAAAAAACTCCGATACTTTCAAAGAAGTAGCGGAGTTCATGAAAACTGTGGTGCCCGGAAGAGGCACCACTAGCTAATGTCACGTAATGACAGATAACGCCTGAAAGCCCTGCAAATAAAGGGTTTTAAGAAAAACGCAGTGTCAGGTAATGACACGGAAAGTCCCCCTAGGACACATTTTAAAGCCCACCAGTAAGCCCACCAGAAATAAACCTGAGTTATACTTTTTTGATCCAAAAAGCAATTTAAAAAAGTAAGGGTTTTACTATGCCACGTGTCGCTCGCGTTTTATCGGCAATGATGGTGAAGGACTTATCGTCATCAGTTGGAGACCACCTCGTGGGTGGCGCTCCGGGTCTTATCCTCCGCGTCGAGCGGAGCGCCGACGGAGGCACCCGTGCGAAATGGGTGCTGCGCCGTCAATCTAAAGTTATCCGCTTCACTATTGGCCTAGGGTCTTACCCTGCAGTCTCGCTCAAGCAAGCGCGAGATGTTGCACTTGAAACGCTGATGAAGGCCAAGGCGGGCTTCAATCCCACAGAAGCAAAGAAAGCATTAATTCTCCAACGTGAAGAAGAGCGCGCCCAAGAGGAGCGCAGCGCTACGGAGCGCATCACTGTTGGAGATGTCTACGTAGAGTTCTTCGATTGGAAAGAAGAACGTGAAGACTGGAAGCGAAGCGCAAAGGCGCGCTACCGCGAGCAGTGTCGTTTCGAGAAGCACTTGCTTCCAGGGCTCAAAGATATCCCCGTTGCTAAGTGTACCGTGGAAGATGTAGCGAATACCCTTCGCCCGATTTGGGTTAGCCAGCCCGCAACGTGCACACGTTTACTTATTAACCTTCGAGGCTTCTTTATGTGGGCGAGTTCGGTAAAGAAGATCCGCCCTGACGATTTGATTAACCCCGCAGACACGAAAGCACTCTCACCGTTTTTACCCGCCCAAAGAGCTAGAGCGCAAGGCAAGCACATGCCGTTCCTTGAACCCGCCCAAGTGCCTGCGTTCTTTACCTCGTTGTGTGGAAAAGAAGGTGATGTGTTGGCTTGCCTTTTGGTTGGCATACTTACATGTAGTCGTTCAGCTAATGTGCGTCAAATGCGTTGGGATCAGATTGACTTCGAGAAAAAGATCTGGACAATCCCACCCGAAGAGATGAAGGTCTCAAGTAACGGTCAGCACATTGTTCCACTCTCTACCCAAGCGATGGAGATTATTGAAAAGCAACTCGCTTACAAGCGAAGCGATTACGTGTTCACTGGGGCAAAGGGCCGCCCCCTTTCAGACATGGCGCTGAACATGTTGATTCGTCGAGAACATGCTAAAGAGAAGGCGCAAGGGCGAGAAGGTTGGATTGATCGCTCGATGAGCAAAGAAGAAGGGAAAGACGTTATCGCAGTGCAGCACGCGATTGCGCGAGCGAGCTTTGAGACATGGGCACAAGGTGAGCGTAAGGACCCGAGAACGATTGGGCTGTGCTTGCACCATATCGCCGACAGTAAGCTTGGTAGTGCATACGACCGCGACGCCTCGATTGAGCGTAAGCGAAAGCTACTCCAAGAATGGGCTGACTTCTGCTTCTCGGCTTAGTACTCGGCGAGGTGGAACGGTCGTACACTTAGCGCTCAATTAGCCCAATCGCAGTGAGGCGGGCAGAGCTTGGTAACACGGGAGCGACTTGACAGAGTAGCCTTGCTCTTCAAGCACTCGTTCGAGCCGTGGCAAGCGTAGCCCCGTGATCACCTCGTAAAAGCGCGCTGCTTTTGGTGAGTTTACCGCTCGGAGCAGTTGGTAGATCATATCGAGCTCAGGCCTAAAGGCGTAGTGCCAGTAGTAGGCGAACTGGACAAGGCGTTCCGCCATTTGTGCCTCTAATACGACATACCCAGAGGGGGTGCGCAACGTCGTGGCGGGCGATTGTCCACCCGATGTTTTTCTGGTGAAGGTTTTAATAAACGCGAGTACGGCGTCGAGCTGATCAACGGTGAAGTCGTAGTAGCTCGGCATGTTGAAGTGGTTGTGCATTTGCTCGTAGATCGTTTGCGTGTAGACCCCTGCGAGCTTCGCCTGTCGTTTGACGGTCTCGCGGATCAAGGCTCTTTGCGCGTTCGAGATCTTGGCAGGACGTAGCGCAGTCCCACGCACAGCCCCGTTGGTGTAGCTTCCAGTCTTGCGGATCGAGGGCAGAACTTCAGAGGTTACCCAGCGTTTGAACTCTTTCGCCTTTTCGAGCTTAGAGCCGAAGATGAGGGCGTATAAGCCCGATTCGTTGACGCAGTTCATTTTCTGCTTTCCACCTTGGGTGGAAATAAGAACTTTACAAAGATCTTCAGGGAAAACTAAGTCTAGGACTGATTTGGCTGGCTGAGAATAGCCAAGGGCACGCGCTATGTCAACGGCAACAAATAGTGGTTTTTCAGGCGTTCCAGCTACTCGGATAGATAGACCACTAAAAGAAAAGTTTAGGAATAGATTAGGCATATAAGCCTCCGTTAGATAAATCAAAAACACCAGCCACCAAAAATGCCAATTAATGGTGGGGGGCTTACAGGTTGGCATACCGCTCTAACGGAAACGGCGCATCTAAAGATGCCCTGTAAGCCTTACCCATAGAAGACTTACAGCAAGGGGTTACTTTATTAGTAATCCCTTTTACTCACAAAAAAAGTCGCAAAAGTAGTGACCCAGAAGTGAGCCGTCAGAAGCAGGATGCCAATCCCGACCACGTCTTTTTCACGTGGTATGCAAAGTATACCCATAATCCATACCAAAAGTAAAGAAGCCCCGAACCAGATAGACAACGTGGCTTGCGGTTTAGCTAGCCCCCGCACGAGCCTTAACGAAGTTGAGGATTTCCTCTCTGGGGAAAACCGTCACCGTCCGCGATAAGCGTATGGGCTTTGGGAATGGGACGACTGTGTCCGCTGGCGCTTTATCACCCCAGCGCCAAATTGTGCGTACACTCACGCCAATCAATAGTGCTGCTTCTTTTGCTCGAACGTATTCGCCTACTGTTCTTTCCGTCATTTTTGATTCTCCCGTTGTTCCTTTTGTTCCAGTTCGCCAATGCGTATCACGATCTCTTCTAAGTCATCAAGCCGTTCATGCATCAACCGAAGAATGACGCAGGCGCAAAAGTTTTTTTCTTCCAAGGAGAAATTAGAGGCAAAGGCGCTGTAGCAAAAGCTCTTTTCTTTCGCAATGGCTATCCGTTTGCGCGTCTCTTCGATATATCTCAGCAAGTCCCCTGTATTTTTATCCTCTGGGAAGCCTTCTGTAGAGAGCAACACCGCAAAAGATTTTGGCGCTTCTCCTTCGTTGAATAGGTGATTTTTGATCTTGTACCCGAGAGCCAGATCTGCCATGTACCAGTACTGATGCACAGCCCAATCTCGTTTGATCTTCAATTCTTTCAAGTCTATACTGCGATCAATTATCATCGTCGTCTCCTTTATTTTTCCAAACCTAATCGTGGACCTCTGAGCATCTTGCTGCTTGCTCGTTGGTAGTAGTGCTCCACCTTCTTGTAATCAACACTGAACGTGGTATCACGTCCAACCTTCTTGCCCATCTCGTGGCGCAGTAGCGCGGAGGCGTAGATCTCTAGAGTCGTAGCCCGTGGCGCGGTCTTGAGGTTCTCTCTCAAGAAGTCCAACACAGGGGACATCGACTCGTGAATCGCGCGAAGCTCGTCACCCGTACACACGATCCGCTTACTCTTATCGAGCGAGCGCTTCGCCACATCGTCAAGATGTCGCGCCGTCTTGTTGAGCTCCACATTCCACGCTTCGACATCGATCTCGGCGAACTGCTCAGGGCGACGCACTAAGATGAAGAGCACAGCCAAGGCGAAGTCACGTAGGCGTAGCACGTCATCAAAGTCCGCTTTGCCCGTATGTAGGTGGAGAAGTAGCCGACCTTCAAGGGCGTCAATGCCACCCAAGAACCGAATGCGCCACCGCTCCTCTGCGGGATAGCGGTACACGTAGCGTGGCGTGTACTTCTTCCCTCTAGTTGTCTTTGTCTTTGGCATATTTCCCTCTCAAGTATTCAAGTAATTCTCTTTGGACGAGATCCTTATTCCCCTTCGCGATGAGCGCTCTCTCGTCCACTGTGTCCTTCGCGATAATGTTGAAGACCGTCACTAGCCTTGGATGCCCTGCCTGAATCTGACGCATCGGACCAATGCGCTCTATCACCTGCTGGTACTGCTCCAAGTCCCACCACTGGGAGAAGACGATCAAGTTACAGCTCCCGTCTTGTAAGCTGATGCCGTGCCCTGCGCTAGCAGGATGGACAAGCATGATCGGGATACGTCCTTCGTTGAAGCGCTTGACCATATCGGGCGTACTATCGAAAGCCACCGCTTGGGGGAATCGCTTCAAGATGCGCGCCTTATCGCTTTGGAACTGATACGCCACAAGCACAGGCTCGCCGTTAAGCTCGTTGACAATGGACTCCATCTCATCGAGCTTCGCCGTGTGAACCTCTTCCCAAGAGCCCTTGTCGTCCGTGTAGATGGCGCCGCTCGCGATCTGTAAAAGCTTCATCGTCTTACTACCCGCGTTAAGTGCTTCAACCTCTTTGCCACTATCAAGCTCAATGAAGAGCTTGCGCTCCATGTCTCGGTAGATGCGCACCGCGTCGTCATCCATCTTCACGTAGCGCGTCACCATGCGGGGCTTTTCCAGATCGAAGTAGTCTTCGGCCTTGATGGAAAGACACACGTCCGAGATCGCCGCGTGGATTTCGCGGTCAGCGTTAGGCTTAGGCGTCCAAGAGATCGCGTGTGGGTTTTTGCCTACACGTTCCGGATCGAACCAACGAGAGCGAAACGCGTCGTAGCTCGAGCCCAATCGACGACCGTGATCGATGAACCAGACTTGACCCCAAAGATCAGCCAGACCATTTGGCGCGGGCGTCCCCGTCATGGCGATAAACCGCTCAAAGTGGGGCGACATGGCGCCAAGGGCGCGAGCGCGTTGCGAGCCCTGACGTAAGCGAAAGCTCTTCAAGCGAGTCGACTCGTCGGCGATGATCGTCTTCCACTTCCACTTAAGTTTGTTGTCCTTGACGTAGTTCGTGAGCCACGGCAAGTTGTCGTAGTTGATCACGTATACGTCAGCCTCTTTGCGTAAGCCGGCGATGCGCTGCTTCGTGTTGCCAAGTATCGGACTAACAGAGAGGTCCTTGAAGTTGCTCCACTTCTGGCACTCGGTCGACCAAGTCGTCCGAGCAACCGCGAGCGGTGCTACAACAAGCACAGGTAGATCGCCCCAGATGTCCTTGAGCCACGCGATGATGGAGAGCGCTGCGGATGTCTTACCCATGCCCATCGGGACAAATAGCCCGCACCGTGGGTGACGTATGGCGTAATCGATCATTAGGGACTGATAGGGCCACGGCTTAAATTCCTTCATGCCCGCCTCCCTTAAGCTCTTCTACAAGCCAATGCGCAAGCCCTTCGTGGTCGATTACATAGACGGCGCACCCTGCGTCACGCATACGGGCAATCTCGCGCTCTTGGTGCGGTGCCAACTTACCCCCGGGGGCTTTAGCTTCGACCCAAGCATGGCGCCCATCGAGCATGATGAAGAGATCAGGCGCGCCACGCACTGCCTCCCAAGCGCACTTGCGAACCGTGCCGCCCGCTTCTTTGACTGCGCGACGAATAGCGCGCACAACTTTTCCTTCTGGCGTCATGGTTTTAATCCTTGCGATAACGGTCAGCAGTAAAGCCCGCAGCGTTGAGCGGTAGACCTTGTCCCCAAGGTGGCGTAGTCGTCATCAGGCGCACAAGGTCGCGCTCCGTCTTATCGAGCCCTGCTTCAGTGATGAATTCGTCGTGGATAGAGAGCACTATGCGAAAGCCTTCAGCTTCAATGCGGGGCATCGCTTCCGCGAGTACGTCAAGCGCAACGGCCTGCGTAGCGTTTTCCGCGAGCTTGCCACCGTGGGTGCTGATGCGCGTCCACTTGCGCGAGCGCTGATCCACGCCTAAGAACGAGATCACGCCTAAGTCCTTGGTCTCGCCTAAGTCCTTGGTCTCGCCTAAGTCCTTGGTCTCGCGAATATCTCTAGCACCGGGGTAACAGAGGTATCGACCCGAAGGGAGTCGCATGCGTAGCCAAGAGCCTTGTCGGTCAAGGATTAGACGTCCGACTTTCACTATCTCGCCCTCGATCGCGCGCACGCATCCCTCCTCAAGGTTGAGCCAGAAAGCAGAGATCGCAGGATGCGATTGACGCCAACCGCGCTTGATCGCGTCAAGAGCGATGAACGTTTCTTTGCTCAATCCTCGCGTGGCTTTCTTCTCCAAGAACCAGTCGTAGGATGACTCAGCTTCACGCCAGAGGTCATCGGCGATGGCTCCGCGCACGTGGCGGGCGAGCTCGTCAAGGTCGATCCCGTAGGCGGAGGCGAACGTTTTGAACGCACCCACGCCACCGCGATATCCAAGAGCAAGCTCTTCGACCTTACCGATTTGACGCTGTTGCTTCGTCACCTCAGCGGGGTTCACGCCGAAGGTGCGCCCGTAGGTGAGCTTGTAGAGGTCGTGCCCCGCGCCCGCATCGGCTTGGCGGAAGGCTTCGAGTTTCCACTCTTCGCCCGCGAGCCACGCAAGAACGCGTCCTTCAATGTTCGAGAGGTCAGCGACGACAAGGTGCGAGCCTTCTGGTGCGCAGATCACGCTACGCAGTGCAGAGCTCATGAGTGCATTAGGTTCGGCAACGAGTTCGCTCCACCCTTCTTTGAGGGCAGGGATACCAAGGTTGATGATTTCTTGCTTCAACGTCGGGCGCGGTAAGTTTTGTGGCTGGAATGTACGGCCAGAAAAGCGACCTGTGCGGGACGCCCCACGGAACTGAAGGCAACCGCGCAAGCGGTGGTCACTATTGGTCGCAGCGATGAGCTTCTTATACTTCGAGACGCTCGCCTTAGCCGACGATAGACGCACGGTTAAGAGCTCCGAGACGACTGGCGGGAGATCCTCTTTTGCGAGGTTCTCTTTAATCGTTGTACGGCGCATATCTTTCAAGTCAACGGCATAGGTGTCGTTAAGGTAGCTCAGGAGTGCATCACGCTGGTTGGCTGAGGCAAGTTGCCCATCAGTGAGCTCACTCGTGCGAACGTCATTTTCATCACGGATCGTATTTGCAAGATCCACACAGGATTGAGCGAGTTCGACATCGATCAGCATGCCCCGATCGTTAATGCGTCGATCGATCGCGAAGAGCTGACGGTCATACTCGCGCCAGTTCCATCGGGGCAGCTTCTTCCAGATTTCGCGCATTGCTTCAACGTCAAGGCGCGCGTATTCTTTGAAGTGCGCCCAGTCCTCTGGGTCCGTCTCCGAGGTACAGCGACGACCGCGGTAGAGCTTGCAGAACTTTTGAATCAACTGACGACCGTGCTTGTCCTTAGCCTTGTCTTGAGGCACGTGAAGGATGTCGCAGAGACCTCCAAGAGAGCCAATCAATCCGTGGCTCAAAGCCATCACCATAGTGTCGTCGATGCGTTCAATCGGCATCGGAATGCGCAAGTTCTTGGCGTGCATCAGCACGGTGCGGTCGAAGTTCGCACCGTTATGCCAAACAAGGCGCACAGACGGATCGGTTAGGCCCTCGTGGAGCTCGTCAGGCATTGCCGCGCCTGAGGTCAAGTCCCACACTTTGGCGGGCTCATCGTCGACCGCGTAGGCGAAGATCAGCACTTCAACGTCTTCGCAGTAGGCGTAAGTCCCGTTGCGGATATCGATGTTGCTGTAGGTTTCAAGATCACAGAAGAGATTTTTCATTGGTTTGAGTTCCTGTGGTTAAGTCCTTAGCGGATAGCACCCACCCAGTTAGGCGGATGCTATCGACTCAGGACTTACCAGAGATCAGCAGCCGTCTCGGTCTCTTCTTTAGCTCCAGCGCTACTGCTCAGGTCCTCGAAGTCATCGGTCGTAGTGGAGGTGGCGCCAGTAAAAGCGTCGCCGTCACGGACAAATTGCACGCCTTTGAGCTCGGGGTAAATCCCGTCCTTGTGGTAGTAAAACTCCACAAGCGCGCGAACATAACACCCTGAGTAGGGCTTGCCGTCCGCTTCGGTGAGTGGCGTCTTGTCGGCGTCGACCACGAGGGGGCGTTTGTTGGCGCTAGCTTTTACAACAAAAAAAAGATTCCCATCATATTCAGGACCAGGCTCCTTGCCTTTGTTCACTCTGTCTTCGTTCCTCTTATCCCCATCACGAAGACAAAAAGACTTGGACCGGTGAAGCTCCGTGAGCTTGTCTTGTGCGCGAGAACCCCACGCGGCCTGCGCAATCTCCTTGATCGCCGAATGAACTTTAGCGATTTCAGGGTCCTTCTTCCCGTCAAAAATCAAAGTCAGCGAAAATTTCGCTGGAGCGTTGGGGTACTCCTTGTTGGTCGCGGGCGTCCAAATTGCGGGATAGGAAAGACGACCAGAAATAGTGATGCGTTTATTGGGTACTTTGTTTGCCATGATGTTGGCTCCTTCTTAAGAAACTAAAGATTCAAATGCATCCGCAGAAGTCATTACTGCAGGACGGTTATCAGATTCAGGCGCGATAGTTGGCGCGCCCTCGGGTTGCGTAATGTGCTCTTGGACTTTCTTCCAAGTGTCCTTATCGAGCACGGCCTTCTTTACTAAGCGCTCGGCTTGCGTGGGGGTGACGAGTTTCTTCGTGTAGATCTCGTCGCCCGCGTCCTTGAGCATTGCTTCGACCGCCTTCTCATCAGTCCACTTACGAGCGCCCTTGCGCCCTTGGACTAACTTGAAGCCCGGTACGGGCAAACCATGGTCGAGCATCTCGTAAGCGCGAGCACGTACGGCTGTGACCCAAGCTTCGACGCGGTCGAGCACAGCGAGCTTTTTCGCCATCGCTACGCCGTCGCCCATCACGACCTGTGGGAATACATCGACGGGCGCTGCGCCCACGTCAATGCCTGTCGCTTCAGTCGTACACCGCGCGAGCGCAGGGCAATCCGCCTTGGCTTTGCAGAACTTGCACCCCGAGCTTGTCGGCGTCAAGATCGCGAAGGGGATCGGTGCGCCAGCGTCAACGCTCTTTTTGAGCGTGATGACGCGCTCGGCGTTGTCAGCGTACTTGGTGCGAAGTGCTTCGAGCTCTTCGACCTTGTATTCCATTGACGAGACGTGCGAGAGGCGGGGCTGAAAGATCGTCACTTCCACGGTCTTGATGTCTTCAACGAGCGAGAACTCATCGAGCGCAGCAAGGGCGTAAATCGCGAGCTGGTCGTTATCCTCGGCGTCAACCTTGACGCCACGCCCGAACTTCAGATCGATGATCTTGAGCTGAGTCCCAACGATCGCCAAGCAGTCCGCCGTACCTTTAGCGTTGGGTTCGTGCGTGACCTGCGCGATACGAAGAGGGTGCTCGATGCGAAGTACTGCGGCACCTTCGGTGTTTTCGCGCACGAAGTCGACGTACTCTTGCACGTACTCCACGTTTTCCTCAGGCACAACCCCTGGCGCGGGTGCTTCGTTATGCTCGGGATCGAGCAAGTGCGCAGCAAGCGCGTGGGCGTCCGTACCCTCCTGCGCGAAGGAGGAGCTCTCGTCTGGGTAGAAGCTCTCGAACACTGGAGCACCGTTGCAATGCGTCCAACGATGTGCGGACGATGGTGAACAAAGCGAGTGAGCCATTAGAGGGCCTCCTTGAAAGCCTTGAGAAGATCGGGCAAGTCTTCGGTTTTGACGTCCCCAACGCGTTGCGCATCGAAGCGCGCGAGAATTGCCTTCGCCTGCGGCTTGTCCTTAGAGGAGAGAGCCTGTACGACCACGCGAAGTTCGTTCATGATCGCGTCCACGTCGACGGCGGGCTTTTCCGCAGGAGCCGCAACTTTCGTCTTGGAGGCACGAGCCTTGGGCTTGGCGGGTGCGTCTACCGGGGCCGCGGACTCTGGTGCCGCAGGAACGGGCGCGCCGTTAGTATGCGCACCGTTGAGTGAAGCGATTACCGCTTCAAGCTTTTCGACACGGGCGATCAGTGCGCCGAGGTCGCTGAGTGTGACTTTCATGAGTTCAGTCATGTTCTTTCTCCTTGTTATCAATTGATACCCAAGCAACTTTGTTGAGTTTGTGTAAAAAATCGGTGTGTTCGGGTACACCCTCCGCGATCGAGTAGGCTTGCGCCCAAGAATCCGCAACGATGGCTATCCCAAGTAATCGCTGTTTGATTAGCGCCCAGACAGCACGCCGGCAATCGCAATACGTGTCGAAAGACTGCGTCCCGGATGAGTCTTGATACCATCGGTAGCCGACGCCGATATCCGAGAGCCGTTGCTCGTAGCGCGCAAGAACTTCTTCTACCAGCAAGAGCTCTACCGGCTCATTGGTGACCCGTCGCCACACGATGCGTTGCCCCGGGCGAATACGTCTAAGTTCGTCGTTACTCATTTGTTGTTTTCCTCTTCAAATAGTTGTCGTAGATCTTTCTTTTCAGACATGGATAGTCTCCAAAGGAGTTGCGGGGGAAAGACCCCCACGAGTAATTAGCTGTGGGTTTTCGCCTGTACACTGGCGACAAGTGTGAGGAAGAACGCGCGCGTTTCAGCTCGTAAGGTCTGGAGCGCAGCGAGAGGATGCTCTCTTGTAGCGCAGAGGTTGTATCGATTCGTGCGCGCCCCGCGGATCACGAGAGGCTCGGTGCGAGATTTACGATGCAACGTGTTCCAGCGGTCGCGCTGGAGGTACTCGACGTCTGCGAAATAGTTCGTATCGTCGAGGTAACGGAGCGCATTCATGTCGCCGATGGCTCGGAAGTACAAGCGCAAGTAGTTGCGGAAATAGATGGAATCGCTCTTTGCGGTCCACGTTCCGTCGTTGTTAGCCACGAAGTTGACCGGGTGGCTAAAAGGCGACGTGATGAATTGACCAAGGCCAAAGAAGACGCCAAGTTGCACTGTGACGCGAGCGGTCTCGTCAATTCTTGGCAAAGAGATGATGTCGGCGTAGCCGCTGCGGATGGCAGGCATAAAGGCCTGTTTGAAGGTTTCAGAGCGGGCGGTACTGTAGGTCATAGCGGTTTCTCGTTTTCTCGTGTTATCGGATTCTTCTGCTACAACTTTTGATCAGCAAAAATTGTAGTAGTTGGATTTATTTCACGAACACAATTTACAACGAAAACAATTATCCGTCAATGCTAGTTGTATTAATTGTACTTACTATGTCATTTTTGTTTGATTAAAATCAAAGTTTTTGTTTGATTTTGAGACGGTACAGGCAACAAAAAAGCCCGAGGGGGTTAGCCTCGGGCCGTTGTGTTTGTGCTGGATCTAATTAAACGTCACGGATCAGTTGGACTACGCGGCCGTAGACGCGTATGCTGTCGCATTCTTCGCCCGTGTAGGTCTCATCAGGGTAGTCAGGGTTGTCGGATCGCACGATAACCCCATTCTTTGTTTTACTCAGACGCTTGATCTTCATATCGTTGCCAATGCTAATCGCGTAGATACGCCCATCCACGATGGGGTACGCCCCTAAACGGCTATCGGGGTACTCTTCAAAAAGGAATTCGTCGCCGTCCAGAAAGGTGGGGAACATCGAGTCGCCCGTGACCTCGGCGATGCGAGCGCGCCCCGGCTTAACGCCGAGCTTACGCAACTCTTCAGAGGTATAGCTACGCGCGGTACCTTTGGCCTCGACCCACTCGGGGGCTTGGTCTTTAGTCCCCGCGGTAAAGCGGAGCGTGTACTTGTAGACAGGGATAAGCTCTGCGCCTTTCGGCAACTCACCACCGATCACCACAGCCTCATTGCTATCGAAGGGCTTATCGAGTGCGACGGGGTAGCCACCCTCTACGCCATCTAGTAGCCAGTCCACTGGGACGTGGAAATGATTCGCTACTCGTAGCGCGGTAGTGTGTCTTGGGGTGTTTCGTCCTGACGTCCATGCCTGTACTGCTTGCGGTGTAAGGCCTAATGCTTCCGCGAGATCAGTTTGGGAGAGACCGTCTCTAGCCAGCAGTCTATTTAATCGTTTGGCAAAAGTCATCATTGCGACCTCCGTGGGTTACGTAGTCGTGTTACGTTCGTGCGTTATGCCTGCCGCCTACGGTACACCAAAATGCCAACTTTAATCAAACAAAAAAGTTGAATTTATTGTTTGCCTACAACGGTTGTAATGGCTACAATGTAGTTGTAATTATTTCAATTATTGTTTTTGAGGTGAATAATGAAGCAACTTGCTCTAAACCCCATAGAGTTGGCGACGTCTACGCTTCGGTGTAGCCAGGCCCAACTCGCCGATAAGATCGGGGTCTCGCGTTACGTCATCTACACGTGGAAAGCGCGATGCGCCGTCCCGACTAAGTACTTGCGTAAGGTGTGTGAGGTGACGGGCTTGCCTCCGCATCTATTGAACTCGAAAGTGCCCGCTTTCGGCGTGGCACCCGCGCATGAGGAGGACAACCATGACTGATAAAGAAAAAAGACTCGTTGCCAATACGACAACGAGCCCATACAACCTACAGGATCACAGTATCCGCACGCTTGGGCGTCCGTTACTGGATCACGGTTACATTATAACCCCAATTCGCGAAAATTCCAAGGCTCCACTGCTGAAAAATTGGACGTCGAAGCGCCTCAGCGCTGAGGACTGCGAAGCCTATGGTGACGCCAACGGTGTCGGCATCGTGTGCGGTCAAGGGGCGCACCCCGTGATCGGTATCGATATCGACACGTTCGACGAGAGCATCAATACCGCGCTTGCTGACTTCGTAGAAGTGCACTTCGGCCCGTGCCCCGTCCGTCAAGGTAAACCGCCAAAGACGCTTCTCGTGGCGCGCACCGAAGAGAGCAACCTCCCGAAGATGACGAGCGCCTACTACACCAAGCCCGGTGAATCGCGCAAGCACCGATTGGAGATCCTCTCCAAGGGTCAGCAGTTCGTCGCCCACGGCATCCATCCCGACACGCGCGCGCCCTATCAGTGGCTCGGGTGGCAAGGCCCGCTTGAAGCGTGGAAGGTCGAGCACCTACCGCTCCTTTCGGTTGAAGACATCAAGACCATCCTCACCGAATACCATCGGCTTATGGTTGCCAAGGGCTACGAGGTCGTGAGCGACTCGCAAGCCTCCAGCCCACGCGCACCGATGAGTGACCTAGAGGCGCTCGATGCGATGCAACCGCTCGACGGGTACACGCTCGATGACGCCAAAGCTGATCTCGAATGCATCAGCGCGGACGATTACGATCAGTGGCTCAAGGTAGGCATGGCTTTGCACCATCAGTTCGGGGGCGATATGGAGGCATTCAACGTCTTCCTTGAATGGAGCGAGACGTCAGAGAACTTCGCCTCCGAAGAACAGTGCCTCGCTAAGTGGGAGTCCTTCGGACAGTCCCGAGCATCGGGGGCGCGAGTCGTCACAATGCGCAGCGTCATTAAGCTCGCGAACGCAAGCCGCGATAAGGTGCGCCGTGAGCGCGAAACTGAAGATGCTAAGTACAAGATCGAGGCGATCAAACTCGCCACCTCAGTTCCAGAAGTGAAGGCGATTCTCGAGCGCGCGGATATCAACATCCCTGAGTTACGTGCTGACCTCACGCATCATGCGTGGGCCAAGCTCATCATGCTTACAGGGGTGGACAACTGGCGCTACATCGACATCGTGAAGATGACGCCACCGATGAAGTTCGCGTCCTATCCGCTCACTGAGTTCGGCAACGCGAACCGCATGCTCGATAAGTACTACCGTCACTTGATGTACGTGTGCGATCGCGACGAGTGGTTTGAGTGGCGCTGCACCCACTGGTCCCGGGTGAGCACGAAGACGGTTCAGCGCTACGCGACTGAAGCCGTGAAGGACTATTCCGCATCAATCGATGAAGCAAGTAACGCCGAAGAGAAGAAGTTCGCGAAGGCAAGCCAGACGGAAAAGATGGTCAACAACATGGTGAAGTTGCTCTCGCACGAGCCTTCGGTCGCGCGCATGAGCGACGAGCTTGACGCGGGCGAAAACCTCTTCGCGTGCGCCAATGCCGTGATCAACCTCGAGACGGGCGAGGTGATGCCGCCCGTGGCTGAGATGAACATCACGCGCTTTAGCCAGGTTGAGTATGACCCCGATGCGAAGTGCCCGCTGTGGGAAGAGACGCTCAATGACGTGTTCTGTGGTGACAAGGAACTCGTGGCGTTCTTTGGGCGCGTGATTGGTTACATGCTCCTTGGTAACCCGAAAGAAGACGTGGTGATCATCCCATACGGAAGTGGCGCCAACGGTAAGAGTACGGTCATGAATATCGTGCGCGAGCTGATGGGCGAGTATGGGCTCGTGACTTCGGCTGATGTGTTCATGGCGAACAAGGGCGCGAGCAGTAGCGGTGGGCCAAACGAAGCGCTCTTGCGATTCCAAGGTCGCCGATTCATCTACGCACAAGAGATGAACGAAGACAGCGTCCTCCAAGAAGGCTTGATCAAAGCCATGACGGGTGGCGAGCCGATCGTCGCGCGCGGGCTATACATGAGAGCTTCGCTCCAGTTCTCGCCCACGTGGGTGATCTTCATGCCGACCAACCACAGACCGATTATTAAGGGTCAGGACTACGCTATTTGGCGACGTATTATCCCGATTCCTTTTGAGGCGACGTTCGAGGGCAAGAGCAAAGACCCAGACCGCATTGAGAAGCTCCGCAAAGAGTTACCCGGTATTTTGAACTGGGCGTTGAAGCACGTGCAGGTCTACAAGCGTGAAGGGCTTAACCCACCAAAGAAGGTGCTTGACGCACGCGAAGAGTACCGCTCTGAGATGGACGTGGCGGGTGAGTGGTTAGAGGCGTGTTGCGAGTTCGGCGCTGAGTACAGTGTGTCGACGCAGGAGCTTTATGCGTCGTGGCAACGATTCTCTTTCGATCGTGGCGAGACGGGCTTCATCAATAGCGCGCGTAAGCTCGGGCGTATGTTGGCGGGTAAGGGCTTAAAGCCTTGCCGAGATGCGGGGGGTGTGCGCGGCGCCCGAGGTTTCAGGGGCATCCGACTTAGAGCCGTCGACCTCACAGCGGGGTTCGACGACGTCTCTAAGGCGTAGGGTTTGTGTCATTGTGTCAGAACGTGTCATTAGCTTTTTGGCTAATGACGCGTTGGCGTAGCCTGTGGGAGTAGGGGTTTATAGTTTTTGTGTCATTGTGTCGTTACTTTTTTAATTCTATACATTAAAGAAAAAAATATAAAGAGATATAGGGATAGAGGGGTAGAACGTATACGCGCATATATAAAAGACTTTTTTTCGAGTCAAGTAATGACACAAAGAGGTAGCAAATTGCCCCGAAACGGCTGTGCCAGTGGGAAAAGGACTTGTGTCAAAACTTTTTCAAGTAATGACACAAACGAGGAGAAATGACCGATAGTGGCCAACGATTAACGTAAATTGAGGAGGTGTTCATAGTGAACGACGACAAGAAAGTGGAGCAGAAGACTTGGGAGCACAACGTGCTGCCCTATTTCGCACAGGAAATACTGCGTAACGCAGTCTTGGTGGCAAAAGACCGCAACGGCATCGAGCGCATGGCGGTACTGGATCGCGCGATCGAGAGAGTGCGATTTCTATATCCGGGATACTTTCGATGAGACTATTGCTAAACGAGAAAGGGCTACGGATCGGCGAGAGCCACGCCAACGCTCGGTACACCGATCACGAGGTGGAACTTATGCGCGAACTTCATGAAGCTGGGATGACGGCCAAAGAGATCGCAGAGAAGTTTGACGCGCCATCGAGTACCGTTCGCGCCATTGTCGTTGGACGCGCGCGTATACAGATTCCATTTGAAATTAGGGAGGTGAAAGATGACCCAAAAGAAAACGGTTAAAAAAGCCATTGCGAAGGCGTCGCAAAAGTTGAACGCGCGACAAGAACTTTTCGCGCAGTACTACGTCAAAGTGCTCAATGCAGAGAAGGCCGCCAAGCTCGCTGGCTATAGCGAGAAAAATGCTCGTTGTCAGGCATCTCAAGTTCTTAACAACCCCAAGGTGCGCGAGCGTATCGAGGAATTACGCACTGCGCAGCTCAAACCCGTGCACTTAGATGCGAATCGCGTGCTCGGGATGATTCTGGACGTGTTCGAGACCTCGTCGCAGAAAGTGAAGACGGGCGCGGAGTCGCCCGATGGGTCTTCCGTGGTCGGGATGCTCGACCCAAAGAACGCAGTGCGTAGCGTGGACATGCTGGCGCGCCACGTGGCGCTCTACAAGGACTCGCTCACGATTAACACGAACGCCGAGGCCGCGAAAATGCTCTCCGCAGCATACGCCCGAGTTGAGGGTCTCAGCATCGAAAACGACAGCTCAGAAAATAACGAGACTTGATTGGAAGTGCTTTTTAGGCGTTTACACGCATTTACTACACCTCAATGTACACCTATACGAAGAAATGGTGTAAACTTCACTATGACGCTAAAAACGGTTCTTAACATCCTTTACCGACATAAGCGTCCTCTTTTAATGGCATCCTCAACTCGGCTTAGGTTTATCTTCCTTACCTAAGTCGAGTTGGGCGATCCTTGTACCGAATTCAAGAGATTCCCCGGTTTAGCCACGCGAGCGAGGGGCTGCGAAAGGGCACGGGGTTCAGAAGTCCTGAGGGAGTCTCGCGCTCACGTTGGTTAGTCTCCAGTGATGAGCGCGAGACGACCTTTTCGATTCGACCAAAGCGATGCGCCACCGGCATTGGGTTCTCCAAAGGAAAGTGGTGAGATAAAGGTCTAACAGGGGCGCATCGCAACTTTTCTACAAAGGGCATGACCAACACAGAAGATCCCGACATTGCCATGGCGCGCTTCATCGCGCAATTCCGTAACGATCCGCTAGGGTTCGTGATGGCGGTGTACCCTTGGGACTCTGACTCAGGTCTTCAGCTCGTCCGACTACCTCCAAAATATCGATCCCGTTTTCCCCGCTGTGAGTATGGCCCAGACTTGTGGGCGTGCGAGTTCCTAGATGAGCTAGGTCGCAGGTGCCGCGAAAATCGATTCGACGGCGTCAACGCTGTACCCGCTACGCGCATGGCGGTTGCATCGGGCCACGGGACGGGGAAGTCGTCAATGACGGCGTGGCTCGTGCACTGGATCATGAGTACGCGTGCGAATTGTCACGGAACTGTGACGGCGAACACCGCCAATCAGCTCGCCTCGAAGACGTGGGCGAGCGTCACCGCGTGGGTCAAGCGCAGTATCAACGCGAACTGGTTCACGATCAACACGAACAAGGGCAACCTGAAGATGACGTGCAAGTTCGCGCCTGAAGACTGGTTCGTCACGGGTCAGACCTGCCGTAAAGAGGATGCCGAAAGCTTCGCAGGTCAGCACGCCGCAAACTCTTCCTCGTTCTACATCTTCGACGAAGCCTCTTCGATTCCCAACGAGATTTGGGAGGTCGCAGAAGGTGGGCTCACGGACGGTGAGCCGTTCCTCTTTGCCTTTGGCAACCCTACGCGTAACTCTGGTCGTTTCTACGACTGCTTCAAGAAAGACTCCTCGCTCTTCTCTACGCACCGCGTCGACTCTCGTGAATGCCAGATCACGAACAAAGAGACGATCGCACGTTGGGAGAAAGAGTACGGCGAAGATTCTGACTTCTTCCGCGTACGCGTCAAGGGTGAGTTCCCGAACGTCTCGAGCACGCAGTTCATTCCGACAGGTCTCGTTGAAGAGGCGATGTCGCGCGACGATCCGCCATACGATCCGCGCCTCGATACGCAAGCGATTATGGGCGTGGACGTGGCGCGCTTTGGTGATGACGATACGGTGATCGTGGTGCGCGTTGGCAAGACGATTCCGATTCGCAAGCGATTCCACGGGCTCGATGGGTTCGAGATTTATCAGCAAGTCGCAGCGCTCGTCAACCACTGCTACGAAGAGCTCCACATGGGCGAAGTCTACGTCAACGTGGACGCGGGTGGCGTGGGCGCGTCGCCCATTGACTTCCTCAACCGCAATGGCTTTGGCGATCTTGTCTTTGGCGTGAACTTCGGCGGCAAGGCAGACGACCCAATGACCTACTACAACAAGCGCGTGGAGATGTGGGGCGGTGCGCGTGACTGGCTCAAGACCGCGTCGTTACCGAAGGACGCCGACCTACTCGAAGAGCTCACCGCGCCAGAGTACCGCTATACGCCCTCGGGTCAGCTTCAGCTCGAAGCGAAAGACGACATCAAGGCCCGCATAGGCCGCTCACCTGACGAAGCGGATGCGATTGCGCTCACCTTTGCGCGACGCATTCTATCGCCCGAGGCGCGTAAGCGCGCCCGTCCTTATCGCTCGCTCAATCCAATGAGCGGGTATCGCTATGCAAACCCCGACACGCAACCGACAAGGAGATGGTGATGCTGACTTTCAAAGAGACGACCGCGCGCGAATTCTTCGCGGAGAAGCAGTGCATCGAGATGCTCGAAGGCTACAGACAAGAGGCTAGCGACACCGTCTTCCACGACACCGAGCCCGACAAAGAGTATTACGAAGCACTAGAAGAATTGGGCGCGATTAGTGTCGTCGTCGCATGGCGAGACAATAAGCCCATAGGGTTCGTGGCCGTGCTCAAGCAAAACCTACCGCACTTCGCAGGTGTTCCGACAGCGGTCGTAGAAAGCTTTTACGTGCGTTCTGACGCACGCAAGGGTACGGGTGCGGGGATTGGTCTATGGAACTGCGCGAAAGCGATAGCGAGCTCCTACGGCGCTCGTAGGCTATCAGCAACAGCGATGGTCGGTAGTCGCGCGGAGAAGTTTCTCTCTTACGTGGCCCGACACACTGGCTCGATTTATGGGGTTGACTTATGAACGAATTAACTGCGCGCGGTGCCTCGCACCTGCCTGTGAACACGGACGAAGAGAGGGCTAGCCTTCGCGCATTGCACGAGTTGATCGATACGATGCCCCAGACGCGGGCTGAGATCAAGGAGTTGCTCTATGCGGGCATGTACGTACGCGTTGCCGCGATCCCTGCGGATCAAGTGGTGATGGGGTGCGAGCTCAAAGTGCCGACGACGCTGACCGTGGTCGGTGATTGTGACGTAACGCTTGGGGGCAAAGCTGTCCCCGTTATCGGTTACGCCGTGTTTTCTGGGGAGGTCGGTCGCAAGACTGCGTTCTTGACCCACAGCCCTATCGTGCTGGTCATGACGTACCGCACGGATGCGAAAACTCTTGACGAGGTTCGTCGAGAGCTTACAGATGAACTCTTACAAGAGGAGAAATTCTAATGTCTTGTGTAGCAGGTGTAGTGGGCGCTTTGGCGGCCTCGGTCGCGGCAGCAGGGTACAACGCGTACCAGCAGAACAAGCAGGGCAAGCAGGCCTCATCGGCGGCGCGCCGACAAGCTGAACAGCAAAAGCTCGCACAGCAACAGCAAGAGCAGGATCTCAATCGCGCCAACCGCAAGACGGCGGACGTGGGCGCGATTATGTCTGATCCTTCGCTCGGCGCAACCTCGACCAGTCTCACTGGCGCGAACGGCGTCCAGCTTGACCCAACGAAGTTGGGTGGTGGGTCGAACTTGCTCGGGGGTTAATTCATGGAACGCGTCGACTTAGCTGAGTTGCGTCAGCGCTTCGAGAGCGCGAAGCAACGACGCGCAGGGCTCGAGCCTGAGTGGCGCGATCTGCGCGACTATATCGCGCCAGACTGTGGGCGCGTGGATATGTTCACCACACCACAGGTAAGCTCCGAACACGACAAGAGCCGATGGGAGAAGATCGTTGACTCGACCGCCACGAGCGCAGCAGAAACGCTTGCGGCAGGGATGCTCGGGGGGATGACTTCGCCCGCGCGCCCTTGGTTCAGATTGACCACGATGTCGCCCGAGCTCGATGAGCAGTACGAGGTGAAGGCGTGGCTCTCGGACGTGACCGAGGCTCTGCTCATGGTGTTTGCAGGCTCGAACATTTACGAAGCGCTCCATAAAGCGTACTTCGAGCTTGCCGTTTTCGGGACATCCTGCACGGTCGTCTTGCCTAGCGATAAGACAGTGGTGCGCGCGGACACGCTCACTGTGGGCGAGTACTGGCTCGCTGAAGACGACGAAGGACGAGTTGATACGCTCTTTCGCACGTACACGATGACGGCCAAGCAGTTGATTCAAGAGTTTGGTCGAAACGAGGTGCCGCAGGTCGTGCGCGATGCCTACGACGCCAACCATCATCAACGCCTCTTCACGGTCGTCCAAGCGGTTGAGCCCCGGCTTGAGCGCGATCCCGACAAGGTCGATCAAGAGAATATGCCGTGGCGCTCTGTGCATTATGTGGACGGCGTGACGGAAGACAAGCCCTTGCGTGTTGAGGGCTTCACGCACTTTCCTGCGCTTTGCCCGCGATGGGTGACGCGCGGTGGCAACGTCTACGGGACGAGCGTAGGCATGCGCGCGCTCCCACTGGTCAAAGAGCTTAGCGGGCAGAAGGTCGATATGTCCTTCGGTATCGGATACCAGTCTCGCCCGCCACTTGTTATCCCACAAGGGTTTGAAGGGCGCGAGAACGATCTTCGACCGGGGGGCGTGATCATGGGCTCTGGGCTCGTCAAGGGCGAGACCGTGCAGTCCGCGGTGAACGTACCGATCAATCTGCAGTACTTGGACAGTGTCTTACAGCGCAATCAGCGCACGCTCGACTCGCTCTTCTATAAGGACTTGTTCCTGATGATTGCGGGTTCGACGGCGGGCAACGAGCGCACGGCGTTTGAAGTTCAGCAGATGCAACAGGAAAAAATGATGATGCTCGGCCCTGTGCTCGAACGTCTGCACAACGAATTGCTGGGGCCGCTTATTACGGCGACCTTCGACTACTGCAACGCGGTGGGGCGTATCCCACCTGCGCCAGAAGCGATCGCACAGCAGGGCATCTCTGTGAACTACATCAGCGTGCTTGCCTTGGCGCAGAAGTCTAGCGCGTTGAATGGCTACTCGACCTTCCTCTCCACGCTCGGCATGGCGCAGCAGGTGATGCCGACGAGTAATGCAGGGGACTTGGTGGACACGGACAGCTACTTGCGCAAGTTCGCTGATATGTTGGGCGTTGATCCTTCGCACTTGCGCAGTGAGAAGGACGTCCAGAAGATTCGCGAACAGCGCGAAGAAGCCGCTGCACAGCAAGCCCAGATGGCTCAGCTCCAACAGGTGGCTTCGGCGGGCAAGGACATGATGGCGGGCGCCGCACAAGCGCAAGGTCTCCAGAACCTACAGGGGTACTAAATGAACGGACAACGAGACGTATTCGCGGAGATGAAGGAGCGCGAACGAGTTGCGCTCTTGCAAGAAGCGGATCAAAAACGAAAGGAGCAGGACACGTACAACGTGATGCGCACAGAGGAGGGTAGGCGCTTCGTCTACCAGATTCTCAAAGCGTGCGGTGTGTACGCGCCGAGCTTTAACACGAACGCCCTCACGATGGCGTTCAACGAAGGAAAACGCGCCATTGGCGTGGCGCTCGTCGAGCAACTGCGCCAATCGTGCAACGAATTTTATTCAACTATGTTAGAGGAGCAAAGCGGTGAACACAAATAACAACCAGCTTGAAACTCAACCGCAGGGGGAAGCGCCCGTCGCAGCCAACCCTACGACCACGGAAACGCCAACCGCAGAGACGGTCAACGCTGACAATCTGGGAAATGAAAGTACCTCGAACGCAGTGCTTACCGAGGATGCCGGTAGCGAGGAAGCCGAGGCTCAGCAGACTGAGCCCGACGAAGCCCCAGAGGCATTGCTCACTGAGGCAACCGAAGGCGAAGAAGGCGAAGAGCAAGGCAACACGCTCGGCGCGCCCGAACAGTACGACCTTCCGCAAGTGGAGGGTATGGAGGAATTCAACGCGGACAATCCTGGCGTGGCTCGATTCATGGAAGTCGCTCGCAAGCTCGACCTCAGCAATGAGGCGATGGCGACGCTCTACCGTGAAGTAGGCCCGCTCATGAAGATGGACACGCAGAACCTTCGTACTCGCGCACTGGCGGCTGGGGTCAGCGCGACAAAAGCCGACCCTGAACTGGGCGGCGTGAACTTCAAGGAAACGTGCCACTTAGCCAATAAGGCGTTCAACGACAAGCGCTTTTGCACTCCCGCATTGCGCCAGTTGCTCGACCAGTCTGGCTTAGTCTCGCATCCGGAGGTTCTTCGCTTATTCAGGAACATCGGCAAACTCACGGGTGAGGGTTCTTTCCCGAAGGGCAATCAGCAGACGTTTGGCGTCAATGATTCTCGATCGATGTTCCCGAACTCGAAGCTTAACCCTTAATTTGAGGAACAAATCTTATGGCATACACTCCGACTACTACGGGGCTTTATACCTTGGCGGAATTAGAAGCCGCTAATGCAGGGCATGGTGTGCACCCTAACACCGTTCACTCCATCATCGACGCGATGCCGCTCTTTGACCAAGCCCCACTTTTGGCATGCAACGACGGCTCGATGAACAAGACTGAAATCATCACTGAATACCCTGATCTTCAGGCCCGCGCCTATAACGAAGGCGTGGAAGCGGTGAAATCGCAGTCCAATATCGTAGTGGATTCGACCGCCATGTTCGCGGCTTATTCCGTGATCGATGCCGACATGATGAAGCGTAACGGCAACTCCGCCAAATGGCGCGCGAATAAAGAAGCCGCATTTACGCGTGGTTTTGCGCAGGGCATGGCACGTCGAATCTTTCAGGGCGTCAAAGGCGCTGACCTTAAAGAGTTTGATGGCTTTGGCGCACGCTACAAAAAGGCGTGTGATCAAGTCATTGATGCTTCTGCGGGTAAAACCGTGGGGGCTAAAGATGTGCTGACGGATATTTGGTTGGTGGATTGGGACAAGACGACCGTCCACTTGATCTACCCCGAACAGGGGCTTGCTGGTCTTGTGACGACGGATCGCGGTGAGCAGGATGCTTATGACGCCAAAGGACGTCGTTTCCGTGCGTTTATCACAGACTACCAGTGGGATATGGGGCTGGCAATTGAAGATCCACGTCGTGTCATCCGTATTGCCAACGTTAACGTGACCGCCTTGAAGAAAGACCCGGTTGCGGCGGTGGACTTGCAAACCTTGATGATTCGTGCGCAGGAGCGCATTCCCGATACGCTCGGTGCGCAGGCCGCCTGGTACTTGCCGTCGTCCATCACCGAAGCCTTGCGTTTGCAGATTCTGCAGACGCCTCGATTGGTGCTGACGCCTGATGAAGTGGCGGGTCGTCGTGTTGAGACTTATGCGGGCGTGCCAGTGCATCGCCTCGCAAAAGAAGTGATCGGCACGTACACGACAAAACTTAACGTTTAATAGGGGAGATCAGACATGATTATCGATTCTTCTTTGATGTTCTTTTCTGGTGAGCAGGCGAGTGCTTCGATGACCTCGAAAGCGATCGACTTCGGCCAGGAAGATCCGCGTATTGGGCTCATTGCTCGTAAATTCTGGGTAGTCGTTGGGATGAGTCCCGACTTTTCCGCCACCGAGATCACGGTGACGCTTGAGGACTCCGCCGACGGCAAGAGCTTTGGCGCGATCGACGTTGTGAAGACCAAGGGCGGTATTCAGCAGATCGTGATTCCGATGTTGCCGTACCACAAGCGCCACGTGCGCTTGAAGGTCGAGCTCACGGGTACGCCTGCAGGTACGTTGAGCGCCGCCTTGACGGACAACTTCAGCGATATCGACA